>ENA-UOTX01001268-UOTX01001268.1-compost-metagenome-genome-assembly--contig:-NODE-1268-length-20272-cov-9.374647_pt1 | contig 20272 bp, 15 predicted proteins | sample MGYA00238143_ERZ746982 | MGnify/ENA primary metagenome ERZ746982 (study PRJEB28758, sample SAMN06268862) | compost metagenome | isolation source: single cell | place: USA: California, Emeryville, Joint... | reverse complement strand
GTTCAACATCACCATCAATCGGAACGATCATGAAGTAATAAAACTCAAGGTATATGAAGGAGATAGGGAAATCCTAAATCACAATGTCTTGATTGCTGCTTTCGAAATACGTAGCAATCTTTCGACTCCAAAGAATATTTCAGTAATTGAAGCCGAATTTGAGATCGACCCGAACAGTGTCCTTACTATGGCACTAGCTTCGCCTGATGGGCAATTCCTGCCAGTACGTGAACAGCTGGAATACCCAAAATTAAGTTATGAAGAATTGGAAATTTTAATGAAGCTGCAATATTCTCCAGAGAATAGCAGTGAAGAGTTGCTTTCTACCTTCGAAAGTATTCTCAACAAACACGCTGAGAATGTCAAATATGTTTATTTAAATGATAAGAGTGACACAACGTAGGATAAAAGAAAAAAAAATAATCAAAAACTTATAATTAATAAAAAAAAAAGAATAAAGTTTTCACATTCATTTTGTTTCTTGCTTATCATTGGTGCATAAGTCTTGCATTTCAATGTGAACAGCATCCACAATAATGATTACTCCCAGGACTCTGCTACAAAAGTGAATTAATTTATGTGTTTGTTGGTAATCTTCAATTAAAACACTGAAATCTAAGCTGAGTGAGACATTGAGAATTTCATAATCGTCAGAATAATACAAGTACGAATTTGGAAAGAAGAAAAAACTTGGTGATTCGTAAAACTCCAAAATATATACAAATCTCTTTGATAGAAATTATATAGAAAGAAAAAAAGCATTTTTAAGCAATGAGAGGCCATGAGAGAATAGAATGAAGATAGCTCACAGAGCAGATGCTCTACACAGTTATAAAGAATTACATCAAATCTTATAATCATCATTTCATACTAATTCATACTAGCGGCTCTCCTTCTTTCATTGTGGGAAAATTAGATTTCTGATGAAGTTAATAATCTATCTTTTCGTGAGCTCTAAGATCAGAATTGTGAGAATTCGTATAAGATAGTGTTAAATTAACAAATATTGACATTCAAGAGCTCTGGCTTTCAGATCAGAAAAATGACGACAGAAGCCCTCCAAACAGAAGTTCAAGTCCTCACAGCTTCCTTGAATGAGGCGTCCAACGAAATCAAAATGCTACAAAAGAAACTCATTCAAACTCAACAGGAAAATCATGCTCTCAATTATGGTCTCCAAAACAGATTATGCGAATTAGAACGAATGGTGATGAATATCACAGAAGAGAAGAAAGTATTGGCCGAGCAGCTGGAATCTTCTCAGAAACAGCTTGCATTGACAAAAGCAAAGTTTGCTGAAATCAGAGAAGCAACTGCTCAGACCAAAGCTTATAGCAACAATGAGTCTCTGATGAGAGAGATTGAAGAGCTCAGAATGCAAAATCATAACTATGCTGCAGAAATTTCAGATCTCAGAGCACTCTTGCGAGCCAATGCAACAGGTGGGGGAGGAAGTGCTAAATCTGATATCCATGAGGCGGAGATACTTGATTTGAAAAAGAAGGTGGAAAGTCTAACGATAGAGCTTGAAAAGAGCAAAGACGCCAAAAGTCAAGGTGCCGGTCAGGGTGATAGCATTCTACTCCTTCTTGAAGAAAATAATAAGCTAAAAGGGAGACTTATGTACTCTGAAAAAGTCATTTGTGAACTCCAAATGAGAGTCGAAATTTCAACCGAAGAAAATGCTCAGAAGTGATCGAGGTTTCAAAATCTTGAGGTTTCGTTGCTCAGTTTAGCCGAATAGCTCCACAACACGAAGAATAAAAAATAAATCGGTCTTCGATAGTTTTTTTTTGGGGGAGTTTTTATGAGTGTCTGAAAAAGCATTTGATAAGTTACTTTCCCTTCATTTTTCTGTTTTTTCCCTTCAAATATTTGATAAAGTGTTCAAAAAGTCGAACACAATCAGTTAGTAACAAGCGAAAGGCTCAGGTTCAATAGCAATTGTATTTTGTGGAGATGGACTGCGAATATAAAATCCCCTCATCCGCATTATACAACAATCATCAAAAATCAATACAAAGAAATGAAGAATTCCTAGTATCTTCCATAGATTTCAGAAGTGTTAAGGAAAAAGCAAAGCTATTGTGACTTGTAAGTAAGAAGCCCAAGCATATTTTCGGGTCGAAAGAATTGATATTTCATGATTCTGGAATAATTCCTGGACTATCTAACTCATTAAAGCATAAACCCAACAAATTGAATGGTGCTGAGAATTTCTCAGATCAATGGACGACTCACTATCTCTATCTAAATGAAAAATAATCTAAGGGAGAATTTGATTTTCTATTTGAACGAAGAGAAATCTACTCATGAAAATTTATGAATCAAAATTGGTACTAATATATCAATTCTAAGGATAACACGATAGACACCTTTATGTTTTGTTAATATTCATTCCACTCATGTCCTATCAAGAAAGACAAGGAATTATTTCTTTATTAGAGCTCTCTTCACTCAAATGAAAGACACAGACCAGGCGCGATCTACCATTTCAATAAGAAAAAAATTGTAAATTTTAATTGAGTTACTGTTGTCCACTGTAGATCCCGTAAAGATTGATTTTCCAGAGCTCACGTCTATTAATTTCACTGTCTTGTCCGTGGACGCTGTGGCAAGAAGAGTTCCACATGGACTCCATTGTACAGTTCTTATCCAATCTATTACACAACAAAAACAGATCACTTTAGTCTCGGTTTAATGCGATTTCATGTTCTATACCTCTATGAAGATCTCCAATGACTCTGATGACTTGTCCTTCTCTCTTATCATATATCTTGACATTTTGGTCTCCTCCACAAATTGCAAGAAGATGGCCATCTTTTTTCCAATCCATTGACATAATCGCTATTCATCATATCATCATTAGCAAAAGTTTTCTTTTTAAACGCGTAATTTACCATATTTATTATCAAGAATCGGCGAGAACTTATGTGATAGAGTATGTCTCTCAGCATCAACTATATTAAACTTGTTGTAGTCGAATGTCACTGCAATGCTCGAACTCGTTGGATTCCAACGACATTTATGATATCCATCTGTGAAAATAAGGAGTAAATAATCAAAGTCGTCATGATCTTACAAGATTCTCCTTGAAGGTCAACGTGGAACAAGTAATTGCTAGTGTGTGTCTCAGAGAGAACTAAAACTCCATTCTCATCGATAGAAGCAATCCTGTTGCCACCAGACTCAAAGTCGAGTCCAGTAATATCGCCTAATACCATCAATCACATTAACACTCGGCCATGACAACTTTCTTTACATTTATGCGGGTACTGCCATTTCGCTTTCTTTGTTATTTTCATCTCTTTGAAGTCAAAGATATGATAAGCGATCTGATCCATCATAGAATGCAAGGCCAGAATATTCTTCTTTGGATTGTAAGCAAGGTCAGAAATAACTATTCCACTATGAGAAAAATAATGAAAAGCAGAGAGCACTGACCTCCATTGGTTTCTCCAAGACTGAAGAGCACTTGATTGTCCTTAGTCAAATCGTAGACTTGGAAGTTGGAGACTGATGATTCGATTTCGCTCCAGTGCAAAATAGATGAAACGAGGTAATCGCCGTTTGGAATGTGCTTCAATAGCGTCACCCCATCTAATTAAAAATTAAATAAGTTCCGCCACTATTTTCAAAGTTTTTTTTCACTTTTCTTGCTGATCTGGGCTCCCTTGAACGTGCTGTAGATCTCATCTTCTTTCGCATCGTAAAGCGAAACCACATTACTGCTCCAAGAGCTCCAGGCTATCTTCGCAGCTGGTCGACGCATAATATCTATTTACATATAATATTCGCTATTTTCAACGGTAGATGAAATAAAAAATAAACTACCTCTCAAAAGCGCCGTATTTTTCTTAGGGGTTACAGATGTAGATGTAGGCTTAATATCACGCTGCGGAGACATCTTCGGGAAAAATTCTTCTTGGGTAACCCTCAGCTCTGGCTCCTTCTGCAGCATTCTCTGGATCAGAGTATGCACGTGTTTAGGCAGCCTCATCGCATCAAGTCTCTTCATCAGATCCTCCAAAAGGACTTTATAGTTCTTCGAATTTCTAGTCGACGGCAGATCATCCCACTCGTCTTGCTCAAGACCAAGCAGGTCCAAGGCCAGCAATCCAAGCGAATAGACTTCTGAGGCAATCGATTGCTTTTTGTCAGGAGATTCTCTCTCAGGTTCAAACTCATTCACCCATTTCCGACCTTCCGGTGAGGTGTATTTCGGAGACTTTGGAGATTTTTGATGTGCTTTTAATGTGTGAAAAGTTGAAGTCGTGAGGTCCATTATCTTTGATTGGTCGACCTCAGGCTCCAAGAAGCTGTCTGCCCAATTGGAGAGGAAGTAAGAGTTGGTGTCCTTAATGCGGTAGATGTTTTTCGGATCGATGTTGAGGTTTTGAAGGCACATTTGGGTTTTTAAGAAAGTTACATCTGAAAGCATGTCCCTCATAATATTCTCGATGTCAACAGTAGGTTTGATAATCTTTTCTTTAGTTAATGGGTAGCAGTTTCGCATCACAAAACCGATTTTGTCCTCAAAAATTTCAAAGTTTTCGATGTAAAAGTAGTCAGCCTGGCCAATGCGAGAGGTGAGTCTGAGGAGTTCTTGGACGAAGAGAGTCGCTGCGAAACTGTGGTCTGATCTAACGAAATCTGAGTCTGTGTCTAGTACTCTGATGGAATGTCTTTGTTTGCTCGTTCGGTACCTTCGAGGACTTTGAAGTATGTTCCTTCAGAAATCAACTCAAAATCGTAATAGAGGTTTCTCAGTCTAGGAGGAACGATTCCTCCTCTCTGATTTGATGAAAGCATGGATTGAAGCCTCCGATGGTGGTTAGATATGGAACCGCTAAAAATCTTATGCGAACGAAGATAATTTATAAATGGATTAATTATCCTGATAAATTTTATTTCATTGTCTAACGCAGCTTTGATATGAGTAGTATAAATGTTTTGTATTATCTCAGATGATCATATTTGCTATGTTGATAGCTTGCAAACATATTCCCAAGGTATTATCCGCATGACTGTGATGAGATAATCATGTTAATTCTTGATTTTCTTCTTTTGAACAGTTTAAGTAAAACCATGAAGTTCATTCATGATGTGCCTGAATAAATAAAATTTGGTAAAGGATGGTGCTGTGAATGTTCATTCCAGTCAAATAAATCAATTTGTTCGAACTAAGAGCTAGCTATGGATCTTTTTCAAGAAGGATTACGAGCAGCGTTAAAATTGATACTTTGAAAAATACATGTAGACGTAAATCGATTTACTCTTCATAGCAAAGCAAGAGAGAAAGGAGAGATATCTTTGGTACATAATAACTATTTGAATTTATCAAAGGTATTAAGGATATTAATGCCCTTCCTATTTGACAGAGGTATTGGAGGGTGAAGGTTTCCCCTTTCTTCTGTCTAATTCCCAAGTAAATTTTTTCTAAGGAATTATGGTTTTTAAAGAGATATCACCTTCGACTACTAACTAAGTTGAAAAGCCTGAAAAATAAGTGATCCTTTCCAAATTTACTGGTAAGATCATTTACTTCTATGTGGTCGCAACAGCTTCGAATATTCGGAAAAGGGAGACCAATTAATCTCGTTCGAAGATTGTAAAATTCAATTCGCAAGGGCTCAAAGCGAAGTTACCTGTCCCCACTTTAATAACTATAAACATGGTATCAGTTGTAAAATTTTTAGCACAACCTGTCTGAAGAAACCAATGAATCGAGATCAACCATCAGTAGAAGAATTCATTGAATGCAAAAATGAGACTGAATGTGATATTAAAGTTGTTAGGGAGCGCTCAGGGCCTCAAATAACCGCTAATCGCTCTAAACAGAAGCTTTCTGACCGAGAAAAAAACTACGTGAAGTTCTTTTTCACAATATTTGCGGATCATGACAGGCTGCTCATAAAGAAGCTAATATCGTTGAAGGATGTCTGAAAAGTTGATCGATGAAGTAAAAACTGAAACAGGTGATGATCTCGTTCTTGCTTTTACCTAATATATATTAGGCATCGCGAAATCGATTTGTTTCTTACAAAACTGAGTTGATGAGATTGTATATCAATTAATGATTGAGATGAGATATATCTAAAGAAAATTGAAGTTAACTCTATCTTTGCAAGTCAAAGCCTGGATTTTATCCCTTTTGGTCATAACTAATCTGAAATAACGTAAACATATATGCTGAGCTTACTAAGCAATATCACAAATACAATTGTTACAGCTAAATTCTTCAATAGGAACTTTGCCCGAAGACATTAACATTATAATCTGAGAGAACTTGGAGGCCACTCTCGGCAAGGTGAGAGACCCATATCTCCTGAGATTTGGAGTTGTTGAAAGACCTTATTCAACTCTATGAAGATTAAAGATTACATAAAATGAGTTTTGAAATTAAACTTCCACTATTATCCCCATCGAGAAAAAGATTTTTTCATGCTTATCGAGCTTAAAATTGAATCACTCATGTGATTTCCTTCGAACTCTTAGCACCAGTTATCTTATCGCTAATCGAAGTCGATTAGTTAAAATGATCTTATTTTTCACAAAACATCTTTGAGAGTTATCAATAATACTGGGTGTTTTCAACATCTTCGAAGAATTTTAAAATTTCTATTGTCACTCAATAAAAAAAGGACCGAACCAATGCTTCACAACGGGTTCTATAGCCTGATAATTCTTCTAGTCATCGGCTTTCTTTTTTATCTGAGTCGCCAAATCCAAGACGAAGCACCTCTCCATCTCTATTCTACCTGCGGAGCAATCAGATACATCATCAAAAACCTTCAAGCACCTCCAATTAACGACCTCAAACTCGTTTCCATTGGACAAGACTGTCCTGACTACTACGAAGAAGAACCTATTGGAAGTTTCTCTGGAACAGTCGAAGCCTGCTGGAATCCGACAACTCGCACTTATTCTCAATTGAACGCTTGTACGAGACATAGCATTGAGATTACTATCTCTGAAATTAATGCAACATCCTTGTTCAACTGGCGAAGCCATAAATTTTGCTCTCAGCGCCTCCAAGACTCATATATCGAAAAAAATGACTGTGCGGCTTCCTATCGAAAATGCGGCAGCTTGCTATGTGTACCAAAAGACGAATTGTGCCCTGTATCCTTTATATCTATTTCAAAAGACAGCAAAGGCAGAGTTACGGAGTTTAGAACAGAGAATGATGAATCGAGTGATACGCACCTGTTATTTTTGGACATTTCCTTAAACACAATCCCCTGTATTAGCGATCTCTTATGGCCTCTCGCTTCTACGATGAATTCAACGTTGCCGCTGATCCGAAATCCAGTTGGCTGTGAGGTGACTGACTTGAATTCCGAGGAGCTTGATGCGATGACAGGATCCACATTCCTAGCTCAATACCCTGATTTAAAGAAAAATATAAGTCAAGTCCCATTGGTAGGCGACATCCTCAGCTCGGAACGAATTGTCCTGGCTTCTCGGAACAGACTATCGATTAAGAGCAATTCAAACATCGATTTTTGCATGTCACTTGCGAAGCAAGACCCCAAGACACTTGAAACTCCTCTCTTCACCCTTGAAACGATTTACATCAACTTCAAATGGCACGCTTTCTGGTTCTTGGCGCTGGGGACAGGGACAGCACTGTTTACAATTTTCGCCAACCACGTTTTGAAATATATTGCTGCTTTTAGCACAACGTTGATACTATATTCTCTTGCAGTAGCCTGGCAGCTATGGAAGCTCAGTGAGACAAGACAGGGATTTAAAGACGAAATGACATTATTGCAGCAAATTGGCTCGTTGGAATGCTTTGAGAATGACCTGCTCAATGAATTTATGTTTCGGAGGTTTTCCGAAATTTGGGAGCTTTCAAGTTCGCTGCAAGAATCAATGGGAGAATTACTTTGGGTATCGTTGGCTTTTGGAGGGTTGAGCCTTGGGTTGGTATATTGGGTGTGGAGTAGAAGGAAATCTGTTCCTCCAGAGGTAGTGGTTTATAACAGAGGGTCTTTCTAACCGGTGTTTTAGTTGGGCAGCCACTGAAACCAAACATACATATCGGCTGTTTCGTATGTTAGGCTTGTTTTAGAGAAATGCATTAAGAAGTTTTGTCAATAGAAAGCTTTATATTCAATCATTAAATAGTAGACAAATGAGAAGAAGGGCAAAGTGGGTTTGTCAATAGTTTTTTTCATTTTACCCTAACCAATTTTCCTCGACAAATCTAGTATGTAGAGCAATCGTGGTTTTCTACTTTAACCTATAGCTATAATGAAGTCCAAGAGCTTTAATTTTAATCAAAAGAAATAAATTGTCAATAAAGTAACTTAACACACACAATTATTGGCCAACCTACACGCAGAACATCGAAGTGTAAACTCACGTAAATTGCTATTATTCAACAAAAAGATGCACTTTTCAGAGAGTAGTAATAATTAATAAGCTCGCTTGTTACAGATTAAAAGCACAGAGAGCAGCCATTGGCTCGATACCATTCAGGGAAGTCTCTTACAATATTACAGCATTCTGAATTCTCCTCATTATGCAAAGCACCCAAAAATAGAAAGACAAGCTCTATGCTCGTCATTCTTTCCGTTTTTAGGGTAGCTTTTCGTCGGCAAAGACGTTTTCAACGGAGTTAGAGTCTTCTTTTGATCGATTATTTTATCTTCATGGATTACCCTTGACTCGTATCCGGTTTCCCTCTTTTCAAGGCAAATTTTAATGCCGTTAACATTCAAAGTAGTTACTTTTGAAGTTGCTATCCAATCGAATTCCCAATCGTAACTGTACTTCTTTTGCTCCATCACGTTCTTGAACAGGTCTCTTAATAGTTTGTAATCAGGAGCTTCATCGAACTTAAGATTTTTCACTATCTTCAAATACTCTGCGAACTCTGGCTGAAGACCCTCACAGAGAGAAGCTATCGTTGTTTCGATCTTTTTGTCTCTGATTTGGTCGTATCTCTCTTGTTTATTCTTTGCTTTCAGTCCTTGCCATGGGAGTCCCCCCTTCAGGAAGTAAACAAGAATATATCCAATAGATTCGAGATCATCTCTACGACTCTGCTCAAGGCCTTTATGTGTGTTGATCGAAGCGTATCGAGCAGTTCCGGTGAGTTTCTTACCGTAGATACACTCAATATGTTTTTTATTTTTCATGTATTTTTTTGCCAGGCCGAAGTCTATTGCGTAGACAACCGTGGAGTTTTCTCCAACACCCATGAGGAAATTGTCAGGTTTGATATCTCTATGCAAGAGCTCTTTGCTATGAAGAAATTCTACCCTCGAAAGTAATTGCTCTGCTAGCATCAGTACTGTTTTTAATGAAAATTGTCGTCCGCACGAATTAAAGAGCTCTTCCAACGAAGGCCCAAGAAGATCGATGACGAGGTAGTTATTCTCGCCGTCACTGAGGTACTTTATCATCCGAGGGATTCCCTGGACGGGTTCCTTGGCGCCGCTATGGAGATGTTGATAGATTCTGCCTTCATAAGACAGCTGAGGGGACTTAGAACTAGCGCTTTCAATTTTAATCGCAACTTCTTCGTTGGTGTGGATGTTTACTGCCTTGTGGATCTTGCCAAATGAGCCAGCACCGATTTTGAGGCCGAGTCTATAGGTGGAGTCGATGATTATTTCATTTAAAGCGCCTCCTTTCTCGTTAGTAGTGTTAGATGTTGAGAGAATTTCTTGATATGAGAGAGGTTGCTCGAAAGCTTTGGGTTTCATTCGAAACGGAAGAAGGTCTGACGGCTCTTGGTTCTTTTCTTCGATTTGATTTGTAATCATTATAAGCGCACTGATCTAATTAAAGGTTAAAAACCTACAATCTCAAAGAAAAACCTTATTGAGTCAGTTAGAGCCAATTGAGAATTACCTTAAAGCCGAATTCCAAAAGAACTTCAAATGTTAAAGTTTCATGTTTTTAAATTTCAAAAAAAGGAAACGGCAGAATAGAAAACATATCTATTTACTTCCCAGAGAAAAATACTCACTCAAGGAATTGAAGCTAAGAGAAGCAGCAGAAGCAATGGAAAAGTACTGGATTACCAACGGCAAATATTTTAATTCTCATCTAGACCTTTTCAGATGTAAAGGTCTATGGGAATTTTCTAGCCTTGTATGTAACGAATGAGCTTGTTTGATGCATTGAATGCGCTGCATAAGAGGGAGAATAAAAAAAAAATAGGTGTAACTATAGATTTTTATTATGAAACAATAATAGGTTTCAAATTCGTGCTGCATTATCTGCTAGAAACCAAGTCTAGGGTTCATTGAGAATTATTCAGCCACCGTACCACGTATCAGAGACAGCCATAAAGGCATCACAGCTAATTTGTGCTATTGTTAGTGACCATTCTTGGCTAGAACACAAATCTGCTCCCATGATTGGAACCTACACAGGAAATCTCTCGCAATATATACCTGCAAATCTAATTTTAAGGCAGCGCTTAGCTCCACCAGACTGTGGGAAGCACTTAGCTTCATCATACCATGTGCATCGCATTTATTTTAAGTTTAAAGAAATTTGAATTAAATTAGTGCATCTTGAGTCTGATCGACACAACAGAGAAAGCTCCTAGCGAAAAAATTTGGAGTCCAATTATGGCATACTTTGCTTTACACAGCCTATAATTGTCGAGAGTTCCTTGAATTCGCGCTTAACTAGTCCTTTTTCATGAAATTTTGATAAAAGTATTCATAAATTCGCTCAACGAAAATTATAAAAGAATTTATCAACAGCTACCTCGGCAACAATCATTTACGTTAGTTAATAATTCACTCAAAAATTAAACAAAGCTTCTCTCCCAAAGAGAGAAGTTCATAATTAGAAATTGAATTTATTTATCTATCTTCTTCTGATCTGATAAATGTTTCACATTTTGACTAAAAATGTAATTTCTCATTTTCAGATCCAAGCTCTGCTTTCTCCTCCCTCCAGCTTCCTTATCGGCCTTCGAATCCAAGTGCCTTCCTCTTTCAAAATGCGACAGCGCAGTCGACGATTTAAGTAACGTAAAGTTGCTTTTCACCTCCGGTTCATATGAACGATACTTCTCAAGCTCTAACAACTCTGTTTTATCCACAGAAGCTTTAGAGGGATTAAACGACTGCTGGGATATAAGACGCGAGGAAGATGGATTCTGGAGCTTTGCAGTCAAATTTGCAGAAGTCTGAATTTTCAAAATCGGAGATTTCTCCCCAAAGCGAGGCGTTTGAAACTCAGACCTCTTCCCCGGAGCTTCTGCCCTCCATAAATAATGACTACTTTTCCTCTCTGGAAACTCACAAACATCAGTCACATTAACTTCTTCGCATATATCGAATGAGAAATTCGAAAGCTCTCTGCTAACAGGATTATAATTCTCATCGAACCAAGCGTTAGCGATGTTCTCGATAATATTGTCCTTATCGAGATCAGCGTTCGGGTCCCAATAGAATTTCTTAAAATTCAAAGCACATTTCACGGGTATAGGTGGTTCCACGATCCTCTTTTCAATGTCGTCGAAATTTATATTTTTCAGCCAAGGATGCTCCATGAGTTCTTGTATCCCGTTTTGCGCTCCTAAGCGATTCGAAGGCGTTTTAGCCAAGAGCTTGAGGATAAAGTCTTTGCACTCTTCGGAAAGGGAGAGAGGAAATATCGGCGTTCGAGTAAATATGGCTTGGACTAATTCTTTTTTCGGAACTTTATGAGGGAAAGGGGGAGTTCCGACCGCTAACTCATATGTTAATATCCCGAGACTATAATAATCGGCAAGGTAATTATATCCTTCTTTTAGGAAAACTTCCGGTGATAGGATCCTAAAAGGAAGAGTCAGGCTGAATAGAGGATGAATTTCATACGAAAGAGTCCCACAGATTGAATAGTTAAGGTCTTCTTTTATATCACGCACCTTTTTTGCCATACCAAAATCAGTCATAACTAAATGTCCTTCAATATCCAGCATCAAGTTTTCAATCTTATTATAACGGTAAGCCATGAATTTCCATGAAAGAGGCTACCTTGAGGTCTCGATAGACGTATTTATTCTCGTGTAAATGATTCAAGGCGACAATTGTCTCAGCTACATAGAATTTCGCTACGTCCTCAGACAGCTTTCTTGTTTGAGAAAGAAGGTAGTGCAAGTCTCCTCCAGCCAAGAAATCCATGACAAAATAATAGTAAGTGTCCTGCCATGTTCTCTATTAGATCGAAGAAACTGAAAAATGGCTTACTGTTTGAAAGGCAACGTGGAGTTTCACCGCAAAAGGATGCCGGATTTTCGACATTACATCGCGCTCTCGCCTAATCGCTCGATTTTCATCCGATCTCATGCTCCCTTTTTTTATCTGCTTGATTGCGTAAAACTTAGCAGTGTCCTTTTTTCTTCCTAATAATGAAAATTAGCTTCCAAAAAGCCATCAAGATGATACCCAAATACACACTAGCAAAACCACCATTACCAATTTTCGCTTCTATTTGATAATCCTGTATAGATGGTTTATGAGTGTTTCCATGGCTAACTATTTCTGTAGCGTAGTAAGGCAGCAAGACGAGTGTATCCTCCAGGACAGAGAGGTCTTTATTGCTTAGAGTTAGCCAATAATCTATTGCAAGCTTGCGGGCTTTCGTCTTGAGGGCTATTATCTTCGAAACATCAATTTTCTGTTCGCTTTTTGAGTTATTTTCAATTATTTTTTCCTTCACAGTGTTCAAAAGCCACTCGCAGGTCAGCATGTTCTGCTCTTCCTTGTCGATGAGGAGTCTGATCTCGTTGAGGCCTTCTAGCTCGACGATTACCAGCTTATACCGATTTTCATCGTATCCAAGGGATTGACTCTGAGGAGTATCGCCTTGAGGTGACTGATCTAAGGTGTCGGGTGTGATGCTCTGCGGAGTGTCTTGGCTTTTAATGTTTCTAGGCACCCCAAAGCAGGAACTTTTTGATCTGTGGTGCTTTTTGAACATTTATACTAAATTAATTGATGTTGTGTGATTATAATGAGCTTTAAAAATCTGGGTTATCGGATATATCCCTAACAATTATGAAAGTGATCCTCGAAATTCCTGAATTTATCTTAAGCTCAGCTAGTTGCTCTTGCTTCTGTTCTTTCAAAATCGAAATGGCTGTTGGATCTTGCTGTCGTTTTCATTTACGAAGATCGATCGACTGTTAAAAACGCATTTAATTATCAATAATTAATTACTTGCCAACGAAAATCTCATTCCGTAAAATATATTTTGGTAATCGATAAAGAGTTCAAAATAGAAATAAATATTCCTGGACCAATCGAAATGGGTAATAAAGAAATAAGAAGCTATAAATGCAAACACGGTCAAAGCTGTCGCTTGACTGGTCAGTGGAGAGGTATCGTTGAAAAGAGCCTTAAATTTTTTTTTCATATAAATTGGCTTAGGCAATTTCGGGTATGGACTAGGATAAATAAATCCAGTTTAAATCCTACTCGAAAATTATTTGAGTTCCTGGAATTAATTAATTTCTGTAATTTGGGTTAATCGCTTTGATTACGAATGTCAGATCTACGCTCAATTCGAATTAACAATGAATTAGCAAGTATGAAGTCAAAGAGAACTCAATGCATGAACAATATGATCACTGGAATAAAAGATGAGAGAGCCAGGGTTTGCAGACAAATCTCTTACCAAATGACCTTCAATTACTTCCATCATAGAATAGTCTGCTTTTACAGTACAGTACTCTTTGGTAAATTTTCAATAGAAAACGTAGAAATCTAGATTTGTCTCATGTGACTACCAGCTATCGTAGTTTCTCTATTTCTTTTTTTTTTGCAAGATTAAGATTAATAGAACAAACTTTGATTCTGGTGTTTTTTTGTATGATTAGATGAGTTTGAATGAGAGTAAGAACGCTCTAGCCTTAAACAAATAGACATCTTGTACGTGATAGCAATCAATTTATTTAAGGTTTCTCTACTTACTTTGCTGGAGTTGAATTATTTTGCATTTTGACGGTTTTTAGCTTAATGTGAAGAATCTTATCAAAAAGTGAAAAATAGACTCTAAGTTCCTAGAATCAGACATCATTTATTGACTACTCACTAGCGAGACGCATTTAACTATCTTCTTTCTCATGATTTCTTCACAGCAATTTATAACTTGGACATTTTCGCGAATTTCATTGCGAAATCTTTCTCCATGTCGCTTACCAAATCTCGAGTTGGCTTTGCTTTCTGTTCAATTATGTTCGAATCAAAGTTTTGGAAGATTCCAACCTCTCGCTCTTCCATTCCTATTGCATCACGAATTATCTTCACATGTGGTCTGAGTGCATCCTCTGTTTTTGCAATCTCACTAATAAGTCTCTCATACCCTTTCCCTTCCTTCACAATGATCCCATGGAAGACTCCAATTTCATAGCAATGCTTGACCTTTAACAATCCATGCAAAAACAGCAGACTTGATGTCACAAACTGAGCCAACTCGCTTGCCTCATGCTTCGTTTCTTTGAAGCGAGTCAAACTATACTGATATCCTTGATAAGTGAGGAAGAGCCTGGACATCTGAACTAACTCATACTGAAGTTTGGCATTCCAAGCGGTATTCATATCAGTTTCTCCCATCATCATCATGAACTTCTCAGCGACAGAAACTATATTCTTAAACGCGATGTCCATTAGCAGCTTCTGGATGCTCTCGAGGGTCAACGCGTCCTTTTCTAAATTAAATGGGGTGAGCTCGATTCTTTCTTGTACGTTCTTCTCATAAATATTAAAGCATTCACCGATTCCCTTTATCTGCTTTCCCTTCATTAACATCTCGACATATCTTATCAATGAGCGTGATAATTGCTGCTGCAGCAATGAGTTATCGCCTTCATAAGTGGCTGCCGGTATCACATTAGAATAGGCCGAAGTCCTTTGAGTGATCAGAAGGTTGGCTTGGGCGCTTTCTCCAAATACCTCTCTCGAAATTTGGATCCCTTCCCACATATAAGCTGATTTAAATCCCGCAGTCATCAAGTGTAGGTCAGCTAGCAGCACCTTTGCTGCCTTGAGGTCATTCGCTGCGAGAACACTCATGAATTTCTTATGAAGCTCCCTCAATTTTGCTGTCAGCATCGACGCGCTCGTCGCAAAAGCCATTCTTTGCAAGAATTTAGAAGTTACCAAATTTTGATCAGGGTGGCTCTTTGTAGCCTCGTAGGCCCAAAGAGTCGCTTGGAGATAAAAGATCACGCCGTACCTCACGAGATGGTTTCGAAGATTCAACATTCCTCCGTACCCGAACCTCGTAGTTTCAGGATCTTCGACGATAACTTCTCCTTTCGCGTTAATTCCAAAATATTTCATTAAGAGCTGATTCCAAGGGATCCTCACATTGTTGAGTCTCAAATAGCCATTGTCAGTGGCCTTGAAGCCTAACTTCGCTCCAATATCTCCAACATCGATTCCTTCAAGAGGTTCGTAGGTTTTTTGGTCACGGATTTGGATCAAGAAAGTTTGAATTCCATGGTATTTTCCATGGATGTATGTCCTTGCCTGCAGCACAACATGGGTGTCGAAAACTCCCATGCCTCCTGGCCAATACTTCGTATCCGATAATTTTGGAGTATTTATGACGAAAGTGGACGTATTCGGATCAAAAACAGCTGTGGTCTGGAGACTTTGGATGTCTGATCCATGCGCCATTTCTGTCTGAGCGTAACCTCCGATAATTCTTCCATCGAGCACCTCTGGAACCCATTTCGCTCGTTGTTCTTCGTTGGACAGCAAGGATAATGTTGGGAAAAACAGAGAGTTGTGTACTCCGATGCCTCCGGCGTTGTCAGTGGTTGAAAGGCCGAAGTACAAGTCTGGGCTAAACTTGTTTTTGTTGAAGAGTTCTTGAGCGAGTATGTAAATCTTAGCATTTTGTTTTAAGGCGTCTTTGAAGGTGAGAAAATGCGCGTAAGGGTCGGCCATAAGTTCTTTGTGCTGGAGATAGACCTGGCGAAGGTCATGGTAGGGACCCATGAAATTTTGATAGAAGACTCCTTTGAAGTCCATGATTACAAGAAGATATCCTGAATTTGATAATTAGTTCTTAATTGAGTTAAATGAGTTACAATCGGAAAAAGAGGAAATCACTTTTACAACTCTTTACAACTCATTTTACTATAGAAAGGATCAACTGCTACTTAATAATTTGAGTGTGGATACTCTAGAATAATGACATTATTGATAAAAATAACCACGAATGCTTGGAATAAATGTTTTCTGTGATACTCTTTCTGGGTTAGAAAAAATCCAGGAAATGAGGTTTCATGTAAAATTTGCAGAATAGACACGATTTATTAATGACTATAAGCTAAATTCTGTCAATTTGGCATACTTCCCTTTGAAAAGCCGAGAGCTTAGTCTAAAAACCCTTGATTTAAATAAATTAATAATCGTGAATCTAACTAAATTTTTTATTGAGTTTTTTTTTGTTGTTTTTTTGCTTCTCAAATCTGACGAACTTTTTCTATTAGCAGAATTACTCCCTGTATGAATGAAGAGCGAATGCTTTCACGGCACAGCACGACTTTGTTGAGGGGTTCTCGTTTGATTTTATGATTATTTGAGGAAGCACCAACTATTTTACTATTTTGAATCTTCTCTACGTTCTTTAATATGAGCAATTACCAGATAATAATGATCGTTTGCAACTACTATTTGCTAATTCCATTGATGATATTGTCTCTGGCATTAGGACCTTGATGCAGGAAGAAGCACCTTATGCCTCCAAAAAAATTAAGAGATTTGTCGCGTTTTCAAAGGAATAACAGATGAAGCAATCTATTTTTTTTGCTACCACAGATCTTCGTAATACCATTCAAATAAATGATACGCGAATCTCTCTCTCTTATTTATTCATTCATAAATATCAATACTCTCTTCTAGCAGAAACTCCTTATCACATGCTTTCTACTTAAGCTTGGCGATCCCTTCTCTGAACTTCTCCTGAATGATGTCGAGGAATTTCATTTGATCACCCTAAGTAATAACTCATTAGAACCGAAATATTTTGTTGTTGTTGGTACTCCTTTCTTAATAAAGACAACAGCGAGTGACTCCTCATCATTTTTCATGATTTCAATTGTCATATCAACTTCTTGCTCTTTATCATCATGAGGAACTTTGCCTTTGATCTAATATAACAAATGATATCAATTCTATGAATAATCGTTAGCACATACCTTATATCTGTTGGAGCTGATGTTAAATCCTGATTTGAAAACTTGGTTTGAAAGGACAATCAAGTGCTTGAACAGGATCTCCAATGGAGCAACAGAGCACACTGTTGATGCCGGGTTCGCCGTGCCCTGAAAATAAAATTACTAAGTCAGTCCGTAATAAACAAATTACATCAATTTCAAGAAGTTCTCTCTCTTCTTTCAAAGTGCTGTCCAATTTGAGCTCTCCGAGTTGCTTATCAAGATCTTTTTCCTAGATATATATGTTTATAAGTCACATCGATTACTATTGAATTTACGAGTTCAGTGTCTCTGTACTGCTTGAAACCTGTGAAAGTATTTTGAGTTGCTTTGATATTCTCAGCTTCTTGCATTTTCTGAAGCTTTTCTTCTCTTCTGTTCTGCTTGTCCTGCTCAAGAAGACTCTCGATTGCCTTTCTGTAGCGATCGAACTCCATCTTTCTTTCCGTCTCAGTTACGGTTCTTCCCTTGTACCAAGGATGCTCTTTGATCTGAGCAACTGTGAATCTCTTGCTTGGGTCAGGATGGAGCATTCCATTCATCAAGTCTCTGTATTCTTTTGGATAGAAGTTAGTTCCTTCTTGCTTTGGTTTCTTCTTTTCATGGACTTCCCAGAATTTTTCATACATTCCTTTGCAGATGAGTCCGTACCATGGATCAGTCATCGTGGCGGACTTGAAGCAAGGATGTCCACTGAGCATAATGAAAAGAATAATTGCGCAAGAGAAGATATCTGCAGGCTCGCCTAAGTATTCTTTGCCGGTAAGGATCTCTGGGGCTTGGTAACTGTATAAATATGAGATAAATAAGGTAAGTTAAATATTGAAGGCAATTTGTTACGATCGAGTTCCAGCATTGGTCTTGAGGATTCTTTTGAGCGAAGCCGCCCAACCAAAGTCAGCGACTTTGAGGTTGTATGAGCTGTCGAGGAGCAAATTATCAGGTTTAAGGTCTCTGTGAGCGATGCCTTGCTTATGGCAATACTCGATGGCTTCGATCAGTTGAACGAAGTAGGTTCTGGCGAAATCCTCGGTAAAACCGCGGCCAAAATAAGTGGAGGAGATCTTAAGGTACTCGAAGAGAGTTCCTTTCTCAGCGATCTCCATGACAATAGCGATTTTTTGAAGAATTCTGCCGTCTTTCTTCACATAAGTGAGCTTGTCGGTAAAATCGATTAAGTTGATGAGGTTAGGGTGGTTCAGCTTCTTGAGCACCAACACCTCGTTCTGGATTTCGCTTTTGCTGACATCGGATTCGAGGAGTTTGATCGCAACAGCCTCTCTGGTAGTTTCATGCTCTCCTTTTTTTACTCTAATGATTTTTTTTTAATAATTTGGGCAGCAAGTCAAAGTTTACACTCCGAAGCCGCCTGAACCGAGTGTGCGGCGAATGATGTATGGACCTGCCTTTGAATATCTGGCTTTCTTTACTTCCATTTTTGGATAAAGAGACTAAATTATAAGTTTCTACTCCCAAACTCGATTAATTTATAAATCGCCACTGAGCGTCGGAAAATTAAAAAAAATTCAGCAGCATGCGTTCGTCAATATTTCATTATGAAAAATTTGGTTGGCTTGATTTAAAATTCATCATTTTAAAGTGGATTCCTCAAAGAAAAGCCCGCCAACTCTGAAGAAACAAATAGCAGCCAAGTTTAGTTGAGTAATCCTCTCTCTTGTTGTTTTAGGGAAAAGACTCATAAATCTTTTGATTTGCACGGTATTTTCGGATGGACCTTCCTTTTCGGAGTCTTAATTGAGCAACTATTTGCCTAAGGAAGTAATATAAGGACTTATTCAAAATGCAAGCAGCTAAAATATGAAAACTTTGGATTGAAATTGAAGTTCACATTATAATTGGCTATGGAGATTAGAGTTCTTTACAACAACACAAGAACACAAGATGAAAAATTATTGATCGAGGTAACTTATTATTATCGAGGAATCGGCAAAATTAAATGGTAATATCTCATTGTTTTTGAGATATTAAGCGATAAAGAGAGCCAAGAAAATTTCCCGTCATCTTCTGAATCGAAGAAAATTATTCAAGAATCAGGGTTGTATTGTCCAAGTATCTTTTCGGACCTTCGAAAAATGTCTTAGACAAGCAAGTTTCTTTGTGAAGAACACGTGTCTCCTTTTTCTTTCGTTGATAAGCCTTTGATAGGTCTTTCTTATAAAACTGTGTAGAAAGGTGTGCATTCTTCAGATTTCATTACACGACACGTTTTCACGTTTCACTTGTCATTAATATGTGATGCAGAAATTGGTTGAAATGGTTACCTTTATATATAAAAACAATTGAGCACTCTGGTATTTTTGATACTAAGGCTTACGAGGCTCTCAATACCATTTGCTTGAGAATTCGTTTCATTTTACTTCTGTATTCTTTAAGGAACCCTCTTTTTGTTCTATTTTTCAGAGAAAAGATCATACAGCTCAAAATCTTAGGACGAGACTGCGGAAACTACATTTTACACGTTCCTCGGGATACTCAATGCATAAAAGCTAGCTAATGAATTTTTGAGAATGACAGGTATTGAATGCTTTCAAGGATATCTCAATCAGAGTGTATTTAGGATATATGTAAGATGTTCTTCACAAGTTTAAATCATTCTCAAATTTATTTAATCGACCAAGTTTCTGTTGATATGAGTGATTCTTCTTGTTTCAACTTGCCAAAAAGTCCGCCTTTGATCCTGAGAAGACCTCAACTCTACAGGAAGAGATTTCGGATTTTATCGACTTTAGAGCCTCGAGCACGAGCAGCGGGCCAAAGTACAACCTCAACAACACAAACTATAACTGTTCCCACAAAAAAAGCAGAGTCATTCCTGAAGAAAACCCACAATAACTTCCAAATACGATATAAAAATACCCAAGAGGAGCTATTCTTTGATGAAGCCAAGCAAATACTCTCCAAATCAGAATCTTATTACTTGGAGTTAGCTAAACGATTAAATTTCAGTGAATGGCAAATCAAACTATTAATCAGAGATATCGTGAATCTGCAGAAAGCCCTCTCCTATCTTCCTCAATGGGAGCATCATCATAATCAAAGATGTATTTCTAACAATCT
>ENA-UOTX01001267-UOTX01001267.1-compost-metagenome-genome-assembly--contig:-NODE-1267-length-20284-cov-4.312763_pt1 | contig 20284 bp, 10 predicted proteins | sample MGYA00238143_ERZ746982 | MGnify/ENA primary metagenome ERZ746982 (study PRJEB28758, sample SAMN06268862) | compost metagenome | isolation source: single cell | place: USA: California, Emeryville, Joint... | reverse complement strand
TGCATCTATTTTGTTGATATAATTTTCTTGAAAGACCTCAAACTGATGCTTCTCAAGCTCTGCCAACTTCGATGCTTTAGAAATTGTGCAGCATAATGAGGATATTTCTGTGGCAGCCAAACTTATAAGCTCTCTTATGTGTTGATATTGCGCTATTTTTTTGTATCTTTCTCCATTTTGGAAGCACAATATCTTTGCCCAAGCGTGATATTTATCAAGCTGAGAGATAACGCTGAATATATCTTCAGGCAACTGTAGTCTTTCGATCAATTGCGAGAACACGTGATCCATAAGAGGGTCTGTCAGATCAATCATTGTAGATTCACCTGGGAATAGGAGAGATACCAGGTGCTCAAATTCTTTATCGTGTAATGTGTTCGAAGCGACCTTTCTCATCAAGTTTGTGGTGTAAGTACTTTTAACCTCAGCAGTTCCAAGTTGAGAAACCACAGATAAGCCCTTGAATAAGTCTTCCTCGCCGTATTTAATGAAAGCCTTTTCCCATAAAAAATTGCAAAGTTCTTTGCTCCGTCTGCTAAGCTCTCTGCAGGATGTTAATATATGTTCAAAATGTCCCAACACTTCCTTGATCGTTGTAGTGAATTGAATGACCTGACAGATGCTTGATTTGATAATGTCGATGGGTCCTTCTTCACCCCAATAGTCGTCGTTTTCGACCAGGAATTCACAATATATTTCATAAAACTCACCGAGCAAGGACAGTTCTTCCGCATTGCTGACAAACTTGGTTGCCCTCTGGAAAAGAAACTTCATGAGACTGGGAAATTCCTTCAGCACTGGCTTTATCTCGTTACTAAGGTCCAATATTATCTTCAACGGCTGCCTCTCAAATTTATTTTGAAATTCTTCACATATCCTTGAGTTTTTAACCATTCTTCTGGTGGTTTTCATTGAGATGATTTCTTGCAACAATGATTTCAATGGCATTTCTTTCAGGGCGTCATGTACCGCAAATTCACAGTCTCTCCACAGGTCTTCATCGTCACTCGTGCAAGCTATCTTGTATAGCTCCTCAATTTCTTGAATTGATTTACTGTAGTTAACTAGTTTCTTTGCGATACGCATATAAGATCCTTCTGAAATATCTCCTTTCACTTCGTGTAATATTTTAAGAGGCCAGATGTTCTCCTCTTTGGCTTGAGTGGCTAGTTTTTCTGTCACATTTGTAAGAAACTTATCAGATTCCAAAATTTCGGATAATTCCTTTACAAAATTTAGAGTATTCTTGATTAGTGTTGTGAAGTCTTTCGCATTCAAGATATACAGCTTTAAAAGTCCAATCTTGTTGACTCTATCCCAACCGGAAGAGGTTTCCAACAGCATGAAGAGAATTGGTTCAGCACAAGTTTTATCCATATTCAATTTAGAGATGCTCAGGATATTAGCAGCTATTTTCTGCGAGTCTGCAAACCATGTATTTTTGGGAAGATCAATGAAATCTTTTGGATGATGAAGGAGTAAAAAGGCAAAGTATCTTGCAATACTGTCGTGAAGCGGGAGACTCGTTTTTTCTTGATAATCTTGCATTTCACAAATTTCTTTTATTGTGGGAATTATTTCTGTTGCTTCAGATTCCACCTTTCCCTCATAGTCCAGTTTAATAAACATCAAAGGAAGGAAAGTTTTGGTACTCTTCGTCCCTTTTTTGAGCAAGTAGTTGATTATTTTCCAAATTTTTTGTGTAAATTCAGAAAAGTCATATTCCTTGCTGCTCTTTCTGAAGTCATTTACGAGTTCTTTGACAAGATAGTCTTTTCCATCGACAGTAAATCTTAGGAAATAAAATAGAAACTCCATTGGTTTGCTTAAGAGAATATAGTATCCATATTTATCTGTTGTGGAAGTTTTTTTGAGATCTAGCCCATATAAGAACATTGATTCTTTGCTCTCAGGATCAACGGTAGGTTGGAACTTAAAAGGTATACCTACGTCATCTAAGACACCAAATTGGTTCACTTCAAGCCTTTTAGAAATTGTGACTTGGCCCTTGGCTAATTTCGCCAAAGGATACCGATAAATGCATGGTTTGTAGAGGAGGTGTTCGTGTTCTACGCTAAATAGGTTCATAACCTCCTGACATTTATCATCTAGCTTCTCAGTTTCTGCTTTTGCCTTTGAAACATCTTCTATGTGCGTTTTTGTTGGATATTTCTCTGCGCACATGAGAATGTGATATAGATAAGGCGTTCTTTTCTTTTGATCATCACTATTTGTCTGTAAGATCTTTACAGAAGAGCCTTGAGGCAATTGTTTGTGTGTATTCATATCAATTTTCTTTTTTTAAGTAGTGAATTATTAATTTGTTCGTTGCTCTTGAATAAATAAACTTAATTAAAATGCCTCTTGAGATTCGCCTAGAATTGGACAAAACATATCATATGATAACTATCTTGATAAAATTCTTTGAGATTACACATATTGTAGCCATAACAACTCGAAGAAATGGCAAAATTACCGAATTTTTGCAAAAACTGCAAGAACCTGCCAGCCAATGTACTTAGAAACTGCGGGATTTACAACGATTTCGCACATGTAGCACTGCATGATCAACTTTTCGAGAAAAATGCAATCTTTCTGCATAACGCAATGGAAGTCTACATTAATACCTCAAAATATGTAGAAAAATACCAGGAACAATAATAAACTTTTAGATTGGTGCTCGTCACCTGACCCTTGATATTATTTCTGTTAGAAAACTTTCCATGAAAGGATGTGATTTGTCTTTGAATTCATCATTATAATTCGTTAAGACAATGGGTTTTTGTAGTCGGCTAGGAAATCATCATTAATTAAGAAATTCTAATTGGTTCTAAGTAACACTAATTTGGAAGTCCGGTAGAATACCAATAAATTCAACGGACTTCTTTTGTGTAAAATGTCTACCAGATCTACTAAGAGTTGAAAATAAGTTGTGTAGAATGAATCATTCACAGAGATAATTATGAAATAACTAAAAATCATCATATGAATTATTGAGTCTAAGCAAATGAACCAATCGAACTTCAAATATCAATCAGGAGTGACTATGACAATTATTAAGATTCTTCTTAGTAGGAATAAAATAACTTCATAAAACTGAAGCCACCTTGAATCAAAAGTAAGCCTACTTTATTCAATACTCTAAAGATTCATTCGAGACTCTCTGAAGTACATGCTAACCTTAAGACTCACCAACCAAAGTAACCAAAGTGCTTTGTTTTTTATAGTTTGTTGAACTTGGGAGTTTCCTAAATTGTACGCACGAGATTAAGAATAATATACGGTGATATATTTTGTAACTTTTTAAATGATATTTGTAATTCTCAAAAATTCAAATTGAAAGGATTTTTTCAAAAATTTTGCATTTGAAATTACGATCACTTTCAAAATAAGAGATATAGAGAAAGAGGGAGAGAGAGAAAAAAAAATTTTTTAAAATTATGAATTACAATAAAGATAAGCAAGGAAATAGAATAATAAGACATGCCTAATCGAGAGGAGTATCAGAATAGTTAACATTTTATTGTCCTTGAAAAAGTCCTTCTTATGCCAATATATAAAGAGATGAAGTTATCATTTCTATAATTGATTGTTAATCTGAGAAGTAAAACTCATTATTTCTCACAGGCTCTTGAACGACTTTAATAGTCAAACGCTTCTGTTAAATGGCATCTAGCCGCTGAGGTTTTGCATTTGGTCGACGCGAGTTTGACTCGGATTTGAAGTCAATTTAAATAGAGTCTCTCTTCTCGTAGGGGTTATGAAGTATTTCATTGATGAATACACTAATACGCTTGTGGATCCTGACTATATCACTGTTCTATCAGATCAGGACTGTTTGGCTCTCGAAAATATACTCTTCAAGTCTGATGATGCTGTTACTTCTGCTTTACGAACCTATGCTTCTAGAAGTCTTAAGGCCAAAGTCAGAGATTTAAATACTGTTCACGAAAACAATCAAAATAAAGCCTGGCTAAGAAACCTCAAACAACTGCAGATTGAGCAAAAGAAAAAGCTTTGCAGTGGAATCAGGAAAGATTTGTCTGAGATTCACAAGAAATTCCAAGAAGAATTTCACAAAATTATTCAAAGCAATGGGATAAACGTTGAAGTAGCGATCATTGAATTACTTAAAGAAATGGATAAAGACGAGAATAAGCCACTCTATTCTCAAAGCTTCATTTATGATCACATCTATTGGAAAATTTTGAGTAACGAAAAGACTATAAGTGAATTTTCATCAGAGAAACTCCAAAGACAGCTTGGAGGTGTCCGAGGCCGAATCTTGGATAAATTTATCAAAAATTTCGACAAAAAGTATGAGCTGCTGCACCTCAGTCCTTCCCAAAGCCTCGAGCAATTACAACTTGCTTCAATCATATGTCATGTGTCAGTTGCAATTATTTCAAGACTATTGAAACGCAAAACACAGCATATATTCAGCTTCATTATTGGAGAACAACTCATTCGAAGGACTAGCCGAGCGAATAGCTAGTAGCTTCATCCCTGGAGCCGAGCCAGAGGAGAGCCTCATCACCAGTATTGACCCCGAGATTGCAAGTTATAGCTCGATAGCCTCCAGCAGATGCACATGTGGTTTCGTGTACTATTATATCACCTCGCCTGACCTGTTTACTGCTAAACTAACTTGCCCAGGCTGCAAAAAGCAGATCGAGAATCCCACTCTCTACCAAAATATTGGAGTATCCCATCCCCCTCACCAGAAGACCGCTGAATATCTCTTGCCATTCAACATAAATGACATATCTCGAAGAAATCACTCATTCCGATCCATAAAGCCATTGACTTATCGCGTTCTCAGCTTGATTATGCATTCGCTGCTCTACTTTTTCCTTGCTGTTGATGTCGTCCCTAATGATGTGCTTTGCAAGGTGTTGAACGTGGAATTTACGACCAACTGTGAAAAATTATTACGTGATTGCATTGGAGACTTATTATTCAAATGCTTGGTCTTCATAGAAAGAGACGTATGGGAGATAGAATTTGAGTGTGAGATCCTTGCGTCTGTGGACGAAGAGTCGCTGAATAAAAAGAGAATTTTACCAAAACTAGAAGAAGCAAAAGAAGCAGGCGCTTCGGTTATTTCAACTCTCTCAACAAATCCTGAGAACTCATCAGATGGCACTCCGTATGCTCATCTCATGTGCATCCCTCATCCAAACACCTTCGAATCCTTTGAAGACGCTTTCAGGAGGCTGCCTCAACAAGAAGCGTTCCCTTTGACTGATCTATATCTGAAACTCAAGGCTCCCTTAGAATGCGTTTCTTCCCTCAAGCAAATTATCTCTTTTACAAATTATCTAACTGCACAGCTCAGCTTCAGGATGCTGCGTAAGGAAGCCTCAAATCAAACTATTGGACAGTACCTTAAAGCTCAACCGGCAGAAATCAGGACTGATGGAAAGCATTCCTACATGCATGGGGCAAGATTTGTTTAATACTTCCCAGGAGTGACTCACAGAGAATTATCTGTTTTGATGAGGAACCAACACTTCTCTCCCTCCTTCCTGACCTCAGCACCGGCCAAGATCATCCTATCTGTGTCGCTTTTTGGCAACTTTCAGAGATCCAGAACAAAATTCTCCAATCTGTATCGAAAAATCAGATGTTACTTTCCAAATATACGCACATTCAAAATGAACTCTTCCCTATAACTCGAATTCAAGATGCTGCTGGAGGAAACTTCCTCATTGGAATGGAAATGAGTAAACAAATAGAAAGTATCATTGAAGCAACGGTGTACCCTGACTGCGATCCCAATGTACAGGGCAGGTATATTTATAACTGGAACGCTGTGGAAGAGAGCTTAGCGAGGAATTTTCTTGTTGGAAAGCATTTTCTCAGCTGCGAACAGATCCGAATGATGCACTTTAAAGGAGAATTGGTGCAAGACCCGGAAGCTGACCTTGTGCGAGTTGTTTCGATCAATATCACTCAGTAACCGCTCGCTCCAAAAGAAACGAAGATTCTTGAAAGGAAACTGGAAGGCAAAAGTACTGACAACATTGAAAGCTTGTATATGTCTCTAAATATCATCTTTGTTCATTTGACGAAGTTGAAATTTGAAGCGAATCTCACTTTGGAAGTTCTTTGTAAAAAGATAAAATGTAAAGATCTGCCCTATGATGTTCCAAAAGACGCCTATTTACAAGATATGAAGATAGAATCTCTGATTCAATTATATGAAAAGGTTGAAGAGAAGATATATGCACGGATTGAAAGCCGATATACTGGAATTTTCGGGGCTCCGCTTTCGAAAGAGCAAGAATGTGCCATTGAGAAATTTATTCAGTCTAGTGAAAACAAACAGCTTCTGGAGACAATCCTCAGGGGCCTCAAAGGATTTGTGCTTCGGTACTTAGAAGAGAGTATAGTTGGAGATCAAAACCTTAATCATTATTTAACTCTGAAGGAAGGCTTGTGGCCGATGGATAGACTCAAAGAAATCAAAATTTATATCAAAGAGAATTTCCCAAGTGTACTCTCAGTTGAAAATACAATCGCAGTCATTAGAAGAATCACCAAATATCTTCAAGAAAAAAAGAAAAAGCAGGATGCTACGATGATAGAAATCAGATCTATAGGCGAAAATAGTAATGATACATTGATTGAAGAACCATCTCCACTGAGAAAAAAATGTAATAAAGATCCAAAAAATAGCAAGACAAGAGGAGAACGTCCTTGGAGAGGTATTTTTTGAGATACTTTTTGCTGAAGATAGAGAAGAGAGATAGCAAGACCATTATCTATTAAGTTTTTTGATAAATAATCTTTGAGATGTAACGAAATGAATGTTTATCTTCTTACATAAAAAACTCTTTAAGAAGTTTGATGTTTTTCTTTAATGAGTTAATATGTAATGAACCTCTTTCGTCAATCTCACAAAATCAATAAGAAACTGTTAGAGCTGCTGGATTAGCCTCAGGTCAAGTTTAGGATAAACGAGCCAAGAGATGAAATTAGTTTGTATCGTATCGCAAAGTGATTTAATAACAGTGCTTTAAAAATGACTCATTTTTATCATTGTATTATTACCAACAACAATGACGAATTATTCATGAATTAGCCTATAGAATTATTTGAAAAGATAAGCAGTTATCACTATTACTCGGTTTCATAGATATGAATACGGTTTATAGATTTTTTAATTTTTTTTTTGATTGACTTTCTATGATTTTCAAGTGATAGATCCGAATATCATGAAATCAAAAACATCTAAACCTATCTCACTCTTCTAACCTCGCTGCTGTAAAGTTGGATAAAAAAATCAAGAACGTTGTGTGTGAGTCTATTGTGGAATATAGCCGAGAATATACGATTAGATCGATAGATCATGCTCTGAGCTGTCAAAAAAGGGCCCTCAATAGCGGAGGAAATGAAGAAACTCTCGAAATGATTGAGAATTCAGGAAACGCTCTTGGTTTCTCAACCATGACGCACTTTTTTCTAATTTTTGATCATGCTGGCTGCATCAACCTGATTTGCAAGGACGATAGTCAAGTGCCAAAAAAACTCATGGAGCTCAGAACGCAATTATTTCTTATCTATCAGCCTCTGATACTCAAGAGGCAGCTTCAGCCCACCCTTAATGAAAAAGCTGAATTAGACAAACCTGTGAATCCATTTATCGACAAACTTTGTGCGTTGGTTGGAATAGTAAACAAAAAAGAACGAGAATCCCTTAATGAAGCTTGCAAAAGTTTTATCATGACTGCCGATAACTTCTTCAAAATGTGTCTTTTGATTACTAAATGCAGGGCTCGAATTCCAGTGATTATCATGGGACAGGCTGGCTGTGGAAAGACTTCACTTGTGCAATTTTTAGCAGAGAAGATCCTCAAAGAAAATTTCAGGAAAATCAATTTTCATGCTGGCATCACTCCTAAACTTCTACATAAAGAGCTTAACCAACTTTGGAAAGAGGCGGAAGCCTTTCAAGAGAAAGGGGAAAAATTATGGCTCTTCCTAGATGAAATAAATACATCAGAGACGCTCAATCTTGTTGCAGAAATGATGACTTATGACACTTATCAAGGGATTCCGACCCCCAAGAACATACAATACATAGCTGCTATAAACCCATATTCTAAACGCTCAAAGAGGGATGTTGGACTTTTAGTGCGCAAACAGTACCATAAAGCTCAAGAATTGCAGTATAATGTGCTTCCCTTGCCAAATTCATTATTCAACTTCGTGTGGGATTTTGGACAACTTAGTGTTGAGGATGAGAAATCTTATATTAATCAAATGCTACAGAACGTCGAACTCACTGAGGGTGTCAGAGAGATCACTCTAAATTGCATGATAGCAACTCACAAATTCATTCGTGACAGAGAAGGTCTTGGGAGTGTTAGTCTGCGAGATGCTAAACGATTTATTGTCGTATACAAGTGGTTTCATAACAGTCGACAAGTACGAGATGAATTGAAACAAAATAGCAATCTTGCTTCTACAGACATTTCAGTATTTGAAGAGTCAAAATCTAATGCTTCAGTTCTAATTGGTGATGATGACTCGAATCAAATGGAAGCAGTTATATTAGCCCTAGCGATCTGCTATCATACAAGGCTTGAACGAGTTAATGATAGAATGGTATATCTCGACGATATAGCTCATGCGATTCAGGAAAGTAGAAGAAATTTCTCTCCAATTTACAACACAAAGAAACTGCTTAAAATAATTGACAGAGAACAGACAGAGTACCTTGATCGCATAAAGAAGAGTAATAATCAAATACTTGTGAGAGGTATTGCATACAATAGTGCACTGAAAGAAAATCTATTCACGATGCTTGTTTGTTTGATGAACAGAATTCCTGTAGTTATCTGCGGAGAACCAGGATGCAGCAAAACTTTGTCGTTCCAGCTACTTCTCAACAGCCTTAGAGGCCCTGATTCAGATGATGAGTACTTCAAAACGCTCCCTAGGCTACTCGTTTTCACGTATCAAGGCTCTTATCAGTCAACTTCTGAAGGTATCCTCCATGTATTTGACAAAGCACAGCGAGTCCTGAAAGAAAACTCCCAGCAAACCGATAAAAAGCGAGAATTCAGGAATATAATTTCAGTCGTGTTCTTCGATGAGATGGGTCTAGCAGAATTATCGAAAAATAATCCTTTAAAAGTACTGCATTCCCTACTTGAATACGATGCCGATTTAACAGAAAAAGATCTCAAGATGAGAGTGGGATTTGTGGGTATTTCTAATTGGAGGTTGGATATGTCAAAAATGAGTCGAGTCATCTTTGTGGCACGCTCTCAACCAACTTTGGAAGATCTAACAAAAACTGCTGATGCCATTATTCAAAGCTTTGAAAGAAATTCTATGGGTTTTGAAATTTATACACGGGCTCTAGCTCAATCATATTTCGATTTCAAAAAGGAATCTGAAGGCTCTCATATGAAGTATCAGAACTTTCATGGTTTGAGAGATTTCTACTCACTAATGAAGGAAATTTGCAAAAGCTTGTTCAAAAAAGGAGTAGACATGAGGGATCCAGAAAACATCAGTGAATGCATAAACAATGCTATTGACCGAAATTTTGGAGGGCTTCCAGATAGCGTTTCAAGCTTCAAAAAAATATTAAAACGTCGTTTGGACTTTATCAGATTCTCAAAAACACCGGTGAGAAATTTGGTCCGAGCAAATATTGATGACCCAGAGGCTCGCTATTTAATGCTCGTTATCAAAGGGAACTTTGGATCGCAAATTATCTCTGATCAGTTGGGATTAAGCAACAAAAAATATATGACAATAATTGGCAGCCAATTTGAACAAGACCTGGATCAAGATGAATACAGTACAAAAATCCTCGGCACGATAATTAATTGTCTCGAAGAAGGCATTCCCCTCATTCTTCAAGGATTGAATTCAAAATATCCAAGTCTTTATGACCTTTTTAATCAAAACTTCACTGTCATAAGCAAGAAGAAGACTTGTAAAATTGCAATAGGCACAACAACCAATATTACATGCTCAGTGCATGATGATATCCGGTGTATTGTTTTTGTTGATGAGCAAGAGTTGGCCGATCAAGAACCTCCATTCTTAAATAGATTTGAAAAGCAAATAGTCAGTTGGGAGAGCATATTAACAGATGACAGCATGATTGAAGTCTTTGTAAAAGCAAAAACATGGCTCATTCACTTCTGTACTTCTGGAATTGTCAATCAAAAATTCGTACTTTCCCCTCAACGAATGGTAGTAAATTTCTCTGATGAAAATATTGCATGTATTGTAGCAGAATTCTAGAATGACCAAGAAGAAGAATCAGTAATCCTCACTCGAATCAAAAAGCAAATCTTATTGACTGCTTCCGCGGATATTATACCAGCCTCATGTCTCTCACATGGGGCAAATGAAAAAGAGGAATTGATTAAATTTTATTATGAACAACCACATGAATCATTCAAAATGTTCCTGGAAGTAATGCTGAAGCAAGTCCACAATAGCAAAGAAGAATTCTCACCAATGAAGAGTATTGTATACACATACTCCACAATTTTTGACCCTCTCGGCCTTGACAGCATAAGTGAATATGATGAATTTAAGCTCTCAAGTATAAGTTCTGAAAGAGAACTTGACAGAGTTATCACCTACTTTTTTGAAGGGAAAAAATTGTATTTTATCTTGAGGCTGAAAGCTGACGTCGATCATAAATATTTTGCCTCTGCGAAACTCCTAATTGAAAGGCTAACCGCCCAATTCGAGCATAAGCTCACCGTTCATAAACATTTTATCGTAGTTTTTCACCTGGACCGCAAAGATGCTTTGAATGGTAAGCAGCAGCCTTTCTCCATAACACATATGAGAGGTTGGAACCAGATTATGATAGACAGTCTCCAGAAAATCCGTTACATTAATTTCGAGTCAATTATGCATTTAACGTCAAATGAGTTGTTAAAGCACAATTTAACTCGAACTCAGCAGTCACTCACAGAAATTGTGACCAATACCTACTTGAAACTCAATTTCAATGAATATGACCCAAATGACAACAACTTCAAAATCGATGAACGCATCAACAATGTCATTAAACTTCTATCAGAAAATGACAAAATAAGAAAAATCATTTTTGACAAAGTGAACTCAATGACCGACATTGATAAAAATTGGCTCATCGAAATTACCACCGATAAACAACTATTGTCATTATCAAAAGACGCATATCATGCCCTTGAGGAATTCTTTGGCATGAAAATCCGGCATGCTTTCCTTCAGCTAATATATTCGCTTGAAGTATCGAGAGGATTACAAACTTTGTTGAGCCTCGTTAGCACTGAAGACAAAGAAACTTCGATCTTTTTCAAGATATGGGTCGAAATTCTCGAGAGAAAAGATCATGCTCAAGTTGTTATCCAAAAGAACATGCAAAACATCGTCACAAAAGTTCATGATACCCATATTCCCTTTGCTTTCAAAGACATCATGAATTGCTTCCAGGAATTAGAAGCAAATGAAAATATTAAAGAATACAAAGGAATCCTCTTAAATTTATTGAAAAAGCCCGATGACAGCAGGTATCTGCCTACGAAATACCAGAAACTGGAGCAATTTGAAAAATCTATAAAGGGAAGCAGTACTCTGAATTATATAAAGCATCTTGACCCTCTATCATATGAATGGAATCTCTGTCATGAATCAGTGAAAACCGATATTGGAACCATTTTTACCTTATACTTCCTAAACTGTGAGGAAATCTATGGGAAAATGGTTACGACTTTGATTAAAGATCTGACCACAGAAAATGAATTTTTGTCTGAATCAATCGTCAATTTACTTTCATTACAAAAACCGCTGAGGACATTAATTGATCTACATAGATGCCTTTCCTCTCATATTCCGAACATCAAAGATGTCCTTAACTGTTATAATGAAATAAAAATCCGGGAAAAGAAGTCTCCAGTTTTTGAAAACATGCTTCGTGCACTTGTAAAGGACATTTATCCCTCAAAGGAAGCGGTTGAAAAAACCGGGTCATGGAAAGGCTATGGTAATCAGCTTTCGAATGCCATTCTCCATATTCAAATCATCGGTGAAGAGCTTCGTATGGTAAATATGGATCTCATCAAGTTATTTACATTCTGGAGGGATCTCATTGAAGTATGTCTAGCTGCCAACTATGGAGAAAATCAAATTCATGAGGTCATCAACCCATTGATAGTAATCCAAGAAAAAATCGGAACTGAATATTACATTTACGATGAAGAAGCCTTTTCCGTATGCTGTAAAATCTTTGAAAGATTATCTATGGAACGGAGCCTTGACACTACCCCCATGTTTTTAGGATTTTTCAGTCGATACTTCGTTGATTCATATAAAAAAACACAGGATCCTCACTCTCGAATCGAACTCATCAAGAAGGCTTTGGACTATAAATTCCTTATTCCGTTCCTTGGAAGCTTCCTGGAGCTAATATTGAAGGATGTCAATATTGGATTTACTAATGAAGACCTGCTTACCTTTGAAAATCAAGGCATTCTCACAATACTGAACGAAGAGCTCAAGAAGGGTGATAAAAATAATGAACTTTCAATTCACCTTGACTTTATTTTGAGTAAATTTCATATTGCAGAATATTTCGACACGCTCAAAAAAGACAGACTAAAAATATCTCAGAATTGTATCCCCATTCTCTGGAATGAGCTTGAACAAAGCAACAATGGAGAGATGACCGTTGAAATAATCGGTGTTTTGGGAATCCTGAAGTACTTAATTGGTGAGTATACGAACAGTTTAATCAATCCAAGCATAATCGACCCGAACAATGTAGGCTCAGAGTCTGTATTAACTCCAGATGATTGTCAGGAAATCGACACTATACTCAGCAAAGAACCTGATGCAATCGCAGCTAGTTTGAGAGTATATGCTGCTAAGAGTCTATGCACAAAAGCAGATGACCTTCAACCTATTATTGAAAATCACCTCAATCGAAAGTGGATAAGTGATCTCAAAATGGTGCAAAATGAACAGAAAAAATTGGTTTCTAGCGGAGTCGAGGCAAAATCAATTGTAAACCACAGAGGCCTCATCCCGCAATTTGATAAAACTCTTCAAAACTACAATAATGAAAAAGTTTATGAAACGTCAATGACTAATTTTATCAAAGAATTGGATAACATGGAAGAAAACTCTCTCTGCCTTCTTAGCTTCATTTATACCCATGTTTACTGGAAATACCTTAACGATGAAGTAGCTATGAGTGTATTTGCTCCAGAAAAATTCAAAAAACAACTTGGAGCTGTCCGAGTCAGGATTTTGCAAAAGCTTGTGAACAATTTCGATGAAAAATATAAACTTCTCCATTTAAGCCCTTCTCAAAGTCTAGAAAGGAAACAAATAAACTCAGTCATTTGTCATCTTTCTCTTGGAATCATATCAAAAACACGCAAAAGCAAGAAACTAAATGTCTTTAGTTTCCTTCTCGAAAACGATTCATTTGAAGGGTTAGCGGATCGTATATCTAAGAGCTTCATACCTGGAGCCGAATGTGAAGAGAACATGCTTCAAAGTATTGGACCCGATCTTACAAAATACAAGTCAATTAGCTCTGAAGAATGTTCATGCGGTTTTGTCTATTATTACACCGCATCAGCTGACAAGAGCGCCGCCAAAGTAAGCTGTCCTTGTTGCAAGAATGTCATCAACAATCCCATCAGACATCGATACGGAAGCGATTCTGGTCAATTCCCAAAGAACAAGACTGGTGAGTATCTCTTACCACAGAAGATGGAGACTATTAGTCGAAGAGATTATTCTGTTAGAGCTTTAAAGCCATTGACATATCGAGTTTTAAGCTTGATTGTACAATCTTTGCTTTATTTTGTCCTTGCGAGTGAGGGAATAACTGAGGATGAACTCTGTCGGGTGCTGAGACTGGAGCCAAACACGAATTGCGAAAAACTGCTCCGTGGCTACATAGAATTACATTGGAAGTTCATTGCGGAGCAGCTGGACCTTCAAGAAAACGTTTACCTATTCTTGCACAATGTTATCGATCAATTGATAGAAATACAATCTAATGAGAGAAAATTCCAGAAGAAGATAGAAAGAGATGTTTGGGAAATGGAATTTGAAAATGACGTTCTAGATCCCTTGGTAAAAATTGCAGATGAAATTGTAAGTAGACACGAAGAAGCGCAAAACACGAAAAAAATCGTCCAAGTATTGAAAGAAGAAAAGAGCTTAAATAATTTGGTTATTGTAGCTCTAAACCGAAACGATTCCAAGTCTTCAAGCGACCAATATCCATGCATTCATCTTATGCAGATTCCTCGATCACACACCTTTGAATATTTCGAAGATGCCTTCAGACGATTATATCAGCAAAAAGAATTTCCTTTAACGGACCTGTATTTGAAATTTAAGGCTCCTTTAGAATGCATTTCTTCCCTCAAACCAATTATCTCCTTCACGAAAAAACTATCAGCCCAGTTTCACCTTAGGAGACTTCGTCAGGAAGCTAAAGATCAAACGATCAAAAGGTTTATTGAGACTTTGCCAACAGATATCCGGGAAGAAATGAAGGCTGAGTTTAAAGCCTTTTTAATTGCATGGAAGAGAATTTGCTTGATACTTCCTTGGAAAGACTCCCAGCAGATTATCACCTATTCGGATGACTCTAGAGTTATTTCGCTCCTATTTCACGACCTTGACAATCAGGAGGACTATGCTATAAAAATGGCCTGTCAGCACCTTTCTCAAATTCAAAATGCGATCCTTCAGTATATTACGGGGAATCAAAAATTCCTCTCAAAATACCCTCATCTTAAACCTGATTCTTTTCCTAAGACTCAAATTCAAGAAGCTGATGAAGGAAATTTCCTACTTGGAATCGAAATTAGCAAACAAATCGAAAAGGTAATCGAGCCAACGTCTTATGCTGACACAAATGACAAGTCGCAAGGCAGACTTACTTATAACTGGAATGCAGTAGAGGATAGCTTAGCCAGGGATTTGCTTGTTGGAAAAAGTTCCTTTAACTGCGACAAAATTCGAGTGACGCAATTTAAGGGCGAACTTCCAAAAGATCAGAACACTGACATTGTTCATGCTGTTGCAGTGAACATTCCTCAGAGAGCCCTAGCTCCTTCGGAAATGATCCCTCTCATAAAATTAAAGAGCAAAGGGACTGAGGGTATTGAGAACATCTATACCTCATTGAGCATTATCCTTGTCCTCTTGACAGAATCGAAAATTAAAGGACATTTGACTCTCGAAGCTGTTTGCAAAAGGATAAGTTTAGAGAGCCTTCCATATAATATCGCCGCTGACGATGATCTGAAAGACATCAAAATCGATTCGCTCATTCAATTATATGAACAAGTGGAAGAAATGATATACCCTTTAATAGAAACCAGATATATTCAATATTTCAACGATGGACTAAGGTCTGATATTAAAGGACTTATCGAGTCAAGTGAGAGCCAAAAACTGTTGGAAATAGTTCTTAAAGGTCTTCAAAGATTTGTAGTTAGATACCTCGATGAAAGCTTAGATAGGAAGCAGGAACTAAAGCAAAATTTGATTCAAAAAGAAGGACTGTGGCCAAAAGAGAAATTTGAAGATATCAAAAGGCTTATTGAAGTCGCTTTTCCGAATGAAATCTTAGTTGCAAACACGATTACAGTTATTAGAAGAATAACTAAGTATTTCCAGGAAAAGAAGAGAAAGCAAGAAGAAGCTTATAGAGAAATGACTTCAGTGAGAAACCGAAATGATCCCTCTGCTGTAAAGGAACGTCCTCGAGTCGCGAGAACAGGACGTCGAGATCAGGATAGAGAAGACAATTTCCTTTTTTAGTAAATTTATGCAAGTTGGTTCATATTAAAGGTTGCAAAGTAAAATGATCTTATGATTAAGGAAACATGATAGTCAATAAGATTAATATTAATCAATGAGAACCAAAAATCACCCTATATATGACTTGCAGTAAATATTTCTTTTTTGCTGTGGTTGGCTTGAAAATTTAATCATTTAGCGCCTTTTATTACCAATTTGTCAGATATCAAATGAGAGTCAACTAATCCGAATATCAAGAGATTTATTTTCTTTCCATATGTATATGTATCTCAGGAAATAAAAATTTCACTATTATATAATTTCAAAATACATAAGTTACTTTAAAAAGGAAATTTGAAAGCAGCTTCGAGCTCCTTTTAAAAAAAAATTTTTATGGAACTAAAGGTAAACAAAACCTTCAAATTAACCCGCAAGCTCGGCAGCGGAGCTTTTGGAGAGATCTTTCATGGCATAAATCTCAAAACCAACGAAGAAGTGGCCATTAAACTGGAAAATGCCAACACAAAGCATCCTCAGCTCTTCTACGAAGCGAAACTCTACCAATACTTGCTCAACGATACCACTGTTGTTGATAAAGGCATCCCACACGTGTACTACTGTGCCACAGAAGGCGATTACAACATCATGGTCATGGACCTCTTAGGCCCTTCTCTTGAAGACCTCTTTAATGTATGTAATCGAAAGCTGAGTCTGAAAACTGTGCTGATGCTCGCTGATCAAATGCTCTCGAGGATTGAGTATATCCACTCTCGCCAATTCCTTCATAGAGACATTAAACCGGATAACTTCCTCATCGGCACTGGAAAAAAACAGCATAAAGTGTACATGATCGACTTAGGCCTTGCTAAGAGGTTCATCGGCAAGGACGGCAAGCACATCCCTTACAGAGAGAATAAGAACCTCACTGGCACAGCGAGATACGCCTCGATTAACACCCACCTCGGTATCGAACAAGGAAGAAGAGATGATATTGAATCCCTTTGCTACGTGCTCCTTTACTTCCTACGAGGAAGTCTGCCTTGGCAAAACATGAGGGCAAATAACAAAAAAGATAAATACGAGAGGATCATGGAGAAGAAGCTGAGCACGCCGATTGATTTCCTCTGCAAAGGATTCCCAGCAGAGTTTGTGACTTATTTGACTTATTCAAGGAATCTACGATTCGAAGATAAGCCCGACTATGCCTATCTCAGGAACCTGCTGAAAGATCTCTTCATAAAGTCGGGGTTCGAGCTCGATTACCAATACGACTGGAATATTATTGCCCAAGAGAAGAAAAAGAACGAAGAGGCCCTGAAGGGAACTACTGACGCTCAAAATGCCGCTGCTGAAAGGAAGGAAGAGGAGAAAATGGATGTAGAAAAAGACGCCTTGAAGAATTCCCAGGAGAAAAAAATTGTAACTGGGATCAAGCCGATGGGTGCTTTTGGGAAAGACATGCAATAAGCTGCTTTCGCGAAGTCGTTAGAAGATGATCTCCAATTTAAACTTCTAATCACGAAACATGGAGAATCTCCAATGACAGAATCAAATTTTATCATATTAGACTAATTTCTGACGTGAATGTCTAACTTCAAAGAAGGGGATCGTGTCAATTAACTTCATTAATTTTAATAATTTTTCGGTAATAAGGATAGAGATGAAAAATGTGCCTAGCATTTAGAGATTAACCTTTCTTCGTTTGCCTGATTGAAAGTTGTATACCGAATTGGTTCCCCTATATTAATTATTGTTTCATCATGAATAGAAAAATTGGAGAGCTATTAATTTACTTATGAGGAGGCTAAGTTACTTGCAATTTTTGAATTTTGATATTAAATGCAATTCTTTCGTTAAGAAAATCAATGAAAATCATAAATTCAATATACATTTCATTATATGACCAAGGCAAATACTATTGATAATATTAGTGAGAGGGGTCACAAGTTGAAGATGGTTTACAAATGTTCTTAAAGAAATTCAAATCAAGGTTATATTAATGCGAAAGGGGCAGACCCATGTAATATTACTAGTTCTTTTCTGCTTTCATAGATACTTTTATGCAAATTAATCATTAGCACCATGAAAAAGCCGCAAAACTCTTATAGAAATATGCATATTTGAAAGCTAGCTAGTTAACTACCCCAGAAATTCTTTATATTAAAACGATTTATGAGAGATCAAAACATTCAATGTTAAACATTCCATTGTAGCGATCTAGGCCGTCAATGTTGTCATCGATAATTTTGATCCAAGTATTATCAGCGCTGATCTCGAATTCCTCATCTAAATAATTTTTGGTAATTTCGCTGTATTCATGTTGTCTTTGTGCCAATTTTTGAACAATCACCTCACCGTTGTCTCCATAGGAGATTTGTCCTGACCTCTCAAGCCAGTTGATATATTTAATCGCTCTTTTTAGTCTTGACTTCAGGTAGGCAGTGACAATCTCAAACATGTCATAAACCATTCTGGTCATCATAATTTCTTTCGCTTTTGGTGAGCCCTTGAGCTCAGGACCAACATTAGCTTCAATAAACCAGAGTTTCAGGTCTTCGTCAAGCATAAAGTCAATTCCAAGCAATTTCCAAGAGGAGCTTATCGGATAGAAAGTGTTTTGCGTCATTCTTATCAAATGCTGCATGGCATGCTGGAATTGAGGTCTCAGATAGTTATCGAGCCACGATCGATCCTCAATTTTCCCAATTTCAACGAGATAATCAGTAAACCTCGTCAGGTTCCAAAACTGGAAGTCTTCGAGCTCAGTTTGGTTCTTCGCACCGCCCTCCATAGCCTTTTTCATGGCCAGTCTCGACTGCGCCGTGTTTGTTAAATGCATTGCTTTTTCGTTCTTGGTCACATCGTATTCGAACAAAGAGACTCTAAGGAACCCGTCATGATAGTAAACAATCATCGGATTGACTGAAGCAACCATCATATAGATTCTAAAATCAAACTTATGATTCTTCACGAGGAGCGGATTGTGGATATATCGCTGGACGATCACCGATTTCATATTTTTTCCACAGAGTTTGCCTCCACCGTACTCGGCAGTGAGATTTTTTTCTTCTTCCTCATCGACAGGTTGCACGCCCTTGCCTTGATGACTTCCCACGCTGATCTTTCTGATAAAAACAATTGATCTCTCTTCCTTTTCTTGCTGATATTCTTCAGATTTGATGTAGTCGAAAAACTCCAAACACTCGGTTTTATTGTCCAAAGACAGCGTCTTTGGGAAGAATTTGGTATGGTCAAAGCATTGAGGCTTATCCTTGTATTTATATGTGTAGTTGACCGCAGAACGGGCAATTAAATCCTTCCTAAATAACGTCGCCATGCCAGCAACGTGGTTGTAACCTTGGAATAAGCATCCGATTTCTTTTCCCAACTCGTGGTAGTAATGCATGATCGCATGAATGTAATACATTGTGGTCTTTGGGTCCATAAACCATCGCGGAACAGTTGAATTCGCCTTGGGAATTTTAGCATAAGTAGTATTAGGCAGCGTATCCCTTCCCAACCTTGGGATAATCTTTTCTCGGATCAGTGTATCAGGCAAGTCGTCTGTGAGGAAATTCAACTCGTTGAAGAAAACATCTGGGTCTTCAGCTACTGCATGGCGGACTTTCTTGCAGTAGTCAGGATCGTGTTTAACACCGAGATAAACTTTTCCTATCTCTTTGCTAGGGGTTCTCCCCACGTTGTAGTAGTGTAAGGGCATCACTTCGTATTTTTCGAGTAGATCAAGCAATTCAGCGCCTAAAGTTTTGTTATAGAAGAACTTTGATTCGATTTGCTCCTGAAGGTAGGGTTCTTCTTTGGATTGGAGGATGCCGCTGCTCGTGAGGAATACGAAAATGGCGATTCCGTTGAGCACAGCCAAAGTTAGGGCAAGATTTTTGAGCCGAAGCATCTGTTTTTTCAAGTTAATTGCAATTCTGAAAATAACAATCAAAAACGCATATTAATCCCTTAGGCGTTTGTAGCTTTATAATGAGACGTGACGTGGGTGGCTTTCACTTCATAAATAAAATAAATCTGCGTGAGACGTCGGTATTAGTTGCTCAAATGTATTTGATTGAGTGTCTAATATTTTTTCTCAGAGCAAGAATGGCAATTTTATTTTTCTAGGATATGTGAGGAAAAAGTAACTTAATAGCTTTTCTTTCTGCTGGAAGTCGTGAGTATGCCCGGAAAGCTGAGAATTATTTTTAAACAGAATGTTATGTGATGATATAATCCATAAAAAGTCATATTATTATGAGAATCAAAAATTTTGATGTCTTTCAGCTTTTCGATTCTTTAATTATTCAGGGTAATTAATACATTAAAGATGTCGTGAAAAACAGTATTGTATTCAAAATGAGCTCGCTTCCACTTCGCGCGAAAGGCTCCGATAGATTTTGCAAGTCACATATAAGCACCCTGCTTGGTAAAAGGCTGCTATGAAATCATACACTCGAAATAAATTGAGCACGACAAC
>ENA-UOTX01001266-UOTX01001266.1-compost-metagenome-genome-assembly--contig:-NODE-1266-length-20284-cov-18.775672_pt1 | contig 20284 bp, 20 predicted proteins | sample MGYA00238143_ERZ746982 | MGnify/ENA primary metagenome ERZ746982 (study PRJEB28758, sample SAMN06268862) | compost metagenome | isolation source: single cell | place: USA: California, Emeryville, Joint... | reverse complement strand
ACTTTATGCTTCAGATGCAGGGAGAATGTTAAAAATCTTCAATAGGAGGGTTTTTATCATTTTTTCAACTTCTTCAGGGGAGGGTTCATTCTTCGGTTTTGTTAAGATACTACCTCCCTTCAAGAAGGCGACAGTTCTCACAAAATTGTTCACATTGATGAGCTCACTTAGAATATCTTTGGCCCTGTACTTTATCTAAAGCATTGGTGATCACAAATGAATAAAGTAAGAGATTACAGCCGGAAAATCGATTTCGTATAGTTTAGGCACCACTATCGCTGATACGACGCTTCTCAAATGAGTAACCTCGCGCTCAAGCTCATCCCTTTCCAATCTCTTTAAAGCTATCTCCAATTCTCCCAAAGCCTTGTCTTTATTCTCTCCTTCATCTTTTCGGTTACGATTCTCTATCTCTTCTCTCACTTCTCTCAGCAATGCTAATAGCTCTTCAAATTTATCTGAATACGCTTTCATCACGACAATCCCCTTACTAAAGACTTAGTTAACAAATAATATATTCAAACTCAAGTAATCACTCAATAAATTCATCAAGGTATTGCTTCTTTTTCGTTTCATCTGGAGCCGTCAGATATTGGTGATAAATAAGTAAAATTTGAGTCTCAAGCGCTTGTTTTTCTTGCTGTAAAAGCCCAGGTAGCTGAGATTTCTCCTTCATAAAACCTAAATATACCAGGTGAAACCGAGAAACTCTCTCTGTATCTACCGTTTTTCCAGAGAGTGTATCTGAGAAAAATTCTGCTGTTGAACGAATGCGCAAAGTCATACAGGTTCTGAAGGATCCCTCTGATCTGTTTAATATGCTTTTTTAATGATATGAGGTAAATTCAGGAATTCTCGAAATGCCACATACTTCTGGGTTCAGCTTTTCGAAGTGCTCGTCAATAAACTCTTTCATCAGCTTCAGAATCTGCAGTTGAACCGTGCATCTTATTGTCGTTTCATTGAAATTCCAATTCAAGGCTACCAATTTTTTCTAAAAGGAGAGATGCTAGGAAATATATCAACGCAATTCCATTTACTTCTTGATAAGCTTGGTTCAAAGCCTCTGAATTAATCGCTTCAGCCAACTAGAAATATGATCATGATTCTTTTCAGTTAATAATGAAAGTGTACCAAAGATGGAGATGTTGTTAAAAGCAGCTGTTCTAATGCCTCAAGGACTCGGACCCAGTCCTGCTCATCAAACAACGGAGAGAGATCAGCTAAAAAGAGTTTGAACGCTTCAGCGCTTATCTTTGCTAGGGACTGCGATGAAAAGTAAAAGCCAATCATCATCATCAAAAATTAAGAGTGTTCTTACATCATGAGGGTTCTTGATTGGAGTAACGATCATTTGTAGAAACTCTGGCAGCACGCCTTTGAGTTGAGCGGAGTATACTTTATAGATATCAATCACTTTGATGTAGGCTTGTTTGAAAGTTTTCAGTAAAATCTCGTTTGCTTGGCCGCTTTGGTTCTTGGCATGGTAAACAGATTGAATCTCGTCGAAAAGGAAGTTGAAAACATCTTGAATAACCACCCTCCAGAAATCCTGGCTGAATATTCCTCCATTGTTCTTGATGAGCATATGCAACGTATCCAGACTTGCGGTCGCAACTGTATCTCTCAGATCGGTTGCTTTTCTAGCCAGTTTCCAGAGAAGAGAAAGCCAAGCCTCTAATTTATTCAATATCAACTGATTATCGTCCGGTAGCTTCAGCTAAATTACCTTTGGTAAGTCCACATGAAGCCATAAGATCTCTGGCGCCAAATCCTCCATTGCTGATTCCATTCCCTTTCTCTGAAACCTCATCAGCCGGCGATTCGGATTGTAATCGTTTCTCCTGTCCTTCCTGGTTCGTGGTGTTTTCACTATTGCTTTCCACTTTCTCCTTGCCATCTTTATCTTCCTTTTTCTCATCTTCCTGAATATGCGCCTTGACAATTGAATCAATTCCTTGATGGATCATCTCTGCTGAGCCAAACGTGATTTTTTCAACACGGCATTCCATATATTTCAGCAAGGTATCTAAATATGCGCTTAGGTTTTCCTTTAAAGGCGACAGATCCGAAGAGAAGTGCTTTTGGATGATCTAAGTTAGAGTTTGGAGTGAGAGATAGAAGGCAAAGTAAGAGTGAGCATACGCTAAAGGAAAATTCGACGAGCTCTATATTTTCTGCTTCCGCTCCTTGTGTTAACACTTCGAATATCGTCCTGGAAAAGCATAAAAAAGGAGAAACAGTTAAGATTGAAAACTCAAAAAAGGATGAGTCTACTTCCATCCAGATCTGATCTTTTCTAAAGAATTCCGAATGATATGATTGATGCAGGTCAAAATAAGCAATTTGATATCCAATTGATCTTTTGATAGGCTTGCAAATATCGTGCTAAAAGGCTGCAAAAAATCTTTTTGGAATTCAAAGCTCGTCAATTCCCCTCTCTTTCATAATGGATATTATTAGTCGTAGATATACATCAATCAATAGCGCTTACTTTAAGGAATTTTAGAGCCAGCTGCTTTAGTGAGTCTACTGCAAACATACTCACGGCAGGATCCTTGTGACAACCAGCCAAACGAAAATGATCCTTCATGATGTCCCAAATCTTTCGCCAGACATGTTCATCACGACCCATGTTATATTCAGCCACCTCAACAAGTTTTTGGAGGCAGTACGTACGCGGTTGGGCCTCGACCAATTCATTGCTATAGGCCAACAAAAAAAAAAAATTGATTTCAACGTGGAAAGGAGTAGAAGGTACTCTGAAACGGTACAGAGACACGAAATAAACGAGCTAATCTCATCAGCACCAAACAAACATGAATTAGTGAAGATGTGCTCAAGGGTGCTTGGCTCTATGGTGGCGCGAAGGAGGTCCCCTACCATCGTTTCGTGGCTTTCCGTACGATCAAGTTCATTCGAATGCCCTTTCATGGAAATATTCAGGTTCGTGAAATAGTCTATTCTGCTCATGCACTCGATGATTGGCCCCCAGCTTGATCCTAAGATATTCGCTGGGTTCATCCCCAGCTTAAGTAGAGTGCTTATTGCAAAAAGATGCTTTTCTCTCATTTCTTTGAACAAAGGACTGATATATGGTCCAAAAGTTATTCATTGAAAAGGTAGCAAATTACTTGAATCCTTTCTTTAGCCCGGTGAAGTTATATAAACTAATAACAAACGTGTCTCTTTCATCTTCAAGCTTATATCTGCCTGCTAGATAGACGCAAAGAGAGTACCCTTCCAAGCAGACCTTAATAATTTTAGAATCGTCGTTCTGCTCCAGGAGAACGCTGAAACTTGGAAGCAATGAGCTCCAAATGAGCGAAAATAGTGGCTTTGCGTATTCTGAGCTTTGAGCACTGATAAAATGGCTATCTCGGCTTTTTTTAATGAGTTCACGACTTTCTTGGAGAATTATTTCTGCCTCTTTAAGCCAAAGCTCGTATTTCTGCTTTTCGCTAGCATGTGCGTTGGTTATTCTATAACCAGTTTTCATGTAAATAACAATGCAAAAGATCGAAAAAATGTTACATTTGAGGCTTCGGATTCACAAAATATGGTTTGTTCAGCATATTTGCATAATGTGCGTTGAGTTCTTCTAATGGCAAATCTTCCCCTTCGTTTATACCTTTAGCCTGTTGGATAAAACCCTCCAGAGTCATCCTTTCTTCTTCTGGACCATTAAGAGAAGCTTGAAGCTTTATCAGCATGTAACAAAAAGTAACCACTGTCTGATCAGATTTGTAGCAGGAGTTAGGATTATCATTGAAATATTTCTTCCCAAATGCTTGAATCAACCGGTCAACTCCCTGCCCAGACGCAGGAAGCTCTATTTGGCTGAAAAAAATTCTCATTCCTTCATCCACGCTGATACGATTAAAGGAGAAATGTTCAACAAAATGTTTAAGGACCTACCACAGAAGTTAAGTTTTCATGTTAATATTAGAGTGAGAAGAGTGAATTACTTCCTTATTGAAAGAATCCTCGTTTTTCAAGTAGTCTCCTAACATCTCGGGATAAAGACTATCTTGATGGTCCCAAAGTAATTGGGCAACCTCTATCGAGCTGTTCAAGACAGCAATTAAGCACTTCAACTCAATCAGAAATAATGTTACTCTTCCTTAAGATAGCCGAGTGTGAACAAATGCTTGAGTCCCACGTTGGGCTTGGTATTAAACTTCAAAATCGCTTTCTGAATCTCAATCTTTTTCTTCTTCTCTTTCTCGATGAATTCTAGATACTCATCTTTAGTTTCTCCATCATCTCGCAAAGACTTCTCATGGGTCTTTCTCTCCTCAGTAGTATCAATCATCGATGGATTTTTCGATGATTTTCGCTGTTTGTCGAACTCCTCTGCGAACTTTGCCAGAGATCTACAGAGCCCGACAAGAGACTCCAGCGCGAGAAGCCTCAGCATATATTCTTGTGCAGGCTGGATGATGCTGAATTCTATTTTAGAGTACTTGCCTTGAGCGATCTTGCCTAAAGCGAATATTAGTCTTCAATTCACTGAATGATCAAATAAGAAATTACAAAGATCTTCAGTGATCCTTTCGACAACATTGGGAGAATGCACATCACAATCGCAGTTTATATACAACTCGATCATATTTATCGCTCGCTGGCAATTCTTATAAATGACTTGCAGTGCCAACAACCGGTGATTGTAATTGCTGTTGCTACTCTCGAGTATCTTTAGGAATATGTTATTGAGAAAAACAGCAAGCTCGTGTTTGATAAATTGCCTGAAGTCCTCTACCTATTGATCATTTCATAAGATTCGCTTAATAACCACGATTGAAAGTGTACCAAACAGACAAAGATCCCGAAGCTGAGGACAACGATCGGCTTATCAGCGCTAAAAGTATTCTGGAGGAGACTATCGCAAAGAAAGTCTCTCGTGGCTTGAGCAAATTCTCTTCGAGCAAGGAATGTTGGACCAGGATGCTCTAACAGTCCTCGCAAGAGCTCAAGGGTGAAAATTTTGCTCTTTATCCCGTATTGGCTAATAACAATGAATCAACGCATTTTAACTAATCCAGAGGTTACGGATATTCGTTAAGAGCGGTCATTTTGCACAGCAATCTAAACAGTTGAATTCCATCGTGCAAGTAGATATTTGTTCTGTCCCTTTCGATAGGCACTCCGGTTTGGAGAATATGAATCTCATCGATTTCATCCAAATGCTTCATTTTGCATTCCACAGAACAGATCGGGACCCGCGTTTCCTTGCAATACAATTCTGCTGTATTTCTGCAAATAATGCACCTTTGAGATACAGAACCCTTGAGAAAGTTTATTGAAAGAAACTTACCATCCGAACAGACCTGACTTTATCCCACTTTCGTTCTCAATATTTACGCTGATAGTCTTTCGATACCTCGGATCATCTGATTCGTGTCTCAGAGGAACGCTTTTCAACGGGATATTCCTCAATTCTTCTTCCAGAGTATCGACGGCGTTGGGATCTTCCTGTATGAATTCCTTTAATTTCTGCATCTTTGCCTCATGGAGAACGATATCATCGACAAGACTTCGCACTACTCTGGACACATAGGCTTCGATCTTGGCATCCACAGCTTGATCAACATTTTCCTTCGAGTGAGCAACTTCTTTAGTCGACAGCACACCAGAGCCACTGTTCTTTGTCGCATTAAGCACCTTTTCAGCCAAATTAGGCTCAAAATTGCTCTTTTCCAGATCAGGATTCGTGGCGTTTTCCTCAGTTACAGCTCTTGGTGATCCAACCTGGTCTTGCTGCTGTAACCCTTCGTTTTTATTCGAAACGATCTCTGTCTCTGTTGCTTGACCAAGCATAATAGACGTATTCTGGAGATTGTTGGACTCGACATTTTTCTGAGATTGCAGTTTCTCCCATACCTCCTTCCCCAGGTTAGATTCTTCGAGTTGATGAAAAACTGTGCTAAGCAATTGATTTATCGCTGCCCTCGCAGTCATTTGGATCACGGGATTTTTACTCGCTGATGACATACAAATGAAATTATGAGGTGGCTGTCCATTGAATTTTACTGATATTGATAGCGTATAATGTCTTGAAAGCAAGCAAAAGATATCTATCATGGATTTCAAAATGCGGGCTGGTGACAATAGTTAAGAGTGCCTATCAACATCATGAAACAGCGGATTATTTCCAAGTTCTCCGAACATATGGTACCTTTATCGACTGCAGCTGAATAGCCTCGTCCTTTTCGTAATTCACAGAGCAAATTAACTCAACGGCAACTTCATTAAGCTTCCGATTTTTACCCGAGGGATGTTCTTCGTGGGAACCTGTATACCCTTCGACATGGATAGAATATGTGTAGTCATTGCAATTGCAGTCCATAAAACCATGCGATATCAGTTTCTAAGGCAATAAGTACAAAGTATATCTGCATATGAGAACTTGAATGTAATAAAGAGTGATCTCGATAAGTTTGCTGTTTTTGGTCTCCATGCACAGTTTATAAATAATAAAGTAGCGATTAGCGTTCATTGAACTGGCGTTCTCAATGGCGATTTGCTCTGAACGTAATATGGTGAGAGAGGTGAATCAAATTAACGAAAATTGAACCTTTTGACTTGGCGATTAGCTCTTTTATTTGCTTGTATTTCCTTGGAAGAGACTTTTCGATCTTCTCGAAGGAAGTAAGCAAGGTTTCTTGATAGACTCCGAAGGAATTGGCAGTTTGCTCCATATGATATTATGTGGGATTCGAATTTCTATTGAAAATGATATGTAAAAATTTATCAGAAGATCTGAGAAATTTACTCGTTTCAGTATGTGATCTTGCTTTATTTATCAGGGTATATTATTGAATTATCAAAAATCGGTCCCGACTTTCGATTAATTGTGTCTGGGAATTTGTGGCTCTTGACATATCGCCCGAATATGAATATCATTCAGAAAAGGATGTGAGGAACTTAATGTTGAACTTATATCACATTCTACCTCGTGGGAAAAGACGAGCGTGCTATGAAGAGAAACGAGGAAAAATTTCCTGTCATATAAAGCTCTGAGAGAGAGCAACAGAAAATTCACAAAATCAATATTACTTCTATGAGAATTAGTCATGAATATAATTGATTCTATTTTCAATTGATAAGTCTATACTTTGGAAATGGAAATATATTTACTTGCTAGAAAATTTCCTTTAAACGAGCTTAAAGCTCCAATGCTGCTTGCAATGTACCTCAATTCAAGAGAGCAGTGAAAAGATTATTTAGTTATGCATGACTGTTAATATAATGAGAGAGGCTTCAAGTCTCGAAATTGATTGAAATGTTGATTTATAAGGATAAATTCTATGTTGGGCCTGCTGGCAATTATGTGGGTAATTAGAGTTCAAAACAAGAGTATAATTAAATTCAACTCTAATAGTCGTATTCTGGAAGTAATGATCTTCTGAACTAGAAGTTAAAGCTGCCGCAAAGACTGCTGTGGTAATGTCCCTAATAAAATCATATAGGACATAATCCTCGTGTCAACTGAACAAAGTTTTCTTGCTGAGTCAAAATTCCCAATCCAGCAATCATTTTCAGTTTAGATCAACTTGCTTTAACGTTTAACTTACTATCTCTTGCAGTTAAATCTGGATAAAACCGGTGGTTTTTCGATCCGGATATTTATTTAATTTTTCAGAAAATGAATAAATTCGAGACTGCTAGCTCTGTCACAGCATCATTATCCACGATCGCCTGCCTCTTTATCATATTCGCTTACTTATTGGTTCCAAACATCAGAGCGTTATTTCACAGCAAAGTGATGCTCTTGATTGCAATTTCCAATCTCCTTTTCTCAACAACCGCCTTTAATCCTCACATCCAAGGCATTTTCGCAAACAATGGAAAAAACTCCATATGCTACGCAGTTGCTTTTCTCAGAGAATCTTCGTTTATCTTATCGCTGCTTTCAACTGCACTCTTCGCTCAGTTACTGTACAGACTGGTAAAGCTAGAAGACACAAAATTAATGAAATTTATGCTAGCTTTCGTCGTGGGAAGCATTACTCTGGCTGGGATCATTTCCGTTTACCCTCTCCTCACCAATGCCTATGGGAAATACGATTCATACTGCTGGATTGACGAATCGTTATCAAAATCGAGTTTTCTTTTGACACTCGCGTTGGTGTTTTACTTCCCTTTAGTAGTGGTTTTCATTCATAATCTAGTCTGTCTCATAATCGTCGCTTTGGACTTGAGGAGGCGAGAATCTCAGCCAAGCTGCCGAGTTTTCCAGCTATTGCTATTCCCTACCGCGCTAATCGTTTGCTTCTTCGGGGAAATGATAGATAAGATGTATCAATTATCATCAGGAAACCAGTCGCCTGACTGGCTGAGATTTTTGGGGATAATTGGAATGCAAACTTCTGGGTTCGTTAATGGGATATTATATGGTTTAAACCATCAAGGAAGAGCAATTTTGGGGCACTCCTGCACCGTTGGTCGAGAATCAGTGCATGAATCAATTTTAATGAGCCGCACTGTCAGCAGGACGAATACTAATTCATCGATGAGTCGCTATAAGCTAATGTAGAGTGAGGATAGGAACCTAATTTTTAGGGAACTGAAGAGGGATGCTCCATCGTAATTACTCCACTAAATCCAGCTTGTTCCTTGCTCTGTTAAATTGTAAGAGATGGCTATTATTTATCATCATAAGTCAGATCAGATTTCATATAAAGACCCCCTTTCAACATCAAATAAAAAAATGCGAGACCAAATTAGTCTAGGCATCTTCAAATATTGATCTGTACTCTCAAATTCCATAGGAAAATCGACTTGTTACAATTTTCAACTTTCTCCGAATTTCAGGCATAGCCTCTCCCAAATCAGCCATACTACGTTTTATTTTTTACTGAAAATTAAAAATAACAAGAATAAGTAACTTTCGTAAATAATAATGAAGAATCAAGTCGGTCGTAGCTCGAGCCAAATCGGTTCACACCACAAACGTACAGAAAACAGTGTGTTTTCACCAAGAGAATATAATGGTAACAAGAGCGAATCTCCTCCCTCTTCTAACTAATACGCTTTTGAAGCTGAAGCCAATTTCTTGCAGTTGCTCTCAAGCACTCCTCAAGAAGTTTATCCCGTTCAGCGCCACCATCTGATGAAGCGCTCTCTTCATAAAAAGCTGCAGTCGCAAAATTTTTTCACCAAACCTTTAGAAGGAATTAATTCTCCCAATGGTATCAATATTGAGCTAAACAGCACATAACACAACTTCACATTATTAGTATTTACACTGGGAACAATGCAGGGCGAAGACGACAAAATTCCTAAAGAATCTCTTCTGTTCGCGACCAAATCAAAGCAGCAATCTCAGCTCCCTTACATGCCTCCAGAAATTCGTAAGCTTACCGGAATGCCTGAAGCTCTTCCAAAATACATTCGTAGACACCTCGACGAGCATAAGATACATATAAAAGAAACGTTCGAGCCATTGACACGCCCTTTAAAGCCAGTCACAATGCAGAGTGCTGATTTTACATTACATCCAAATAACGAAGGTCTCCACAAACAAATGATGGAATATCAAAAATCTTTGAAAAACCTTAACCAGAAGATGAATGTTCCCACCAACCAGAACAGTGAGAGGTCCTTAAAGCAATCTCAGAGCGAAAGGAGCTATCATCATGTGTTGCTGACAGAACGCTCTGAGGAACAGAAAACTTTGCCTTTGATCACTCATAGAGAAAGGGATAAAATGCAAAGGGAGTCAGGTCCGTTGCTGGGCTCTCAGAACCTATTTCTAACCGACGCAGCGACCTATTTCGAACCTAAATCGATGCCTTATAACAGAAAGGTAGTATTAGAAACGGTGAAAATGAGTCGCAGTCCCATAAACTCTGGTACTAGGCTGCATAGTTCAATTACGGAAATATTGAAGCAGGGATTTAATACGCTTCCAACGAAAAATAGGATGATAATAGAGAAATCGTTTGAAATTGCAATGCAAACTGAATCGGAGTCACCTAGAAAGGTTGTCAATACTGAACCTGTAGACAGTGCTTTCATGACGCAGGGGACCAAGGAGGTGGATGTTAAGTCACATATGGAAAGCTTGAAAGAAAAGCATCAAAAGGGCTTGAAGCAACTGAAGAAAGTGTCAAGGGTTAGCCATTTGAATGAGATATCGCTGCATAATACGAGGAGGCGTCGCAAGATGTGGAAGGATAACGTAAGCACGCGTCTGTTGGAGAGAACAGAGGAAATAAAACAAAAAATCCCAGAGCAGAAGGCTGAAACGTCTCTGCTTTCAGCGAGACAAGATTATCTTAAGGTACTTCATGGAGAAAGTTTGTAGCGAATGAGTTTATTTATTGTTTTTTTTTTGTTATTAATCAAATAAATGGTAAGGCAGATAAATTAGTCGAGTGTTGCTAATTTACTAATAAAGAAGTGGGATTCGAAGTAAAGCTCTCAAAAATTATCGTTAGCTGTCTAAACCTTCTATAACTCAGTGAAATAACCTTGAGTTCGTCCCTCTCATGTTCCGCTAGCAAGATTCACACTCAAATATGAAAAACATTGATTCTACAGAAACATGTTCTTGAAAACAAATGTGTTGAAAGTAATAAAACCCCACAAAGAAATTCTTATGTATTGCTGCTATCTGTGCATGTGATTATATCGCAACCCCTCTCTATTCCTGCTCTTCGGCATTGAATTCTGACTTATAAGAAACAGACAGAAGTAGCCGAGGCTAAGAATGCATTTAGTTGATCTTATTTATACAATGAAAAGAATTTACAATTATCTGACGTCAACCCTCTATAAAGCACCTTCTCAGTTCTAACATCCCAGAGTTTTACCGCTTTAATTAAACACCTGACATTATCTTGTAACTTGAGTTAATCGGTTGATTTTCGATTTTAATTTTTGATCTATTAAATTTTTCAAGGACCTGAAACGTTCGGTATCTGATCCTTTATCAATCAACAACATATTTAAGAAAATTTTTTGAGCAACAATATAATTTTTCCTTTAGAACAGCCAAGCTCAACTAACCGAAGAATTGCAGCGATTTCTCATTATTTTCTCCTGTGAAAGGCTGATCTCAAATTCCATTGCTTAGAGACGCTCTTTATATAACGTAACGGTGACCTATCTTATCTTTTCACAAGAAACCGAAACTACTTTTATGTCCTCGTTGAAATTACGCAACATCTCCTGCTTTATTTCATCCAGAGCACACTACTTATTATCACCATTATTCATATTTCTCTCTAATTTTCCGTTATTAATTATCTTTCGTACATTTATTGGAGATTTTAATCTCAATTACTCTCGTATTATACGCTTACAAAAAATTCGAAGATATCCTGTTCTCACCGATTGCGCGGTGTTCAAAGCTAATGGAGCTATTGATTCCGTTTCTTCGTATCCACCAAACATTTGGTGACTCTACGTCTTCTTGTGCATCAATTAAATTTATCAGGAGAACAACCAATGAGTAATTAAGCTATCTCACTAAATTTATTAAAGTTCGCAATTTGTTTGCTAATTTACACAAGCAGCTTGAGGATGCAAAATTTCCAAAGCTACTACCTTAAGAGCAGAAACACCCTGTAAAACTCACCTGATCATCACATACTGACAATTTTTTATCGCCTCTAGTCCATCAGAATCAAACACGAACATCGCACATAACGCTTCAGCCATAACGACAAATCGTCAGTCGTCAAATTTAGCCCCAAGCTCAAAACATGCTCTAAATGCGACATTGCAAAACGGGCTCGGCATTAGCTATACCCATACCGCGGAAAATGAACGAATTTTGCAAACTCAAGAGAAAGTAAGCAGTAATTCTCCAAAAAACAGGAGAAACAGCGGAGGATTAACCGGTGAGTTTTTCAACACGTATTCATATGTCCCTCGGCAACGAGAAACAGTCAGAACGACGTATACAGCGTCCAAAGCTGATGCGGCAGCGAGTTATACGGGGTATTTAACAGCGTACTCGACATCTCCTTCGAATAACAGCTCAGCGAATCTCCGGCTAAAAACATTGACGTCAGGACCTACACTAAACCACAGAACGAGCTATTCGCCTTTGACTGTTCCCAAAACCAATGACTCAGCCTCAAAAAAAGACGGGAAACCACTCAATGAGCTTGGTCTCTCAGCAATTCTGTCGAGTAAAGGGGATCAGGCTCAGCAGAAATCAGCCACCGTGCAAACTCAGACAGTAAGCAGTTCTCGGAGCGGAGGACAGAGCTATTCTGCGCCGAAAACAACAGGCCAAACCAATAATTCCTCACAGAAAAGCCGTCCTGGTCAAGAATCAAAAGACGGTGCTGTGACAGTCAAACCGACAGTAATTAGGGCTAATCTTTCTCAATTAAGCACCGCTGTTTCGAGTTCCGCCGCGCTAATTAACAGAGAAGCCACATCAAAGAGCAATGTCGCTGATCATAATAGTAAATCAGCTTTAATGAGGGGCACCAAGCGTGTAACTGAAAGTCTTCAAAACGTGGATTTAAACAACACCACAGTAAATCGACATAGTGACCAGACCCACAACACTACTCTCAATGGAAATGATATTTCTCAAATAGCTGACCGGTCATATGCGCCCTATCAACCGAAATATAAACCTCAGCCCACACCTGAAAAAGAGAGGACTACATATAAACCTCTCTATCAAGCCTCAAACAACAACATCTCTTATGGCAGATACGTGAATATATCATTAAAAACGGACCATTTGCTCCCTAATAAATCGAAATCGTCCTACACCTCTCCCAAAGAGAAGCTAACAATAATAGAAGCAGATGTGCCTCTGCCCAGTTCGAGGAGAATTGAAGACCAAATGTCTTTCATAGCCAGAGATGAAGAAGAACAGAATACGAGCATAAACCCTGTTCCAACAAGTCCAATCTCAATTAAACGCGCAAACAGCCCGAATATACGTGGGTCAATCGATTCCGCGGAGTCGAAATTAAATAAACCTCCTCTTTTCCCTCGCAACCAAACAACCTTTGACGAAGAAGGCAGTATCCTCAAACCTCCCTCCAGGATCGCGAGTCCGAGCTCTGAACGCTATAGTCGTCATAAAACGCCTGATACCAAACTCATGCCTTCTGAAAAATCCTCAACGATGTCCTCAACACACAAGGAGAGCGAGCTGCCCAAGACCAGCTTTGCGTCCTCAGATAACCTGAGTTTTAAAACCCCTCAAAAGGAAGGTTTTAACAAAACACCAAGCAAGCACGAAGCGACTCCTGATCGTGGACAGTTGGTCATTTCTGCGCAAAGTTCAGCAGATGTAGCAAAGGGCCAGAGGACCAATAGAAGCCGAAAGGCATCTAATTCGCATCTGCAAAGCAGCGCGACTCCGTTGAAAATCTCAGTGGACTTGTCCTCGAGGCACCTGGATGCTACAAAGGCAAGGCTTTCTAAGCGAGAGTCAACAGTTAACACAACGCCGAACCCAAAAGAAAACAGACCTGGAGCGGAAGATAGACACTCCGCTGTGAAAACCACTGCACCTAAGCCTGGCAACCCTAACCGAATGTCATACGAAGGCGCTTCGAATCCCCGAGCGATCTCACTGACCTTGATGACGGAAACACCAGTGAAAATCCAAATAAAAAAGGATCAGTTACGAATCGGCAAAATAGTGAAAACTGAAGAAGATTGGCATCACTCCAACAGAGCTTCTTACCCAAAAACAACATCAATTGAAAGATATACCGCTACTGCTACCTCTAAATCCCCTGAGCGAGGTGAGGATAGCGCAAGTTCGAGGACCTTTGGATTGAATTTTTTAAAAAATATATTTACGCGTTCGCCTGAAGTGGCAAAGGATAGCAGATGTCTATGCGATGGCTCTGCGAAAAAGGGAGGAAGTTGTAAAAAAGCATTAGGATGGTTATTGCGGAGGTACAATGAGTCTGAGTTCGAGTATCTTCGAAATACGTATGAGACGATCCTAGGACACGATCTTGAAGATGAGGAATGCGTGCGCCAGATTCAGAAGGATCTTCATCGCACATTCCCAAGAAATCAATATTTTTCTGAAGAAGGTGGCGGGTAGGAATTCATTTGTGGAGGGTTTCTCTAATAGTATGTATTGTTAGATTAATTGCGCTGGAGAGAGTTCTTAACGCTTTTGCGAAGTATGATCCGCAGATAGGATACGTCCAAGGAATGAATTTCATCGTGGGGAGTTTGTTGTATCATGCTGAAGAATACATCGCGTTTTGGCTGCTGGTGATGATAGTAGAGAACTTTGAGATGCGGGATGTGTTTATGCCAAGTAATGAATGTTGATGATGCTGATTGATCTAATACTGACTTCCTAGAATTGCCTGGACTCAGCAAGCACTGCCAAATCGTCGATATTTTGTTGGCAAACTATCTCCCAGAGATATATCGAAAATTGGTAAAATGAATATCTTAGTTTTTGGTGTCTGACAAATAACTTCTAGTGTAAAATGGATATTCGCGTAGAAATGTATTGCTCTGAATGGGTATTCTCACTGTTCGCGAGTGTAGTCCCAGTCGAGCTCATGGTAAATACTCTTCCTACTACTACTGCTGATGTCACTCATTTCATTTCCTGGTAAATTAGGGACAATTTTATGACAAACTCTTCGAGCAGGAATGGCCATTTTTCTACAAAGTAATCCTCGCGATTTTGGACAACTTCAAAGGCGAAATCATGGCTTACAACGAGTTTTCTGACATCCTCATGCTTTTGAAGAGCCAGAACCACGTGACAAAAGGCACTGGCAAAGCGTTAGATTGGAACAAGCTTTTCAATGCCGCTGTAAAAATCGAAGTTGACTCAAAATTCATCTACACCATGCACTCCAATTTCGATATCGAAAAACTAAATTTCCGTGTGATCCCTTAACTTCCACGTGATTTTTCATTTTTATGCGAGCATTAGACAATTTTAATTTTTTTTTTCAACGTTTCAATGCTTAACGGTCTTCGTTTTGTTTTTTGTAATCGTTTCCATACAAGCAATACTACTAAATCGACGCTTTCTAGCAGTGTTTTTTTGATTTTACCCTCATCGAATTCTATATTGGTATTATTCGCAACAAGCCCAATAAGATTATTTTAATTTCTAATCATCTCAAGCAGAAAGTTCAAATTATGTGGCAACCAGATCTAGGCTCTTTAGATCGTCTAAGTCAGATACTTAGTCAGGCTTCTATGGCAGATAACAAAACACAGAAAGCGGTTTATCAAGTAATTTTCGTTCTTTGTTTGAAGCAGAGTCTCTAATTGATCTTTTTCCAATTCGGAATTTCTCATTATCGTAGAGTATTGATGAGCTGTCTAAGAAACCAGAGTTCTATAATTATCTAGCTTTCATCGTCGGGATTAACAATAATCCTAACATTGCAGTCCTCAGGCAAATCGCGGGTAATCCTCATCACTCTTTTTGGCGAACTTACCTGATCTCCAGCTCTTACGCTCAAATCCTTGATCAATCGCAACTTTGAAAACATTCCAGACCCCAACCTCAATTACGTTAAAGGCATCATGCTTCAAACCTTCAACGACCCTGTGCATGCGGTTCGAAGAGCGGTCGCTCTCGTCGTCATCGAGATTATCTATCGAAGCGGGTTTCATGAGTGGCCCGAGGTATTGCCGTTCCTGACAAAAAACCTCGACTCTTCAGATGCCGGCATCGTTGAAAATACAATTGACTGCATCTCAAAGTTAGTGGAAGAGTTTCGAACGAACTCGGGCAGCTATGATTTTCTAGTTTCGAAAGGGTTAGGGCAGCCGCTAAACGATCTATTGCCCAAGCTTATTCAAATGTGCAGTGCGAAAGTTCCCGCAGAGATTCGTGCGGTAGCAATCATGACGCTAAATCATTTTATTTACGCGTCGCCACCGGAATTTTTACTCATTCTTAAAGACTATTTTGCGCTGTTGTATGACTGTTGCGCGGACTCAAATAATCTGGTGAGACAGCGAGCATGTCAAGGACTTGTCGCGCTGCTCGAATCCCGCAAAGATGACATGAGGCCATTTCTTGATAAAATAATCGAGAGGATTATCCCTTGCTGCGGAGATTCTGATTATGAAGTTGCAAGGAGCGCGTGTTTCTTTTGGGAGGAGTTCTTGGTACAATCGCCCGATGAATCAATGAATCGCATCTATAACCTGAGGAACTATTTCGACAAGTATAAGCCATCGCAATCGTTTGTGGGCTAATTCACATTGATTAGGCTGTTGCCGGTGCTTCTGCAAGGCATGAAATTCACAGACCTTGACAGAGCGAATCAAGATGACGGTGAAGATATTGAACAAAGTAATATAATGTCAATGTGAGTGTTTTGATAATGAGTGGGATAGCATCGTTTATGGGAGAGAGTGAAGAGCAAGAAGATGATCAAGAGAACGAGCCGGAGGAAAAGAGGGATATGCATGATAATGGGATGCATACACTGAGGAGAATTTGCGGTCAGATTTTCGAGAAACTTTCAGTGATTTTTGGCGAGGAGATATTCGAACGGCTTAAGGAGAGAATCCTGTTGTGCCTTCAATCTAATGACTGGAAAATTAAGTAAATTTCTATGTGAGAAGGACATGTAAATGTTAAAATTACATAGAGAAATTGGTATTGTGGTTATCGGAGCACTCACCAAAGGCTGCAGAGAGGCCATAGAAAAGCATCTTAAGGACTTGATACCTTTTTTCACGCAAAGTTTAGAATCTACTCACAAGTTCATCCGAAGTAATGCGATGTGGACGCTGTCAAGGCAAAAAAAACCCGTTTTACTGCAGCAGCTGACAATCTTTGCTTAATTAGGTTTACTGGCTGGATGTTAAACCAGTCCCAGACTCAGCCTCAGATTTTGCAGGACTACATTAAAGTGATCCTTAAACTTACTTTGGACAAGGAGAAAAGTGTACAGCAATCCGCCGTCACGGCATTGATAGTCTTGATGTGTAAAGAAGAAGGCGAACTCGATAACTATCTCGTTGAGATCTTCCAGGTTCAGCAGGATATTCATCATTATTAGACGCTTACTCAAATGTTTTGTTGATTTTAGTTTTTGAAGCCAGTTTACGACGCATACACTGGGCAAAGTCTGGTAACACTGTATGGTGCTACAGGGCTATTAGCGGATAAAATGCCTCACAAATTCAAGGAAAAACAGCTACTAGATATCATTATGCCAGTGATAATTAACAAATGGAAGACCACGACCTCTCTGGACAGAACATTCCCTTCATTGATTGGTAACAATGAGCACAAGAATTGAAATCGAGTTATAAAAACAACCCTCTTTAGAGTGCGTGAAGAGCATTTTAAGGGCTTTGGACGAAGATTCGAAGCAGTATCTGGAGATCTTTGTCGCAAGGGACCTTCAGCTCATCATCGAATACTTAGAGTACTTGAAGGGCAAAAGCAGGAAGCACGAATTTCAAAAGAGAGAGCTCTGTGTGAGAGCAACGGACCAACTTATGCTGGTTCTACAGATTTTAAGAACAGACTTTGAGCTTCTCCTCAAGAACTCAAAGCTGTTGGATTTGATAGGAGAATGCCTCCAAGTAACTCCTTGCGCTTATGGGCATTTAAAGAACGTGATTAAATGATATTAGAATGGAGACATTCAGGTGAAACAGATCAACATCTCGTTCGTAGGGGACCTCTGCAAACACTGCCCTCCTGCTTTCGCAGGCAGAGCAGAGGTAGTTTTGAAACTCCTTGCGACATTTTTGGTGGTACCGGAGTCTGACGAGGAAGACATATCTTTATTTAACTGCAACAATGCCTGCTGGTCGATCGCTGAACTAGTCCATGCTTATCCTAAAGAAATTGCTCACCATCTGGGGGATTTGGCGCTAAGATTCAGTGAAATTTTGTTGACAAAAAAGGTAATATTATCCTTTTGTCTGGGACTTGGACTAATAATCCATTAAAACAGCTGAATATGACATTCGCATACAATTTAGCTACTGTCATCGGTCGAATAGCCCTGCACCAGCCAAAGGCCGTAGCTCCTTTGCTTCCAAAAATTACGAAAAACTGGTGCGTAGCAATGGACAACCAAATGGTAGATGTAGCCAAAATTCAGGCGTTTAAGTAATTTTCTATATCTGTTGGTATGATTAATAGTGGAAATTTAATTATTTTAGAGGGTTCTTATTGGCGGTAAATGAAAACGTTGAAGGAGTCCTGCCTGATTTTGCATTTTTGTGCATTGCTTTGCTTGTGTTCAGACACAATGATCAAGAGCTCGAGCTCGCTTCGAAGAATCTGATTCAGGGTGTGAGAAAATTAGTCGGAGATAACTGGGGCACCATTTTCAAGGACTTCCCACCGAAACTTCTCGAAGACCTGAATGCGAGGTTTGGCAATTAACCAGATAATTTTTAGATTAGGTGAAATTTCTCGAATGTTGTTTTTTAATTTCGCAAAGGTGTAATTGATGCCAGGATGCTAATTCTGCATGGCACTTTTAAAAATAAATAAATCGAAAGACATCAATTCTGTAACCGTATGTTTTAGAGAAAATACACATTATTGAATCTATTGCTCTATATGTTTCATCTTCGATTGCTTGATAGATTCAGAATTAGTCGTATATAAGGCGAAAGGGATTGCCGATTTGATTAGTTCTTCAATGGCTCCTCGATAATGCACTTCTATATTTAATATGAGTCTGCACTAAGGCATAGAAGGGCCTTTTGTCCGCCATATGGGATTTGTGGATGTAGGTTTCAAGGGATTCTTTGGATTTGGGCAACCAAGGATGTCGTTTCAATAGTTACTTTTATTAATATTTATTGCATATTGTAGTTCGATTAAGGTGTGATCAGACCCATGCATGCTCGCTACTACATCATCCAGGCCGAATCACAAGAGATTGTTCTTCAGAAAAACTCCATAAATCCCGCTCTCTACTGGGGCCAACACATGGCGCTTGAGTCTCTCGAGAAAGCCTCACTTGCGAACCGAACTACCTGCTTCACTCGTCCAACCCCTCCGCTCGAGAACCCATACGCTGGAATCAACCGCCTTCCTAACTCACTCCAGCCCCACATCCAGCGAACTGCACCAGCTGCAGACCCTCATAATGTTTTTAGGCCACTCTTGAGCACTTTCAACCAACATCAAATGAATATCAACCTTAAGCGAAAATTTCGCGGGATGAAAAAGAACCAAACAAAATATCAAAACAATTCTTTCGATTGCAGTAGACATACATCAGCAGTGGGGTCTAACAACTCAATGGACCTGGGTTCGAAAGAGGAAACGCAATATGACGCCACTTTTTTCCTTACTAACAAAGAGGAAATTCCACCTCCTATAGTCAAAACTCATGCGCAAACTCAAACGAAACCGAAGCTTCGACCTGTGACACCTGACACCTTTAAATTCCCGAAAAACCTCAAAAATCAGAGCTTTGAAGGCTTTTTAAGAGAAGTAAACATAAAGCTGCAGGAATACGAGCCAATTATGCAACCACAACCGAAAAGCAACAGTCGACCGAAGTCTATGAAGGCGCGACCAAAATATACGCTTGTTGATATGACGAAAAACATTACTCCGATACAAGACAGAAGAAGAACTCCAACTCCATCAGACAGAAACGCTGGTAGTCCTCATTCGATAAAGAGAGAAAGCAGACAGATGATTGGGGGACTGCGGCCATTTTCTATTGGTTCGCAAAGGAGGAGCGGTGATACGAAAAATGATGGGATTAATACGTTGATTTCTTCAACGGAGTTGGATTCATTGGATGGGGAAAGAAACTCGCCATCGGGAAATGTGAGTAATACTCATACGATAGGCAAGGAGCCGCTTCCGATGAAAAATATATTGCTTGTAAGCGAGATACAGAGTTTTCCGAGAGCGCATTCGCCAACCAAGATTCAGCAATCCCCGAAACGGAATGCGAAGTCGCAGGAGAGGAAGAATAGGACTGAAATCAACCATACTCAGGATATGTACCCGATTGATGAAGTCAACGAGAAAGAGAGGTTAAGACCGAAGAGCACTGCTGAGCCAATTAGAATATCTGAATATAATATCAGTCATGAGAATCCCACGGCTAAACGGGCGTCGTTTGTTCGTAAAAAGTATTCGAGGGAGATGATCGGCGGGAGATTGAGCGAGAAAGATTTGTAGGCATTTCATTTCGGCTGGAATGTTTCAAAAATTGTTTACTGTTTATGTGTGAAGTTGTAGTTGTGGCTGTAGTAATAATAATGGTTTTGGTAAATTAATGAAACCTGTCTTGAGGGACAGTGATAGTAAGTTTACTATTCAAGCTTTATTGTAAAAAAGAAGAAA
>ENA-UOTX01001265-UOTX01001265.1-compost-metagenome-genome-assembly--contig:-NODE-1265-length-20305-cov-24.066146_pt1 | contig 20305 bp, 13 predicted proteins | sample MGYA00238143_ERZ746982 | MGnify/ENA primary metagenome ERZ746982 (study PRJEB28758, sample SAMN06268862) | compost metagenome | isolation source: single cell | place: USA: California, Emeryville, Joint... | reverse complement strand
TTATATCCCGCTGGGCAGCCTGTTTGGCAAATAGGAGAACTCGAGCCAGCACGCTGCATTAAATTGTTTTGTGGACATCCCATGCACTCTGCCGTGTTAGCAAAACCGCATGAAACGGAACCTAAGTTGGAATAATCTAAAAAACAAGGATCATGTGTTCCTGCAAATATTCCAACTGAGTCATCGCACTCTCGAGCACTTATATGTGGCATGCCAGGAATTGCTCCTGTGCCTGCAGAGATTCGAAAATCTTTTAGAGTGCCCTTGAAACCAACCGCCTCCTCCTTTTCAAAGTAACCGCCCACAGAAATAATCCAATTCGTTGGGAAAGCAACATCAGAAACAGCCCGATAATAGGTTACATTGTCTGGTAAGACATACAATCTTATTTCAAGTTTATTCGCAAAGCCTCTGAAAGTGAAATGAAGCGAGTATTCTGTGTCGACTAAGAAATGATAGTTAGAGTTCTGAAAGGATCACCAGATAAGATTTACAATTTAAGTCTGTCACCAAGTTAGAGCCATTGAACCACAGTTGAAATGTGGGGTAGTATCTAAAGCATAACGTGGAGAAAAAGAGAGTCGAACCCTACGAAAATTGCTTACAATAGTTGTATAATGAGTTGTTACATCATAAATATTGAACAACGAGAACGTAGGCGAGTCACTGAAAAACGTTATCTTGTTGAACGAAAGCCCGACAACTTGATTATGAGGCTGGATGCTCGCTGAAATACTGTTTGGCACTGCGACTTGAGTGTATTGAGAGAAAGTGTATGGGGCTGAAAATGATTGATCTAGAAAAATAATTTATTTTCTTAGACATTATAAGCTAAACTACTCATAGTCCCATCAAAGCCAAAGCCAGAATAATCTTTGGCAGTTGCTGTTGTTGAAGAAAATTGGTACACGACGAGATAATTAGCTATTTTATGAGTACAAACGTGATGGCAGAAAATAATTTTACTCTCAAACACTCCAAAAGCAAACGAAAGATCGTCATCAGGAAGGTAGTGAGGAGTTGCAAATGCACTCGAAAAGCTTGCATCAGTAGCAGCATAGTCTGATACATCAGCATGGCGGAAGGAGAGATAATCTGACGATTGAAATGTAATTGGCTCTGAAGGTAAAGAGGTCGTCCAGGTGACGTATGATTTTTCAGTGTATTTGTTGAAGTTTAGTGGATCGTAGAAAATTGTTTTTGCTGCAAAAGAATTGTAATTTATTGTAGATACAAGTTGAAACCAACGCCCTCGAGCCAGTCCGCATGTCTATATTTTATTAACAATGAGAATTTCATAAAACAAAAAAAAAAAGCGAACCGTATTCAAAGGAACATTTGGTTGATATGATTCGCTATACTCGATGCCTCCGAAGGAATGTATTGGAGCGCAATTTGTCAATGCTCTATTGAATTTATGCAGCATTCTATTGTTTGAGCTGATGGATATCAAAAAGTTAAAACGTGTATAATTGGGGTTGCTACAATAGATAGAAAACATTGATTGGGCTGATGTCGGTTGTGGCTCTCGTATCGAACTTTATCCAAGTTCCAATTGTAATCTCTTGCGCTCCGATTACTGATTTTTGTAACATGTAAATGGGTAAGCGGTAAGATACTAATTGCACATGTATAAATTACAGTTTGGCATCGTAGAGAATGGTATTTTTATCTCATTGCTACTATCTCCAAGGGTAGTAGGTGGGCCAATCGATGGGCTATAGGAAATCAGCTCGTAAACATCATAAGAGGCAGTCTCGATGGCTTTGCAGAGGTTAATTGCCACGAAAACAGAGGATGATACTTGATGAGATGGAAAGTAGAAGTAAAAAGGTTAGCAGTACAACTTTCATACTAAAATCGGGATTTTTGAAAAATAGGAATCTCACAAATTTTAATAAAATAAGTTTTTGAAAAACAAGATTACTGGAATACTGTAAAATATTTAATTTCATTCGGATCAATCAGGAACGATTGAGTTCCTGATAGTATCAGAATTTAACAAGTAATAAAGAACCTGATCGCTCTCAGAAATGTGCGAGAGACATCGCATGAGGTTTCTATTTGGTGATAGTAACGACAAAGACAGTGATTTAGATCGAAAAATTGAAAAGAGGACTATTTTGCTTGAGTGCGAGCACAATTGCTTTGATAGCGGAAAAAAGAAATTTTTAAAAAAAAGCTCGTTCAGCTCAAATGGCACTGAATTGGTATAGATCGTAGCTGATTTGTGATATCAGAAGATGCCTTCTAGAGGCTTTGCTTTGATTTCAGCTTCAAATGAGATCAGATTTTTTCTCCGCTTTGACTATCTTCTCTCAAACTAATTTATTCGAAAGCTTAATAAATAATTAAAGCAATTAAAGCAGATTCTTCGAAATCTTCTCGTTACCCTGCTTGAAAATTTAACTATTAGATGATTATTTGCTTAAAGGAACAAGAATTCTCTATATGCATCAATGGTACCCTTGTTACTGGCCTTTTGTCATTCAGTTTCCTCTCTCTCTTCGGAAATTAAGACATTATTCAAACAGAATTCTAATTTGTCTAATCACTAATAAGCAATTCGCAAACTTGACTTGAGACTTGACGGTCTAAGAAACTAAGGTCAATTTCATAGCTTTGATATTTTGTAAACACAAACTATAATACAAATAATTCTCTTTACATCAAGGACTTATTTATCTTCTTTAGCTGACATTTCCGTAGGTTTCCCATTATTTTCAAGCTGTTTTTTCATGATAAACTCCGCATTTCGTTTCATTTTCCTCTCCTTTTCCAACGTCTTTTTATGTTTTTTGGACTGTAAATGCTCTTTGTGCGCCTTTTCTCCCTTGCATTCTACCTTGCAGCTTTCACAATAAAACACGCTCCAATTCTTCTCATCCTCAAATAGTTTCGCCACCGCCTCTTCATCTAAAATTTTAAATTTCCTTTGCTTCCAATCTTCATACACCTGTATAGCGAAAGGAATCTGTTTCTGCTTAAAATTATCTGCAGTATCAAACTCCAGTTTAAACAAGCGAGGATTAATCAGCTCATTCGTAGCAAATCTGTTCTTGATCCATGTGATCTGTCTTTTCGCGTAATGCCGAGTTTTCACAACCAGCTTTGCTTTACAACTCTCTAAAATTTCCAAAGCCTTTGGACTCAGCTCCTCCGGTTTACTAAGACCCTTTACATATTCACATAACTGACTCAAACCCGCGTTTTTCTCTTCTTTTAAGTGGTTTATAAATGGCTCGAATTCTTTATATCCAATGGACTGAAACGCTCCTTGCAAACTGTTTTGTGTTCCTTGCTTCTCAAAAAACTGAAAGATCTCAACAATTTCCCTAATGCCTTCAAGATTCACCATTTCATCTATTCTTTCGGCGATTTTTTTATTGAGATCTTCCTTATTCTGCCATTTTGGCCAAAAGATCAGCGGATTCGTAAAGCGTAACTTCCGCTTCTGATTTGCCTCCAATACTTTCTTACTAGGCAATATATCCTCATCAATATACATCTTTATGTAGTTTTCGACTCGATGGGCGTCATTTGGATGGAGTTTAGCTGCAATGAGCGGGTCAATCGATTTCAAAAGCGAATATTTTTCTGCGCGGTCTAATTCCATCCACTTTTCAGGAATGCCTTTAAACTCTTGATTGCCTTCCTTGATTTCTTCGTCTATTGGCTGCTTCTTGACCTCTTCAAACTTTTTGTTATCGTCTTGAAGGTCATCGGCAAGGTCTGCTTGCGGATTGTTCGAGAGGATTTCATAATCGGAGAAAAGGATGGTTTCCATGTAGTAATTGGTGCCACCAACAATGATAGGAACCTTGTTTTCTTCGAATAACTGCAAAAGAAGAGGAGAAACGCGCTCAAAGTACATATTTCTATTAAAATCGCCTTGATCTAACTCAAGGATATCCAGCATGTGATGTTTAACGAGCGCTTGCTCTTCTAATGTGGCCTTGGCCGTCATAATATCTGCTTTTTTGTATAATTGCATTGAGTCAGCATTGATAATTTCAGCATTTTTAATGTATTTTCCTAACTCCAAGCTGAGCTTAGTTTTGCCCGATGCTGTGCTTCCGACAATAAAAATTATCAGCCTATCACGGTAATCTTTGAGAGTCTTAAGCTCTTTGCTGTCTGGTAACTTATCCATCAACTTTTTCAGGTATTTTGCTTTATTCTGATCAAATTGTTGATAAAATCTATCCTATATCCAATAGATTGCGATTTCTAAGTTCCCTGTGCTACTGTGACCGAAGATGTCTTTGACGTGACTGTAACTCTCGAGAATCAAGCCTTTGCTTTAAATAAGAGACTCAGGAACAAATTAAGTTTCGACAAATTTCGTTGCGACAAATTTTGTGAAAAACGCTCTTATGGAATAAAGTTGAGATGCAGGCAAATGCGATCAGATTTAGCTGTTCCAGAGCTGCTTTAGTGTTGCTATGCTCCATTATCAGCAGTATCCGCGAAAAAACGAAATTTTTTTTGTCTCTTGCAAAAGAATGGTGTAGCTTATATTGCTTATATTGAAGCGATATCTCAATTTTATAAAACTAATTAAAATACAAATAATTTCAGATATGGAACAGAAGTATCTTTTTGCCTGCCTTGACCATCCTTCCGAGCCGATTGCAAGAATCGACCCTACCGAAAGCAGTGAACGAGACCTTTACTGCACGGAGTGTTTGTTCAACGCTAAAGATCCTCAAGCTTTAGGCAGGCGAGTCCAGAAGATCGACGCTTTCCTCACTGAAGTTGCGAACTGCTTCAGCCAACACACACCTAAAAACATCGAAAAGAGCGAAGTACCAAAGGAATTCTCTGAAGTATTGGACCAAAGAAGCGAATTCATCTCGCTGGTCTCTCAGCGGATCGAATCAGAGAAAACCAAGCTAGGGAAAATCTTCGACCAAATCAGCGCAAGCGCGCAAGAGATCATTACTCAGAAACGCAAGCAGTATATGACTCTGCTCGATAACCAACTTGAGAATTTCACATTGAAGTTGAGCTCTCTGGACAACCAAATAGGTAAAGCGTACCCAGACCCAGAGAAAATCCATCTTTTCTATCCTACCCTTCAACAGCTCACATCCAGAGTGCAAGAAGTTAAGGATTCAGGACGCTTTGCAGGCATTATCAAAGACTTAAAGCAAGATTTACATACACATAATAACCCTAACCGAGAGGAAATAATTCTCAATTCAATCAAAAACCTCACAAGCCAGATTTTGGCGGGCACGAAAATGACTCCTGCCTTATCTGGTTTTGAGATCAAAGAACAGGTTAGCAAGCTTGAGAGTCATATTCAAGCTTTCCTCGACAGTTCTGTGAAATTTGAGAATGTGATAACTGGGCCGTTAGCAGTATCACTCAACAACACTCCTGAAACATCATCGCTCACTGAAATCGCCCCTTCAAGCATGTCTGTCCAGGTTTCGAGCACTGTTTATGGCGGAGGCACTGGACGAGAATATCCAGAAAATTTGTTAGAACCTGGAAATCATGACTGGAACAAATGGTATACCGGCAATACAGGTGAGCAGTGGATTCAACTTACGCTCCCTGAACCAAAGGTCATTAAGTTCTACGGTTTGAAGAGCGCGAATGATTGCGAAGGCAGAGATCCTTGCACTTGGCATGCCCTTGGCAAAACTGAGGCTGGAGAATGGGAGGTTTTCCATGAAGTCAAAGGTGTGAAGTTTGATAGGAGATTCCAATTCAAGTACTTCGCGGTGAACTCGAAGTCTAAGTACACGGAAGTGCGATTCTCATTCAAGACGAATAGAGGTTTTGAAGAACAGGGATACTGGAGTGATGGTATGCAGCTCTGTGAAGTATCGCTCTTCGAATCTAAGTAAGTAATAAAAGAGAGGAAAATGCTCTTAAACTTAACAGAAATGATAAGATTAAGAAATTACTCTATAAGTATTAAGAGTTGCGTATCTCACATACAATCATCTAGTAAAAGCTATGAAATACCTTAAATATAAATCATCAATTCAATGAAAAGTCCTTGATAACACAAATTAAATACACAGCTCATCTTTTGAAATTTCTCCTCATTGAATTCTTGATATCTGAGCGAAAAAATCAATTGAGCGAGTTCTCGAGCAACAATAAATTTTTTTGAATCTATTAAAATGCTTGGAATTTACCTGAGTCTATTGATATCAGTGTCGTTGTGTTCTTATTCCTATGCCCAAACAACGACCACAAGCTATTCTAATGCACTGGAACAGATTCAAAACCTTCCTTACTTCTTACACACTGATACACAAGGCTTTGAGCTGAACTTGGACGATTATTTTATCGGAAATAATCTCACATATCAACTTTCGACTGATGTTCCAGATAACCTGAAGGTTTCAATCGGATCGAAGTTTCAACCGCTTTGGTCAGCATCAATTGGTACTTCAGCTCCTGTAAATAAGGCATATATACCAAATCGCTCAATATACGGTTGGAAAAGAGCAAGTCAATGGATCGCATTAGTCAATAGCTCAGTGCTAATGGTCGGAACTGGGTTCGGCTCTGCCGAGGCCTTCAACATAGCAAATACCGTGGAAGTGTGCAATCGCACGCAGTTTGAATGTCATGATTTTATTTTAATCAACGAAGGAAAGCAGATTCTGGTTGATTGCAGCGACCTGTTATACTCCAAAAGCGGGTACATACTCCAAAACAAATTTGTGCTCGTTAACCGAGCGAATTTGGCAATCATTTCGCAAAATGTCATCCCAGTCACAGAGCAAATAAAACGCCCTTTTATTCGTAGGCTTGTGCTTCAAAAGAATATCTTCTATCGCTATGTGGTCGGAGGAGATTACTTTGAAAGTTTCGTCATTAGCAATGAGGACATACCTCAGATTTCGTTCAAAAAGAAATACGACTCAGCTTTTCTTCAAATGAAATCACCTCTCAATGTGCTGGGGATAGAGCTATTGAAAGGCGATTTTCTGCTATTCGATCAAAAAGGAAGCGTAGTAAGGATTTTCAATGGAAGTGTTTTACCGGACATAAGAGTCCCTATTAAACGAATTTCTACTTATTCGTTCGGCACGGAATTACAAGTTTATGACGTGTTTAACGAGTATTCGAATGATTATAAAACTTCAAAGACCATTATCACGGTTGGAGGCGGGAATAAAATCCACCAGATTGACTGGACAGTGCTTCGTTCTCCAGTCTATCTGACGAGTCTTTATATTGGCTTACCATTTAGAGAGGAGGAAATGGTCCTACTTCGCAGCGTAATAAATTGCAAAAAATACATTCTTGCGATCACTAGCAGCAGTACAGCCCCTGAAGCAACGCTCTTGCTGGTTTACAGAAAATCCAGGGGTAGGAGACTCGATTTTTTCTATTCAATGAATTTGACATCCGGAAATAACGGTAACGGTTACTTTGAGTTCGACAGACAGTCGCTCCAGACTGCAGTGTTAAGTGGACATCAAATTGTGGTTTATAGGCTAACAGACAGCGTTTTGTCAGTATCAAAAGGAGATTTGCTCAAAGAATATCATTTTAATATCACTGTCGCTTCGAGCTGGGGTGAAAATGGGACACAACTCGAAATCAGTTGTTTTGGAGCTAAAACTAGCCAGCATGGCGTCGCGATTTGGAAGAGAGGGGAGCTCCCAAGCCTAACACTCGGGCAGTTGGAACATCGTACTCTTGGAATTGGCAGCTTTATTGATGGGCCACTTCTTGATTATGATCCACGCAAGGTTGGAGTCGGGTGGACAGTTCATACAATCTCGCAAATCAGAACCGAAGGGTATCCATCGCTCACCCCTGAGACAGTGTTTGTTGCTCTTAGAAAAACCTTCGAAGGCCAATTTAACTTGTTCATGCAGCAGAAAAACAGAGAATACGATCTATACTCCTGCGTATTCCGTAGAAAGAGCAGTTTTTCTCCGATATTGCTACCAACCTGCAAACATGGATATAAGAAAGCTTTAGATACAGATCTCAGAGAAATTTTTATAGGAAGCGAGTTTAATTTCCTCCAGGGCAAGACAAGCAGCTATCTCTGCTGGAAAGACGGCAAGTATGAGTTGGGAGAGAGGATTTCCAAATACAATAATTTCATTTACGCTGAAAATAAATTCATTCAAGCTGTTTTCGCTCTGGGTAACTCCACCAGCTTGCTGCATATCATCGATTTCTCGTTCAACACAGCAAATAAATCGTTAGCGCTAACCGACTATACGATCATTTTGAGTAAAATTCTCGATCCAGTAAATCTCAAAGGACCGATCGTCGACATGAAATATCTTGATACACTCCCGCACATAGTTTTCGCAGTAACTAATGACACTATCTACGCAATTGACATCTCGGATTACCGAACAAACTCATCATCGTACCTGAACCGCATACCTCTTCCAGCGCTTGCTCAAGGGAAAAAATTCTCAACAGTAGCTGATGTAAGCCATGGATTGCTGGTAGTCGCGTTTGAGCAAAACGACTTTTCTCAGGGCTTTAATCCTGAAGAGAATATGCTTTATACGTACAGCATCAACGATTTGTTAGACGAGAGGGACGATGTTTCCACCAAAACCATTCCACTGGGCAATAGAGTTCCCGACTTCTCACTAACAAAAAATCTATTTTATTCGGACGTCACGGGTAGCACGTACTTAGTCGCAAAGGACATCAAAACCAATTCTCGTAGCATTATCCAGCTTAATCTAGAAAAAGTCTTAAGCAGCGCCTTGCAGAGCCAGCAAAATCTTCCAACTGGAATCCAAATTTTCCACTTAGATATCCTACCTTACGACTTCGAGACAGATTTAATACACATTTGGTCTAATCTTGGGCTATGAATTTATCAAGCTGCGCGTGAGCCCCTTCTTTCGATCACCGCCTCAGGCCATAAAGGGGTGTACGCATTAGAAATAAGCATTACCGAGGGACTTAGCACGATAAATCCTCTCAGCATTCATGTATCGCAGAAGATAAACATTCTGGATCCTCCTCCGACAATCGCGGAGACTTCTACCGTGAATGACACTTTCATGACTAAACTTTATTCTGGTAACAATGAGAAATTTGCGTTTACACCAACGAACTTTTTTGTCGGTCCTGCGACGTCGTTTGTAATCGTCGGACAGGATTCTCCTGATGGAGATTACAAAGTTTACGATAACATTTACTTGGCAAAGAAAATCGTGAAATTCAACCCGGAGAACTCAGCAATCAAAGCGTTAGCTGTCTACGGCCATTCGTTCGCCATGGCAGTCGATTCTAATGCGCACATTTTCCTTATTGATTCCACGAATTTTGTACGAAGCGCAAAACTCATCCCGACGATAGCTCCCGAACCGGACGCTTTTACTGATTGTCGATTTTTATTTCGCTCCGATGAATATATTATTGCCCTTTGCCAAAGCCCGAGCCAAGCTTTACTGAGAATCAGCGTTAGCGAGCTAACAGATTCGGGAGTATCAAGCAGCAATATTGTATATGAGATCAAATGCGCTTCGCCGATTGAAGCGAAATTGATTCAGAACTATCTTTTTATATTAGACAGTCCCGTGGACTCCGACCCTGTTTTCAGCGTGATCTCGCTTCAATTGAATTGTAAAGTTGGGAACTGCGCTCATGAGGCATTGCGAGTCACTCCCGCGGATTTGGGGGTGAACGCGTTGAGTCTAACTGGATTTGACGTCGTCAATGGACTAGATGAGTATGTTAAAATATTCTTCACGGATAAAAATCTGGGAATTGTTAAACTTTTCGTCAATGTTTCGAATCCAAGCAATTTGACGTACTCAACACAGATTTTTCCTCTACAAAAAGCCTTGAAGATAAATGACGATCCTCAATTCGTTGCTATCAAATTGGTTTCGACTGATATTGTCAATCAGCATGCTTTCTTTGTCATCTGTCGAAATTACCACACACTTCTCCTGAGGATCTCAGAAAAAACGACGGCTGGGGGCTCACCGGTGGGACTCTATCAAATCTTTCATAAGTACCCTTACAATTTGAACATCGGATCGATTTCTTTCGATAGCGCGTTTATGGTCCTTGGAGTCTACAATACGCTAACAAATTGCACTGAGCTAGTCGCGTATAGCATCGCAGCGAGCCTGTATGCTTTGCAATCGAATTTTTCGGAATCACTTGGGCGGTATCAGCTAATTGGAAGCGTACCCATAGCTCTTGGGGAGATCAATAAGGCCAATTTGTTTGCGATCTCGAGTTCAAATACTTATGGCTTAACGGGAACTTTCGTCGCCGTAGACAATCATTTAGGGGCGGTATCGCGCTATTTCCTATCAACGAATATAACGTTTGAGTGCGTGAACCCTGTAAATGATCCCAGAGAAATCAGAGCCATTGCGATTAATGACTTTAGCACGAGACAAGTAGTGTTGGCGTTAAATGAACAAGATATAGGAAGAGTTGATGTGATATTTGTGCTGATCTGCATCCTGTTCTTTTTCGTCGTCACGCTGATTATTCTGATGGGCATTGTTTTCGAAAAGAGCGCGATAATTATCACGCTGCTGGAAAAAATATTTGACAAAGTCAAATAGCATCACTTCATTGAAGTTGACTCAAACAGCAGACATGTGGAAATATATTTCTATATATATCGTTTCATGGATATACCTTTGATATTTTTTTTACGATTTTTATGTATTTGTTGAAAAGCTCTATAATTCGAGAAATAGCGTCATAAAAAAAATGTTTAAACCCATCGAAAAACAGCTCAAATCAAAAGAACCAAAATATCAAAGACTAAGAGACGCTTTACTCTCATATTTTAATTTAGAACTTGTACGAAAGCCGCTAGGAATTCAATGGTAAAGAAGGCTAACGCTTTTTCTTGATAGTTTTATCCACCTAAACGCAACTATCCTGAGAAGAGTTGTTCCTACAAATCGCTTCTAATAGGAACTCATAGAATCAGACTCTCTTATGGAAAATTTAGTTGAAAAAATTGCGAAAATCTCAGTAAAAAAGTTGTTGAAAGTCTTTCAACTCATATTATCTTCGGAAATGATTGAAATGATTCAGATCCTTCGGTTTCATTGCACTTCTTTTCTCAATAGCTCCTAGACTTTAAATTTATAACGGCTTCAGGGGGTTGTTAACTCCGTTTGTTGGACTGACATCAAAATTCACGAGCATAATTTCTTTTCTGTTCTGATTAGAAAATTGTAGTTTTGCACTAATTTTGATTGCGTAATCAATATGCAGAGCGCTTATTAACTCGTGATTTTAAGGAAGATTTAAAGAGCTATCTTAGTAATACAATTTAATTCGCTCTAAAGCAAAAACCTAAATCACAGAGAACATCATCATACAATGGGAGGAAACAACGCTAAGCCAAAGGAACCTGAACCACCACAACCTACCGTCAAAGGTAACTTCAGAAAAGCAATGAAAGCTAACTAATCGAACACAGAGCTCGCAAAGCAGTTCACAAGGGATATCAGAAAGATGAGAAGAGAGTTTTCTAGGACAATGACCACTTTAAAAATGAACAACACTAAAATAAGAAACGAAATCAAACGCATGGTCGACAAAAAAGAGCCAAGAGTAGCCAAAAGCCTTGAAAAACCGAATTTTCTTACGGAATATTTCAATAATTAGCAAAATATCAAGATTGTCGCTCAAAACCTCGTCAAAAATAACGCATATATCACCAAATACTCCAGACTCGACGCTCAGCTCGCTGATGTCGAATTCAAGTACAAATGAAAGCATTTCGAAATATTAACTTCTTTTTTTTTTCCTTCGAAAAGGATACAAAGTATTGCCACAACCGATGCCATGGTGAACGTTTTGAAGGGAATGACAAATGTAATTGTTTAAGGGTTAGAGTGGTCATGCTAATGGAGTTTGGTTATAGATTCTTAAACTGAACGAGAAGACGATGAATATTAAAGACATTCAGAAAACAATGGCTGAGTTTATGAAGCAACAGGAGAAGCAGGAACTCATGAATGAGCAAATTAATGATATTATGGCTGACGATGACATGGATGTCAGCGATGATACCGAGGTTGATAAAATTATTGATGAAATTGCCAGCGGAGATAAACAGAAGACGGTACTTTATTTAACATATTTCCATGCATTTATAATTCTACAAAATAGGCTGCTGTTGGTATGAACCAAGACAATGATCTCGATGAGATGGAGAAACAACTCGGCCAAATGAAATAGAATCATTGACTCCTTTTTATTTTGTGATAAAGGACCATAGGTCTGGCATTTGGTGTGGTCTGTCTTTCTATATTGGACCTGTAAACCTTCGATAAAAGCCGTAAATGCAAAATATCTTTGAAGTTCATAAATGAAATACTTAATTAAGCGCAGCTTGTTGTGAATATAGGATCGAAAATTTGAGTATTGATGTAGATTTCCATGAAATTTTTTATCAGGCGATATGATATAATGTATGGAGAATGACTTGATTATTATATGAACATCTTCTCTTTATCTCAGTTAAGAGTAGACTCAAAGACTTACTGAAGATTAGAGATTATTGAATAATAATAATCTTTGGAATTTGATCTCGTTGAAGTCTTATGTTGCTTCTTAAAATGGTGAATGGTACACTGAGCAATGGCTACGTTTTCGAAATGTTAGTCCCAATTATCATAAATTTGAAGTTCTTATAGAAAAACTTTCACTTTTGCTCAAAGTATCGTTAATATTTCGATTCAAGTTATCGTTGAAATTCAAAATTTAACAAATAGCAATATTTAACAAAACACAATAATTACGAATTTTCTGACGTGAGCAGCATGTCTTCAAACTTAAACAGACGTCCTTGCACAGCAGAAAGAGACCACACTCTGATTACTCAGGGCTCATCTCCTATCTGTATAGACACCCAAGAGAATTTCCACAACTATCAGAAAACTCCTCAGGATTTATTCCGCCAGGCCAATCGTCCAACGAACCCAAAAGCCCAACTCGAAACAAGAAGGCCTCTTGTCAATCTCCCTTTTGGCAATCAAAGCAGAGTTTCTAGCTCATTGGATCTCAATGCTCTGGCCAATCTCACACACAAACCCGAGAAAACTACTCCTCAAACGCCAGAAGAAAGCAAAGAAAAACCCGCTTCAGCGATAACTGAAGGAAATTCGAAAAAAAAGTCAGTCGATAAAAACCAACCTGATCAATTTGATAACGATACCCTGTTTGAAAACTTTGACAAGCTCTTTCAAATCAAATTTCCCTCCGACGGCCCACAAAATCAGCGATATTCTCCGCATAAGATAAGCAAGACACTCATCTTCGATGAAACCGACGAAGCTGCAGTACTCATGCAATTCGCGAATCGTAGACTCAGAAGGGATCGATCCCGTCAAGACCTGAATTCGAATTTCCAGAATACTAATAAGACTCCTCAGCTGAATTTGAGTTTGAGAGATGAATCCGAGCTCCCTCCCTTGAAACAAATCACTCGTCCAATCATTACTTGCCAGCCGAAGAACTATTCCCTGGCTCATCCAGCGAATGGAGCTGAAAACAAGGAGAATGAGCGGCCTAGATTTTCGCATATGGTTAAAGAGAGATTAAAAATGAATCCTATCCAGCCGTTGCCGAAGCTTGAGAAAGAGAGAGAGGCTATTGGATTTTATATACACAATGAATTCTACTTTGCGAATCTAGACCCAAATGAGTCCTATCAAATCTGCGACAAGGGTGCGTTCGACTCAACAAAGAGTAGCAACGACTACAGTAGTGAAGGTTGGAACGCTTTTGATAAAATGCGTGAGCGGTTAGGCGTTTTTCATCCAAGCTATAATCGCAGTAGAAACATGGCGGTGAAAATCAATGGTGGCAGAAGATATATCTCAAATGATCCAGAGAGACAAGGGAACATCGTTGATGTTGATATCAGAGGGAATATAGAGAGGAGAAAGAGGAGATTGACCCAGGACATTGGACTGCAGGCTCTTAAAGATAATTTTGATAACAAAGAGAACCTATTGATGAGAAATCCGAGAATGAGCCAAGTGAATAAGAGCAACAAGGGTCTTCGAGAGAGCTTGAACCATAGCATCGAGGAAAACGGGTACTTGAGGCAGAGCTTTGGTCCTGCAGCCAAAGAATCTCAAGGAGGCTGGATGAATGGTAATGTGGCAGGAGGGCGGACTGCTTTAGCATTGAAAGATATTACGAATTTTACAATTAAAGGATACCAAGAGGGAGTTTCTTTGGGGAGAGATATGAACAAGTCTAATAACACAAGGCTTCAGCTAAATACAGAAACCGTCGATATTGTTCCAAAAGCTGCCAATGAAATCTTGCAGATAAATAGACCAAAGTATCAAAAAGTCAACATTTCTAAAATGTTGTTCAACGCTGATGGTACCAAAAGATCAAGCAGTGCTCCAAGAAGGTAAACATTAATCTCGATCAGTATTGCTCATGAATTTGTTTGCTATATAGGATCTATTAGCTTATAAAACTCTTTAAAGAGAGGAAATATATTGTAACCAAGACCGAGAGGTTGCGCTACAAGCTACTTTTTGAGATTATTTTTTTCTTAATTTATTTATAACTCCGCTCGAAAATGCGGTGAACCGATATTATATTTATTGCGAGAGGAAGATACGCAGGCTCTACAGTTCTGTAAATCAGTATAAAACAGATTATTATATTGTATGTAGTAAATATCAGATTAGATTCATTATTTATTTCGAGGTTTTTTTCAATAATTTCTGCAAACTATGCTTTAACTCTCGCTCTGTCTTTAGCTTATCCCTAGTTTGAATGAAATGCGCATCCCATCTTGAAGCAAACAGTTCATGTTATCTTCAACAAAGGCTTTTTTTTATTAACATATTTCCAGAAAAGATAGTTCATTGATGATTTGAGTATTCAAATATTTCCGGTTGATATGAGATTAAATTTTATTTCAAATCTCGAAATTCTTTCCCAGATATCTAATCATGCTGAGCAAGGTTAAAGTCACATACTCTCCTATTTGCCTCATTTCAAACCGAGCATTAAGAAGCGCTTCGCTGTTTTATTCCAGGCCAAATTTCTTTTTCAGCGAAGAAAACAAAAAGGACACCACTCAAACAGACAAAGAGGGAGACAAGCTGCCTCAAAAAGAATCTGAGAATCAGTACAGCTACGACCCGGTTCGTTTCAGCAGGATAAACGACCCAGCATACCTCAAAAATATCGAAGAAATGGAAAAGAAGCGCCAGAAAGAAATGCGAAGAAAAACATCAAAGAGTTACGTCTTTCCGATCCTTGCGTGCTTGACATCTTTGTTCTTATATTATCTTTGGCAGACCGTCCCTTATAGCGTTATCTGGAAGTAAGCAACGTCGTTTTCGTGGAGGTTTTGATGGGATAATCATTTATTAGACATCTTACAACGAGCGAATATATCAATCAGCGTGGATACGTGCATGCGATGTTTCTTTGTAATACATTTCGATCGATTTTCAATAGCTAACGGTTCGTAGCGGCGTTGTCGTTCCAAACGACAGGGCATTTGATGACATACTATCCTGTGATGGTGTACAGCTTTGTGTAATTATTAATGACGATTTTCTCCTCTCTGATATGGCTTTTTAAGCTTGCTAAGCAAAGTGATGAAAGAAAAGCACATGGTATTACTGTTCGTGACGAACACTTTGATTAGTAAGTCTTTCCATTGATGATTGTGAAAATTTATGGTTTTTCAAAGCGACCCTTGCAACTTACTACTTTGAGAAGTACCGATCGGAGAACACTTACTTGCTTGTCCCAAAGTGATTATCTTACACAATTGTTAGGGATGCTAATTGAATGAATGCTAGAATTAATGGAGCTGTGACTCCTTTGTGCTTGAGCGCCGCCTACTTCGCGATTAAGCCAGACCACAACATTTTTAGAACCCGCTTGCTACCATATTTCATCATTCCATTCACTCTTTGGATGTATGAATATTCAGAATTCAGCAAGGCTGCTCAATACGAAGTTTGTAAGAATACAAATTTTCCCGACTCTTTCACTCACTTTGATTTTCATCATTCCTAGCGAGACCAGTTCATTTCACAGCAATTCTTTACGGCTTGCTTTTTGGAGCTATCTTCAAACGCGTGGCTATGTAATCCAGCTGATACCCAAATTCTTTTCTGTTAGGTTCATCAACGCTGGTAGTAATATATTATAACAGCTGCAGCCTCCTGGACAGAAATCCATTACCTGTTTATAGTATTACATGTGATTACAACAAAGACCTTTTCTCTTTAAAATAACATGTTTTCCATTGAGCAGCATATCAGATTAAGGCAAATAATCATTATGCGGTGATTTGATAAATAATCTTCAAAATTGAATCTCATTTTGATTTCATTTGAGAAAATTAAATGTTCATTAGCAAGCTTTTGAAGGTTAAATAATGAAACAATATGTCAATACACGACCGTATGGCTTTGGTTTTCTATCATCGTAGTTGAAATAAACGAAGTTCTTTCTTCAGGTATGATTTTCAAAGCGACTTGAACTTTATTTCAAATAAATTTATACATCGTTTCTAAATATTCTCATCGTCAAAATCCGAGTGAATTTCCATGGATCATGATCTCTACCATACAATCTTTTTGGGCATTGAACTCAAGATCACAGATATCTTGATGTGGATTCTAAACTTTGGCATTGTTGCATTCTTCTTGGGGTTGATGCTCTTATCTGCTGGATCAAAGTGGATCGAGTCTCGTAAAGGGCCAAAAACCGTCAGCATCGGTCAGCTTGTCCACTTAGGTATGTTTACAGAGCATATTAGGATAGTCTAACCTAACAACTAGCTGACATTTACAATAACCGGTTGTATTCATGGAAGAATACGAACAAAGGAATGAGCGTGAAGAAGAAATCGCTTTATAAGTCGATGAAGACGAGACATATTAATACCGAAGAAATCGTGTGTAACACATGTGGACTTAGCATAAAGACGAACTCCGTCGCTTTCAATTGATTTTTGTACGAATCATACTTAATAAATCGTAAATTTGTCTGTATTTGTACACAATACACAATGATGTTTAAACCCGGTTTTGTGGCTATTTTTTCTGGGTTAAATGCCCTTGCCTATTATAAATACAGATTCTTTCTTATAATTATTGATATAGACGAGTTGGACTAAGCTCGCCATTTAAGGAGACTCTTAGTGCTAATTTTCTATGGAGAATTTCATTTTCATCTCTTTTCTTAAATTATTCTCTCCGAAAATCCCCACAATTGATCCATGAGGACGAGATTCGAATACTAAGATATATGAACCCAAGCTCATTACACAATTACTTCTAATAACTACCTAATAATCATATGAAATTTTTTTCCTAAGACGTATGGGAGTTACAGTTTCATTGTATTTTTTATGCAGCTTATAAAGAAGAAAGAAGGATAGTGTTGATGAAATAGAGCAACCCACGAAGAATCAATTAAATGTTGTGACACAGGAATTCTTTCAAATTACTAAGTGATCGATAGCTCAATGACTAGAAGATATGCCTCCTCACGAAAAGCGTTTAAACTTACGATCGTGATGGTCTCTCCCTTTTCAAGCAAACTGTTCAACTTTTCTGCTGTAATTCTCAGAAAATTCGAAATCGTTTTTCTCTTCGCCTCGTAGTTCCTTTGAAGCGCAAGTTTTTCATTACATAAATCCGTCGCTTTGTTAAATTCCACCATACGATTCTGATATTTTTCTTCCTCCTCATTGTTTTTTTCTGCGTATATTTTGAGCGCTTTCGCTTTCTCCTCTTGATATTGCTTCAGTTTATGATTGTATAATGAGAGATCATCATCATATTCTCGGGAAGCCTTCTTATAGCGATATTCTGGCATGATATCACAACATTTCGAGAACGCTAAAAAGGATCTAGCACAGTATTTCGTGCAAGTAAAATGGGTGTTACAGCAGCATTTTGTAATGAACCCAATGGGAATACAAGGGAAACAAAAACAGCAATAACAACATCCACTACAGCAGTCATTTCTACATTCAGTATCGCATTCTTTCTTACAAAAAAGAGCATTCTACTCTAGCTTATCAAAGTGCTTAAAAAGAGCTTAAACTGGTTATTTATTTATACAGTGAAAACATTAGCACGATTTTTTTGTTTGTTTGTATTTTTCTGAAAAGAGATGTTTTCCTCAGATGCTAAGAGAAAGGGATTTCAATTCTCAGGCGATCGAAGACGTAATTTTATGATTACGGGAAGTAGAGTTAGATTGATTAAAATTCATGAAAAAAGAAGCTTGATTCATCATGCCACCACCCTATTGGTATTAAATGGAGATGTGTCTTGATTTCATATGATTAGACCTCATTAAATGTAATACTTTCGTTTGTTTTACATCACAGAGAGAGATATAAGACATGATTGTGATCTATAAGCAACAACCGAACCTTGCTCCGACTAAAAAAACACTCTCTCATTTGTTTCTAATCACCACATATGATAACAAGTGCTGAGAGAACCTAATGACGCCTCAATTACGAGTTAAGCTCATGGAAGTAATTACTCAATGTAACAGTAGTTAATATTTATTTACATATAATGAATATTTCTTACAGTGATATCACTCCCACGTAATACAATTATAAATCCAAGGCTCAATTATAATAGTTAAAATTTATCAACAAAAGATATGACTGAAATAGAGGTTGATTTCTCCGACAAGAAAGATTTCATTCGTACTCTTTTAACTCTCAAGTTCACTTGCTTGGGAGATGAGCTCGTAGGCAACTTGAAAACCTTTCTCGCTCTTGACAAACATCAAAAGTTGCTTCGAACGATAAAAAAGGATGATGTCAAGAATTTTGTGAATGAACAAAAAAAGATTTCTTCAAATTCCTACTGTGTGACCCTATATTTACCAGAAGATGGAGCCTTGGATGATAAACAAGCCAAAGAGGCGCTTCTTGCTGCTGCTTACTATCCAAAAGAATTAGATCAAGAAGAAGATCATTCTTCGGGAAAATTTTTGTATCTTTGTGAACCTCTAGCTTATTCTGCTCGTTATGGCATGACAAAAGCCCTTCAGAAACTTATCGCTATACTAGAAGAAGCTAAATATGAATACGATCCACATTCTAATTTCTACCATTTTCTAGAACAAGAAGGGAAAAAAATAAGTTTAGAAGGTCAAGCAATTCCGCTATATTTTGAGGGACTAGAAGATGTGTTTGTAACTGAACGTCGTTCTTATTATGAATTCTTAGACAACAAGAAACGCAATCATTATCTTGATTGGAATCGTTTAAACGCTCTGTGGGCCATTATCAAAGCGAAATATGACAATTTTATGACATTAGAAGAGTCGAGCAAGGAAAAGCTCATTGCTGCCAAGTTAAAGGAGCCATCACCACCATTTTTTTCTTATAAAGCAGCAGTTTATGAAGAGTTCAAGAAGAATTATCCCGAGAAAAAATCATCGGAATTAACAGCTCTAATTGCTGAGACTTGGAACAACCTTGACAAAGAAACTAAAGGAAAATATGAACGAGATTATGAAATGAATCTTGAACAACATAACCAAGCATGGGAGACTCGAGAAGAAGAAACCATGAAACTGAAAAAGGCCAAGTGTGATAAGAAACCTGTCTTTCTAACAAATATTTTCAAATCAATCAAGATGAATTTCGTGGATAGAGTCACTGGTTATGGACATATTGACAATACAGATGATCAGTACAAGCATTACTGGGAATTCCATGATTCTTGGTCTGATGCCCTGTCCTATGTTAAAGCGCAGTTTAGAAAACATTTGAACGAATATCGAATTAAATTTCAAGATATCGATCATTCGAGATCAGTTGATGATCATGACGAAGGGACTTGCACAACGGGCGTGAGCCGAAAATTTGAAGCAACCATACTCGATTTTGTAAATCCCAGAAAGTACTCTATCTCAGAAGAAATGCTTATATTAGACCTAAAACATCAACTGAGGCAAGCATCTAAAACCCAAACGTATCTAATTATTCAGATGCTAAAAGAGCGAGACTTCAATCCTCAGGCAATAAGAGATGTGATTTTATGCGTGCCAAAAGTGGAGTTAACCCCGATGGAAATTCATGATTGGGAAATGAAGTTTAACTCGGAATACATACATCCCGGATGGAGATAATTGGTGTTACATATTATTGTGATCCATTGGAATATAAACATGTCTATAATTCTTCCAACTATATTGAAATTGCATAACAAAGACAATTCAACAATTACGAATAAACATGTGAGTAGCAAAAAATTGAAGCTAGATTTTGAGATGCAACAGAACTTCTGCAGTACTTGAACTTAACAAAAACAAAAAC
>ENA-UOTX01001264-UOTX01001264.1-compost-metagenome-genome-assembly--contig:-NODE-1264-length-20308-cov-6.299293_pt1 | contig 20308 bp, 14 predicted proteins | sample MGYA00238143_ERZ746982 | MGnify/ENA primary metagenome ERZ746982 (study PRJEB28758, sample SAMN06268862) | compost metagenome | isolation source: single cell | place: USA: California, Emeryville, Joint... | reverse complement strand
TTGCGTGCGGAGTATTTACGAGGGAGAAGATAGTGGCTGTTTGACCTGGCCTCTTTGAGAATTTTCTCTGGTGTTAAGATTTCGAAATGAGAAGACGGATAGTCCTCCTGGCTCTTGCGGAGGTAGTTTGGGTAGTAAGGCGGTTTGTAGTTTGCCATGGAGTTGCGGGCTTCCTTCAGCAACTTCTTCGGACCAAAATATCCGCTGCGACATCTAACCGTTGTATTAAATTGAGTTTCTGAGTTAGTTTTTTCAAGTGATTGGTGCGATTTCTTGACTCTGAATGAACCTTGCGTGCTCCTTGGTGAAGGCGAAAATACAACTCTGCCTCGATTTTGCTTTTCGTTACTAAGCTCCTTCTGAGTTTCCCTTCCTTTCTGTGTTACAATTATTCTCGATTCGCTCATTAGATGCTTTCTTTAATTTTATTTCCACTGCAATTAAATGAAAATGCATGTAGGTGTTAGATTCTATCAATTAGGAACAACAAAAGAAATGCCAGTTGTTTCAGATAGGAAGGAGAGTTTAACAAGTAGATACGGTCTTGGATGATGTAAATGTTGGCTGGATGTGGACACTTTGGGAGTTTTTGCGTGGTTTGCGTTCTATTTTTCATCAGATTTCCAATCATTAATTTGGATTAATGCGCCGCTGGGCGTCATATTAACAAATTCTAAAGATATAGATCATAAGATTGGAAGCTATAATCTGTTATCCTAGTTGATGAAAACCTGTCAAGAATAGTGATAACTCTTTTTGATGGGATTGTAAGCTGCTTTTTTTTCTGAAAATTATTTCAGGCGCGTTAAAATAATTATTTTTAAAACAGTGGATCCTTTCTCTCCACATCATGGCTCTGAACGTTCGAAAGATCCTTGGACTCGTAATTCTGGTTAATCTGGCTACATTTGCTACTTTCTTCTATCTCACCAATAGCCAGAATCCCTCCTCTGATTTACCAGCCACAGGTGCTTGATAAAATCTAATTTACTATTCACATGTTTGATACATTCAGTTCCGTTTCACAACCAAGCTTATTTCTTGTATCCATATGCTTATCTTTTCCTTTAGTTTCAAATAAACAGGAATCTAAACAGGGAGACAAACATTCTAGCAGGCTACGTCAACAAGATAAACCCAATCGGACCGAGAAGAGCAGAAACAGCAGTGCAATCAACCTACCAAAAATTGAAGTTGCCAATTCTGATATTCCGCAAGACACTACTGCAGGGTTCACGATCGACTTAAATGTGATCTCAATAGACCATAACGATAATAAAAACGGTGATATGGCCGATAACAAACAGAACCAGCCGTCACGTGTTCAGACTAATGGCAGTAGTAGTCCTCAGAAGTCTCACATAGTTGGTGATAGGCCCTCGAATGATGCTATTATTCGACTAGCGAAAAAATATAAAGGACTAAATGAGTCTTTGGGAATATATCAAGAGCGTACGAGCAATACCAATCCTTTTAGGAAATTTGGATACTATAAAGAAATCGACTCAGAATTTTTCGAAGAGAGCAAGAAAGGAAAGCCGTTTTATGATTCTCCACATAGTGGTCTGAAGAAGAATCCCGGCTATTGTGATTACGCTGATTTATATAACTATTTCAATCCTTCCAATGTCTTTGATCAGATGAATTTCATCTCTGATTTCGCTTCAGGTAAGCTCAATTTCTGACTTTAACAATATTATCAATGAATATTTTCCAGATTTGGTCAGAAAAGATGTTATTTCGAAAACAGGCACAGATCTCATGCCTCAAATTAGGATTGTAATGGAAGGATATCGAGACCCTCTATACGATCTTGATATAAAAGCAACGATGCTTTTTACAAAAAAAGTTGATTTTCATTTTTACCATGAGGCTGGAAAGCAATTTTTATGTAAAACCTCATCGAAAACATGTTTTAGCAATATTCTCGGAGTTAGGTGCTGCACAGCTCTACAATCATATTCCTGGAAGCAGAGTCTTAACGCACAAGTCATTGCTCGCAGGCTCTGTTAAGTAAGCATGTCCACAATTCACATAGCCTAATCTAACTGTACTTCGCAGTGATTATTATCAAACTTACGGTTCAAAGCCACATTGCTTTAACAAGAGCATGCTTTTCCCTTATTCTTACCGCCTTGACAGTGAGAATCAATCTCAACCAAACGCCTTACTTAATTAATGATATACAATAATAGATGCGAATGAATGCGCGCAGTTCTTCAATGAAATAAACGAAGAAAGTTATTTCACTGCAAAGAAGCAGCATCCTATAAATTATTTGTTAAAAGAAGGCTACGGCAAACATAAAACCGAAGGCGTCCAGCTTTTTGACGACGTAGAGGAGCAGAAGCTAAGAAGGCGATATCTTAATGGATCTATTTGTGGAACTATCCAAGAGACGAGATTAGTTCAGAAATACATTCAGAATCCGCTACTACTTGATCAACAGAATAAATTCGATATCCGTGCATACATGCTCGTTGCTTCAGTCAACCCTCTGATTATGTATTATCACGATGGATTTCTTCGAGTTTCTTTGGAAGCCTATGATGCGGATTCTTCAGATGTAAGTTTTACTCCTGTGACTCTTTATAACGTTTTTCTTTAAGAAATCCGCACACTTATCAAGTGCACACTTAAACAACATAAAAGTGAGTACGATAATGAATCGAACACTGGCGGCTGAGCTTGATAAGTACCAGACCTGGACACTTTCCCAATTGGAGGCGTTTCTCCATAAAGCGGTAAATTTTTTACACTTCTTGTTGCTGACTTTTCCTGAAGGGGAAAATTCCGGATCTCAATTGGATTGAGAGCTATCTGCGTCCGGCGATGAAAAAAGCACTTATTCATTTAGTGAAGATGAGCAGTCATGGTTTCTGGAATCATTCCGGTGTTTTCGAAATGTTTGGAGTCGATTTCATGCTTGATGATGACCTCAACCTCTGGCTTCTGGAAGTGAATGGATCTCCAAAACTTGTCGGAAACAGCGCTTTAAACGATCAGGCGTTCATCGAGCTGCTGAAGGAAATGCTCGAAATTGAATATGCGTACCTCAGAAGCAAAATGAAACGATTATTTGGAGTCGTCGGGAAATATTTTACTCAATTACACGCTAAAACAGAAATTAACATCACTCCAGAGGATAAAGAAGCGTTCGTGAAGGCTACCAAAAACTCTTTGGAACCTGAGTTTACGCTGAGAAGCGGGATGTTCTGGCAGAAGGTTTTGGATGAAAGCTTACCCGGAAAAGCGGCGTATATGGGACTACTTGAGGATGAATGTGTTCTCGAATGAGGGTCAATAATAAACCTTTTTGCATTCAATTAGTCTTATTTATTCCGAAGCTTCTCCTTTGATTCCTTGTTAAATTTAAGCAATATAGTATTTCCAAGCAAACTCTCGACTGCACATCCTACATTGTTATGAGATTATATATATATCTGATTGATTCTATTAAATCTTTTCAAAATAAAAAACTAACAGTCTAACTGGTACGCCATTTACGTTGGATTCTTATTCCAGCTACTTATAACACTTCATCGGAGCATTAATCTAAATGGAAATTTGCACTACGAAATTACATAACACCCACTTTTAAAGAATTGAGACTCAAAAGCCGTTTCTTCGAATTCTTCCGAATTTATTTGTCGAAAGATAAAAAATTATTTAACAAACAAGTAGGATATTTCCGATATGCTCAAGTTTAGCAAAAAGCTATTTTCAAAGCAAGTCAACCTCCTCCAAACCTCAAGTTACAGATTCGCCAGCAAAAATTACTACGGCGACCTCCTCATCTTCAAGGAGCACGAGGAGCATTTCCAACCGAAAAACGAACTTGAAAATTACATTTATTTTTTGAGAAAGCATGGTCACAATTATGCAACTATTGACCCTCTTGGACTTCTAAAGAGGTAATTTTCCCTGTCAAGCAAACGAATTCATTCAATCAACCTTAGGAACAAGCTTCCTGACCTGACCAAGTTCGGCATTCAACCCCAAGACAGCGTGCCTGATGAAATCCATCTTTCTGAGACTCTTTCCAACCTCAAGGCGGATTCAGTTGAAAACCTCAACAAATTCTTACACAAAGTCTACGCGGAAAACGTTGGCGTTGAATTTGAGCATATCCAGTCGGCGGAAGAACGCCAGTGGCTCTACAATCGATTAGAAAGCCTCTATACCCAGGAGTTATCGAAATCAGAAAAACTTAACATGCACTATTTGCTTCTCATGAGCGAGGTTCGCAACTTTTTCATCGCTTTTGAGGCTTATACTATATGAATTTGATAGTATTTCGACCAGTTTTTGCAGAAGAAATTCGAAACTTTCAAAAGATATTCCGGTGAAGGCGCTGAGGGACTCATGGTGGCGTTAAATACCATATTCGCTCGGGCTTCAGCCGCAGGATTCTCGGATGTCGTCCTCGGAATTCCACATAGAGGCAGATTAAACGTCCTGGTCGGCTTGTTGGACTATCCAGTCAGAGACATGCTCTACAAAATCGCTGGAAAGAATGACATGCCAGAAGAGATTTACACTCTTGTTGACGATGTCGTCTCGCATATCGCTTGCTCGAATAAAAAATTATATCGAAGTAAATACTCCTGCCCTTCACTATTCATGATTCCTTTCAAATTAGCCGGATCAGCTAGTGATGAGAAAGAAATTCAGGTGACAATGCTGCATAATCCTTCTCATCTGGAAGCTCAAAATGCCGTCTCTATGGGCAAAACTAGAGCCAAGCAGGATGATTATCAAAATCCTGATAAGGCCCTCAACGTGCAAGTTCACGGAGACGCTGCGTTCGCTGTTCAAGGAATCGTTTATGAAGGATTTTCACTCGCGAAAGTCAAGGGCTTCACTGTGAATGGAACCGTTCATATTATCTGCAATAACCAAATTGGGTACACAACCACGCCAAAGGACGGTCGATCCTCAAAATATTCGTAATTCTACATTACCTATTATATCGTTCAATGGCAAATTGCGAGAATAGATCATGCATTGCTAAAGGCTACGAGTTCCCGATTATCCACGTCAATGGATCGAGTCCTGAAGACATTTTCAGAGTCTGCAAGCTCGCTATGGAATACAAAACCAAATTCAACAAAGACTTTTTCATTGACTTGATCTGTAAACTTGCATTTTCTACCTTGCATCTCTAACTATTCTCATCAGGCTATAGAAAGTACGGACACAACGAAGTCGACGAGCCTGAATTTACCCAACCGCTGATGTACCAGTATGTGCACTCTTTACAAATACAGTTATCTAACGACATTTTCCACGCAGCCAAATCCGAAAAGTTCAAGTTTCTACTCCAATGAAATACCACAACAAATTAGTCGAAGACGGCGTTGTAAAGCCAGAAGAATTGACAAAGATCCACGAAAGACTCTCGAAGCACTTAGAGGAAGAGTACAAAGCTAAGGATACCGTCAAGCGTACTCTAGAAAACGTAAGAGACCCAAAGACGAAGTCGAACAGGACACTGACACACAAATGGAGCGCAATGGACTTCTCGCAATTCGGAAAGGACCAACCTACTGAGGCTTCTATGGAAGATATAAAGGAAGCTGGCTTGGCGTCAGTTGATGTTCCAAAGGACTTCCACCCTCATCCTCGTATTCAGAAATTCCACCTCAGTCAAAGAGTCGCCCAAATCGAGAAGAATTCAGTTGATTGGGCCACAGCTGAAGCCATTGCCTTCGGAACGCTTCTCAAGGACGGTTTTAACGTCAGACTCAGCGGTGAAGACGTTGAGAGAGGAACCTTCAGTCAGAGACATCTCGGACTGACTGATGTTAAAACTGAGGCGAAGTACTACCCGCTGAAAGAGTACGTCAGAAAGAACGCTTTAAAGTCTCGATTTGATCTTGTAAATACCCCTCTGACCGAAAACGCCGCGATTTCCTACGAGTACGGCTATAGCATTGAAAACCCTCAGAATATGGTGATTTGGGAGGCTCAGTTCGGTGATTTCTTCAACACCGCACAGCAAACAATCGACACGTATTTCTCTGGCAGTGAGGCTAAATGGATGCGTCAAACCGGTCTCACCTTGCTGCTGCCTCACGGATTTGATGGTACAGGCCCAGAGCATTCAAGCTGTAGAATAGAGAGATTTTTGCAGACTGGTGCAACTGATGGTATCTATCGAAGACTCAAATACAAGCCACAGGAGCAGAGAAGAAGAGAACTGAGAGTCGGCGACGAGTTCTTCTATGAGAATCACCAGGATACCAACTATCAGGTGGCGAACCCCAGCACTCCAGCCAACTACTTCCATTTGTTGAGAAGACAAATGAAGAGAAACTACAGAAAACCACTTGTTGTTGCCGCCCCTAAGATCTGTAAGCTTCCTTTGAGAGTTTAGGTTTTCTAAATTATTTTTCATCCCTTAGTGTTGAGACTTCCTCAAGCGAAGTCCAAGCTGGAAGATATGGGTCCTAACAGCAGCTTTAAGCCGATTATCACGACGAAGCATGAAGGAAGCGGCAATGGAGATGTCTCTGTTGCGATTCTCTGCAGTGGAAAAATCAGCTATGATATTCACGCTTTACTCAAAGAAAACGAAGCTTTGGATAAGAAAACCGCCATTGTTAGAATCGAGGAATTGCTTCCGTTCCCTGAGCCATTGCTGAAAGACCAACTCTCGCAATTCACGGGCCTGAAGAAGGTATATATTGAAAATTATAGGTTTCCAAATAAGATTTTTTTTTAAAAAAAACAGGTTATTTGGTTCCAAGAAGAGCCTTATAATGCCGGAGGCTTCGCGTTCGCTGAGCCACATATTGAAAGAATATTGACTGAGCTGAACTTCGACATCAACAACTTCGAAGCTATTGCGAGAAGAAGCATTGCTACGGTTGCCACTGGTGCGGTGAACCGCCATAAAGAAGAGGTGACCGCTCTGTTCAGCACTTTAAAAAATAAGCTATAGATAGATAGAGATTAATATTCACATATAAGATAAGAAAAATGGCAAATTTGCACTAACTTCTTATTTAATCAATTGATATAATGAACATTTTTAAGAAAGTTAATGAGAACGGATAGATCTCCAGCAATTACCATAAAAATCTTACGATAGATTCGACGATAGAGGCAAACCTCTCCCTTGCTATTACATCATGTTGAGTTTTTTGCTCATAGCATGACTGGATGGTTACGATAAGGACGCTTTCGTTTTGAGTAATTCGCGCGTTTTTGCTTGATGGCAAGTTTGAACTAAGACAATGTGATTTAGTCTTATGTCAATCCGCATTAGTCTAGCTGGTTAGGATATCAGGCTCTCACCCTGGGGACCCGGGTTCGAGTCCCGGATGCGGAACTTTTTTTTTTTTGATTTGGACTAATGACTCTAAATTACTTCACTTTTTTGCTCAAATAATCAAACAATAAGTGATATAATTGAATGGTTCATTTATAAAAGATGCAATAGGCGTCAAATTACAAACATTACGAATTGGCAATCGGCTACTTGAGGAAATTATAGAATTCGTTCTTGATGCCAAGATAGAAACCTAGTGCGAATCCAGGAGGTCCAAACGCAAGGAAATTAATCAACCTTCTCTTCCTGGCTATGCGCTTGAAAGCGTCCAACCTGATGGCAATGATTCCATGGTAGCTGAGGAAGCCAGATAGGACTGTGAGGAATCCAACTCCGCCGAGAATGGCTTTCTTGTATTTTTTTACGAAGATAGAGGCCACTGCACCCATCGTCATCGAAAAGCTGAGATTCATCAGCGCCAAAACACCATGACTTTTTTCAATGACGGGATCAATTTCAGGTGATGTTTCGAGATCAGAAGTTTTATTACTACCACCATAGCTTTTATACCCCTAAAGTTTATAATGAATAAAGAGCTTTCAATGAGCGCTGATATACCGTTGATTGATAGAAATGAAAGTCCACTGGCTTTCCAACAACTCCTTTATGCTGTCTTTGCTCAATTCTTGATCTTTTGACAATCAAACTAATTAATAAGATCAGAGAATTTCAATTGTATGCTCTTATTTCGACGATTTACTGCGACACGGTTCCTCTATCGAAAGCGGGTTCCGCTTCAATGATTCTGACCATACCATACGGCTTGATCGCCCCTAATTTATCTCAATTAGATAGATTGTATCGTCCCAAGCTTACCAGTATTGATCATCTTTGCTCCGTCTTGGATAAACAGGGCTGTTATTTTACTGAATCCATCCGAAATTTCAACACTTAAATGCAACTCATCATCAGTAAAAGCATGAATTTTAAGAATTACATCCAGGAATCTCTAGCTGGACTACATTCAAGGATCCGAAGGACTTGAACGATTTGATCCCCACGTCTTTCCTCCACTAACTTTCTGATACCATCAGCGCTAAGCGCTTTGACCGTCATCAGCTTTCTTTGGTTGCTTTGAGCTTCTGTTGTTGCCATTTTCGATCAAATCTTTCGGAATAAATATTTTATCGATGAGGATTTTATTTGAACAGAATCTCAGCCTCACGATGAAAAATTAACCATATTATCACATATCACTGGGAAAATTAAAAAGTTCATGCTTTTTTTTTTTGCACAATCCCTCTCTTCCTTGGGCACCTATGGCTTCTTGCCTTATGAAAGTTAGGAATTTAAGCAACAACAGGCTGCAGTGAAGATTTCACTTCAGTAGTCGAATTAACTGAAAATAATTCAAACAAATTAATTTATTCGCATGTCAGAGAGAACCACCCATCAAAAGTCCTACCTCGAGCAAAAAGCCGAGAAATTTTTCGATCACGACAGCCTATTATCCGACTCCGATGATGCCATGCCACCGACTCGCTCTTCCAAAAGAGAGAAAAAATCTACGCGGAAAAATGCAATTCCCATAGACTTACAAAGCTTGAAACGCAGCTCCAGAAAGCTCAGTTCTCACAGAGAAGGCACACTCGAAAATCTAAAAAGCACGCGCAAATCCAATAGTCGCAGCAAATCACGCCCTCGCAACGATAGAAGTCAGATACGTCCGAAAAGCCCAGAAGCGCCCGTGAACGTTTCCACCCTCAAGGACAATTACTCCCTTCGTATGAAGATAAACGAATTAAGCAAAACCTTACAGAAGCGAAATAAGCAAATCAAACGCTTGTATGATAATATTTATGACGAGAAGGAGCAAATCCGACAGCTCACGCACAAAGCCAATGATATGGCGGTTAGAAGCAACCTAATCGAGGAGTACGAAGAGAAAATGAGGACTTTGCAAGAGAATGAGTTGAACATGGCGCGAGAACTAAGTGAGCAGCAAAAAATCGCGAAGGACGCGCTGGCGAAATTGTATGAGTTTCAAGAAGCGTCGATGAAGGAAACGGAAAGCATTAAAAAATACTATAGAGACTTCTACACGCAGCAAATGAATGAGGTCAAGGAGCAGTTAGAAGAACGGATAGCTCTCATTACTAAAGAGAAGGACAATCTGGCCTCTACGATTCAAAATCTAGACAACTTGAAGGAAATTGAGAGGAATAATCAAGCATTAGCCTTCAATCAAGAAATCGCCTATTTAAAAGAGCAGTTGAACAATCGCCAGGCCGATGTGGAGGGTTTGCAGCAAGAGAATAGAGATTTGAAGCAAAAACTGAGGGATCAAGAGGAAGCGAATTTGTATGAAACAACAAGTTTGAAAGCGAAAATTGACGAGCTTTCTCGTCAAAGCCAAATGTTGAAGAACTCTGAGGAAGAATATCACATCCGAGACGCCAACGAGAAGACGAAGCTGCTTCGAAAGGTTGAAAATCTTGAGAAAGAACTGGCTGAGAGAGAACAGACCATTCGAAACAAGGATAAAGAGTATAGAAGTCAGCTGGAATTGATCAATGAGAAGGTGCAGGGGCTACAAAAGGAAATTCGGAAGATCGGAGAGTATGAGATGAGAATTGAGATGCTGGAGAAGGAGCTGTCAATTAAGGAGAATGAGCTGCAGCTGGCGAAGCAATATTTCAAGGAGAAGTTAGCGTTGAGGAAAAAAGCGCAGGAGGATCAGAAAAATGAGTGGTCTGAGATTTATAATGAGCTGTTGACGGAAATTAAGGTTTTGAAAGCAGAGATTAACTCGCTGGTTATTGAAAATAAGAGATTGGTGAGGCCTTTCAATCATCTGTAGTGGAGAAATGTTATTTTTTGGAGAACTCTATTTATGCTAAATATAATGGGTAGGACCCTTGGAAATATACGCAATAGCGAGCATTTTTGTAAAGAAAAAGGATTTTTTGAGATAGGATATATATTTTTCCATACTTCTAATTCTAACACCTTGAAAGAGAATTAAATCTTTGTTATCTTTAAGTATCAGAAGCGTTATCTGCTTAGGAGCAGGCTTTATAATTCATAACTCACAAGAATACGAGAATTGTAGTATAAAAGTGAAAATTGTATAGAATCAAGTATCTTTTCCTTTTCGTTGAGTTTTTTTATTTTTTAACTTTATTTAGCTGTTATTGTACCAGCTTTAGACTCTTTATTCCCCGGAATCTAGCCAAATCATTTCACAAATACTCTAATTCCACCATCATCCAATGTCTTTTGCAAGATCCGGCATAGCACAGAGCAAACTCAGCTCCACTCAACCCAAAATTTACAAAGAAGCAAAAATTTCCAGGAATCCAAGCAACATCGTCATCTGGAACCATGAACACCTCCTTGTCAAGTTAATTGAGTCTTATGGAATTCTCGAGCCCGAAGGCAGCATTCAGATCCAGCAAAAGGATTTTCTCATCAGCTTTTTACTTGGCATGATGGAAACATATTGCAGTCCCAAAAATAAAAATCCCCAGGAAAGCCTCGCAGAATTCTACTTCCGATATATGGTAATGAAACCCTTGGCTGAACCACCGTATTACAATTTATTATTTTAGAAAGAGAGATATCAACTTAAAGTCCAAGTGCAAAAAATGTGCAATTCTTTTGCTTATTCCATGCAAGTGTATGCGAAAAACGACCAGGAGATAAAAATTTTCCATGACTTTTTTGCCGTTAAAGCCGCATTGCAACATCAAATTGCTACTTTTCTCAAAGTCAGACAAATAATGGCATCCTACCTAGCAAACACAGCATCGCTTGATAATATCAATCTAGAAACTGGTGAGCGATCGTATTGATATGTTTGTTTACCCTTCGAAAATAGAGCAATGGTCAGCGATACTAAATAGAGTTTTCCGAGGCCAGCAAGACTCCAAGCATGGCTTACTCGAGAAGATTAAGACCTTACAAAGCTCGTTACCTCAGAAAAACATCAGATTTTATCTCAAAGCAACACAGTTGCTCGAACTTTGTGTCGAAGAGATATTAACATCTCGGTATTCGAAGCCTAAAGCTGAAGGCTATCGAGGTAATAAATGAAACTAGCAATTATAAACTCAGTTTTGATATTGATCAATGGAAAATAGATTCTTATCCGACCGAAACCACAGGGAAGTTCTTTGACCGGCAGCAAGAACGATCAGGGCCTGGCAGCACTCAGCTTTCAAAATTTAGAAATGAGAACTATCTTAAGGAGCAAGGTAGCCATTGTGAGCTTGTATTTTGCTAAAGATGTCCAGCTTCGATGAAGTCTTTAGAGACGGAATCTAAAATTCCTATTCGCTCGGGAAGAGAATCATATCGTTATCCAACACAGGGAGGTATGCGATTTCAGCCGCCATTGTTCTGAACTCAGCGTAGATGAGGGTGCCTCTCCAAGGACGTACGGCGAAGACATTCCTGAATACTACCCGGAGACCGTTCAGACTGTACACAACGAATATCAAGAGTATGAAGAGCGCGATCCAAATCATCAGCTCACAGTGAGTGAGGCATATCAAATTGAGGATCTGAAAAGAGATCGGGCCTATATGAAGCATCAAATCGGCAAAGTCACCGCTGAGAAAAATGAAGTAAGAGCAAAATTACCTTGTGAGTGCCTTACCGAATCAAACCCCCAAGGCAAGGCTAAATACGGTTCAAGTACTGGAGTTCTACGACGAACTGATGACTAAGCACAAAAGTCTCCTCCAATTCGCTGAGGATATGCAACAGCAGTTGTCTTATCTGCTCTGTTTGGTATGATTCAGACGTGAGGGGCGGAAATTAATCGTTTTAGGTCAAAAATAAGGAAAAAGATGTTTTCAAGGCTGTGGATCCCGAAGTCGCCAATGACTTTCTTACTTACAAACTCGAATGGCCGCCAATATTAGAATTGAATGGTAAAACTCTATTGAATTCACGTTTGCACATATTTTTTGTTCCCTAAGATGCTGAGCTATTAAAGATGGTCGCGGCCAGCCAGGCAGCTCGAAGCAAGCCCTCTCAAAAGAAGGGTGCTCATTTGGGAACAAAGGGTCAGATTGAGCTATTGGAGCTTACGAAGCCTAAACCCAAAATTTTAATCGATTTGAAGGAGGGACCTGCCACTCAAGCGCCCAAGACAGGTGGTACGGCAAATAGCCTGGAGAAAAAAGCGACACTTGTTAATGTAATCGCTTCTCGGCGAAACTTTTGATTTATGGGCTTGTGATTAGGAAACTCTTTCGAAGGTTTACAATAAAGCCCTGAAGAATGAGAAAGTGATGTATAATCGGCTGCATGAGCAAGTGCAAAATGCTAGGAAAGTTGAAGCTCAAAGAGAAGCTGAGTACCAACAAGAAGTAAGAAGAATATATTGTGATTAAAGCTCAATTATTATAGTACTCGAGCCATGGATTATATGCGATGGAAACTCATATACCTCTTGTCGATTTCGAGGAGATTAAAGCGAAAAGTAAGGCCTGTTTCATGAATTTATCATTCATTTCGGAGTAGAAGAAGCGAAAGAAGCAAATCGGCTAGCAACGAGAGAATCGACTAGAGACGGATTTGATACTGAAGGAAACACAAAAAGAACGCAAACGGTTGAAGCGGAGATGATTGAAGAAAAGAAAGAGCAAGATCAAGCAGTGATTGAAATTGAAAAGTCTCAAGATAAGCAGACGAGCCAAGAGGAGATGAAAAAAGACAGCCAAGCTGAGGAAATCAAAATAGATGATACCACCGGCACTGCTAAGATTGAGAAAGAAGAGAATACTGTTTTGGTAGGCGAGGAGAAAACGCCTCAAAAGCCTAATTTGGATGGCACAGCAGCAACTCAAGAAAATCAAAGCAATACCATTTCTTCTGAGGAAACGAAAGAACCTATAGAGAGCAAGGGAGAAGAGCCTCTAAAAGAGGAACCTCCGAAGACAGTGGATCAAAAGGTGGAACCTATAACTGACGAGAAACAAGAAATAAAACAAGAGGAGAGGGAAGAAAAGAAAGAAGGTGTTACACAACCAGAAGGACCTTCCCAAAAGAAAGACGAAGCATCAGAGGTACAAGCCGAGAAGAAAGAAGATGTGCAGGCAGAGAAAAAAGAAGATATCCAAGCCGTGAAGTCAGAGCAAGAAAATGAAAAATTGCCAAGCAGCAATGAAGAATTAGCCAAGAAGCAAACCGATGATGTGTCTACAAGTAAAGAGGAAGGTACGGAGAATAAAAAGGAGGAAGAAACTGGAGTGTCACAGCCAAAGCAGAAAGAAGAAAAGCCCAGGGAGGTGACAGAAAAACCTACAGAAAGCGGAGAAAGCCAACAGGAAGGTAAACAAACACAAGAGGAAATCAAACCAGAAGAGACGAAAGAGACAGCTGAAACTACGACGAAGGAAGAGGCCCAGCCTGTCAAAATCGAAAATCAGGGAGAGACAGAAAAACAGCAAGCTGAAGATAAGGAAAAGAAGGAGGAACCACAGCCGAGTCCGGAATTATTAACTCAAACACAGTTACAGACAACCGATCAATCTCAAAAAAGTGAGGAGCAGGTCACAAAAGTAGAAAGTAGTGAAGATCAAGGGAAGGAAGCTCCAGCCAAGCAAGAAGAAGTAGATACCAACACCTATTCTTGTTAAACTTATTTTTTTATAATCAGAATTCAGACATACAATTCCCAGAAAAAACCGAAAATAAGCAAAACGATCCTCAGCCTGTCCAGCTTATTGAGTCAAATGGAGAGCAATCAAATCAGAAAATTATTTCAAACTCAGAAAATGCCTCTGAAAATAAGCAAGAAATCTTTGAAGTACAGAAGGAAGAGCCGCAGAAGCAGGAGGAGGTAAAACCAGAAGAAACTCCTGCAAAGACAGAAGAGCAGCAGCCAGTCAAAACAGATGACACTTCTGCTAAAACCGAAGAGCAACAAACAAAAACAGAAGAACAGTCAGAGGATCCAGCTAATAAAACTACCGCTAAATTTAAGTCTCCCATATTTAAGCCCCCAACTAAAAAATAAAAAATCTTTTTGAGATTATTCACAAAGTGTTTATTTTTCCGCATTCATAGACTTGTGCTGAGAGCACATAAATTCTTTTCAAGCGCTAACTATCTCTAATTTTGTTTTCTTCGTATTATTAAATATAGGACAGCAAAATACTTGATGTCTCAAAAGCATTAGCCGCTAACTAGGATGAATCAATGAGGCTAGTTTTTGATTGGTTTTTAAATTTGCATGTGTGTTGAAGCCTGACTGATTGCCTCAGCAACATTTTGTAATTTTTCTTATTGTAATCTTTGAATTTTAAATGAGGGTTAAATGAAATTCATCACCTCACAGTGATCTCAAATTAATTAAGATATTGAATTTGAAATTATGTGTTTCGAATCATGCTTGCTTAAGTTATTTTATTCCTTAATTACTTTCATTTAAATTCACGAATGGATTCCTTATTACGCTTGAACTTTGAGCTTATCTGTTACCCGGATACATATAAGTCCTATTATATTAGAATCTGAATCTATCAATCCAATCAATTGCATCTTTAGGCATGCTTGAAGGAGCTGTTTGGCTCCTGCCTTATCTCGGTCGGTTATGAGATAATGGCTGCAATACCTCGAAAATAACAGCCAATGACTTGACAGATTCTCTCAGATAATTAATTTATTATTATTGCTATTTGAAAATTCTTAATATTCAAGTATTTTATAGTGCCTCGTTGGTCATTCTCAGAGGAAAAATTACTATGCAGGGATTTTGATCGAAATTTAGTTCAGAAAAATTTACAAATATCACTTTTTGAACTACTTTGACAGATCGATAGTATTTATTTTTTATACGATTTACTATGAAAGAATTACTAAGGATTTTTCGAACAAAAAGAAGCGTACTAAACAACATGAAATATTCACAATTGAAATGAGTTTCATAATCAATCCTCTTAGTATCGTGACACTATCAGATCATTTCGCAGGCATCAAAGGAATCTTAATGACAATCAACGTACGAGTTATCTCAAAGGGCACCTTATCGGTCACTATGAATATTGAAATTTATACACATTCTCTTGGTTTCTATATCATGATTTTTTTTCACATTGAAGAAAGTCTTGAAAGACTCGCTATTGAATAATTATGAGAATTACAGAATGCATTTCTTGATATTGGGAACATGATATGTCTGCTGCTTGGCTTTTTAGTAATTGTTGTATCGCTACACATGGCGAAGACTCGTTTGGGATGATGCTTTGAAACCACGAACTGCTCTAAAACTTTTAGCTGCTCGAGAATGTAAGATTAGAGATATTCCAATTCGGTATAGTATCTGCCGTTAATCTCTACTCGTTTTCAGAAGAATGAAAGGGGCATAAGAAAAGCATGGAAATGATCCAAACATTTTGAAATATCACAAAACCAGATGAAGCTAGATTCGGTATAAGTGAATGAATATCGGTATTTCAGCAAAAACATATTTGTGAAATCCAAGCTTTTTTTGGTTTGTTTTAATAGAGCAATATAATAGCCTGTTTCGTTACAATTTAACGCAAAAGAGAATCTTAAATGAAATATATCCGCGAATTCACACCAAGTATCACTTTCTCCAAATAAATATCTCTCTTCTCAAGGCAGCTATCTCTCCTCATATTCCGAAAGCACCCACAGAAAAATGTCACGTAAGACAACCAATTTTCAAAAAAAAAAGAGCAAAAAACCAAAACATGAATGAAAAACGGGTTCACTCTCTTAATTTACATCTCTCTTTCCTTTGTTATTTCTCCAAGCCCAACTAACATTTTACCAACGAAATCCCTTATCAGTCTCAAAGACAGGATTTTAAGTAGCACTTTTGATATATGATATATTCGCCACACTTAAAATTTATTTCGCAGAAATAAAGATAATTTACATATTTTTGTTTTATTATTCAGTACTTTTTGTTTCGGATCAGCATAATAATACAACTCATCGAAATACTTCTAAGGCAGACAATATCAATCGATCATACTCTATTATACACCTGCAGAATCCATTCATGGCAACTCACTCACGTACTCTACCTCTCATCCCTATCAAAATGGAAACTTTCGGCTCGCAGTCAACTTCGAACGAGGAGAATGGCAGTCCTAAAAACTTTAGTTTCGAAAATATCGAATCTTATCGTTCAGATGCATCAAAATACGAGGCAACGAGCCCGATGCACCATCGCAGCCCAGTCAACGACTTCAAAAAGAGCCTGGAGAAAGAGAAAAACCTCATGAATCTCATGAATAAGTTCCAATCACTCGCAGAAATCCCAGATTCCGTGCTTCCCAAAGGAACAGAAAAGGTAATCTCGGTAATCGAAAAGAACTACTCTCTACAAATCCAGACTCTGCTTGAACAAGTCAATAAATTGAAGCTTGAAAAGAAGATCATGGAGAAGAAACTTTCCTCATCACCATGCATTGCTAATTCGCGTAATGATCTAAGAGACAGCAGCACATTTGATAGTTACAAAATGACGCTCGGTGCAAAGAATTCAACGATAAATGAGCTCGAGTTTCAGCTACAGCAACTGAGAAATGAAAATAGCAATTTGAAAATGGCGATGGATGTTCAAAGGGCAGAAATGGAGAAGATCACGGATGGTTTACGTGAATACAGCACGATAAAGTGTCAATTGGAAGATAACAATGACGAAATTGAGCTTTTGAGGCAGAAACTAGAACTGAAAGACACAGTACAGGCGAAATTGCAGCAGGAACTACAGCAACTGAGGAGCGAGAACGTGCATTTGAAATTTAAGTCGCAAAATAACTCATTCATTGGCTATTCTGAGAGCAAAACGCGGCCGCATTCACGCGACACATCGTTTATTTCTACGACGCCAGACATTGGAAGACATCATGGACATAATCGAACGCATTCGGATTACCATTCAGGGTGGGCGCCGACGAGATCATGCGATCTCACGAGTTCAAATCATCACTTGACGGGGAGCTATGGGAAAAAGAGAGGAATGAGTCCCATAGACAATCACTTGAATGACACCAGTTTCACTCGTATTAAGTCGAGATTATCGAGCTTGGGACCAAACCCATGCCTGAAAATGCTGAACGAATATGAAAAGACGTTGATGAAAGAGCGGCAAGCCAACCCTGATATGCAAAGGAAGATTACGAGTAGGCTAATAGAGCTAAAGAAGCTGAAAAGTCATTGCATTGAGCAGGAAAATCTGAGATTAATGTCGATTTTGAAAGAGAGACCCAGACCGAATAAAAGGGAAGGACAAGCCCATCGGCTTGAAGATTCGCTAATTGTTGGAAAGAGCAGCGAGCTTGATCTCTCCTATGCGACGAACGAGAATTTCTAGGTGTGTTTTGAGCGAGACTAATAATTTTCCCCGTATCAATTAAAAGAAAAAGGCAAAATCGAGCGCAGGTACTGTGGGCTCATTGATAAGTATATCCAGACTGATCGTTGGAATTTTTCCCAGCGATTAGAAGGACAAAAATTATTTTTATTCATGGTTGCTTTTGCAGCTCTGAGATATCAAATTCTATATTTATAAGATTGTTTATGTTCGTTATTTCTAACTAAATGGCTATTTAGAGGAAATTAACATTTAGTCGTATCAGCATAGCAAATTCTGTATATATATAATTGGAAATTCAATGATTATGCATTTTGAGATAGCCACTGCCTCATAGATTATCTGGGCAGACACTGTCAGAGAAAATATACAGTATGAAATGAATTCATAGGAGGATTCTTTACTTCCGATGGAAACACACCAACAAAAAAAAAAATTACCTAAACTCAGCACCAAATAGTCGAAAAAATTAATTTATTGACTATAGCTCATTGAAGCCAACATTCCTCCGCCCTTTGTTAGAGGTTTCACATTTTTGTGTCTATGTCCATTCACGCCGCAAGATTCTAGAGCCAACTTCGCATTTCGAGTCCTTACTCTAGTCTCAACCACGTCATCTATTGCAATGGACAGCTAATCAGCCAAATTATCCAGTGAAAATAAATTTACCATGTAGATCAGCAACGTTAATGTTCATTTTCATAGCTATCTTCTTCTCTCCGTATACATACGGATCATCAATTGATCCTCCATCAACCTCCTCATAATTCACAGATTTATTGTTTTTTGGGTAGTTTTTCGCAGCTAATTCAAATAATTCCACTCGAGAAATCCCATTTGGAGTCGCTTTTTGATGAGGCACGTATTTCAGAGCGTCTTCATATACTTTAAGAGCTTTCTCATAGTAATATGCTAAAACAAAACCCATCCATTATTAGTTAAAAGCGAGCCATTTTTCATTACCTTTGGGATTTAGTTGCGCTTGCTGGATACTCTTAAAATTCGGTCTTTCCTTCGAATTCGAGCCTAATCTTCGTCCCAATGGTGTTATCATCATTCCAGGCGTCGTACCCCGCGAACGGTTTCTGAAATCTGGAATCACTTGAGCATCGTTATTCCTGTTTGAGAACTGCTGTGTGTTATCCTCTCCAGAATTCGGATCGAAAACAACTCCTGATAACTGCGCTCGCGACCTTTTCAATGGCGTGCCATTGATTGACACAATTTTTCGAGAGTTATCTCTTGTAATAACGTCTCCAGGCCTGATTAAGCCGTAAATGATATAAAACTTTGCTCGACAAGATGCGATTTACTTGATAATGCGGTGGGTTTGAGGGGTCCGTGACCTGGGAGGGTTATCGTAGTGCACGTTTTGAAAGTGCATGCCTGGTTGAATCTCTTTGCTCCTATCTCTGGCCCGAAAAACTACTTTCCCAGGGTCATAATTTGAAACTAGCACCTTATTCTGCTCTTCTACTTGCTGTCACTGAAATGAGATTTGCTGATGGGAGGTAACTCTCACCTTCACTCGTTCTCTTTCATTCGCGAACGATTTTTTGAATATTGGAGTCGCGAGGTTCATTGTTGTATCCATTTTATAGTCATTTCCATTTACTTCTTTGAAATATTTTTCACTGAATACAAAGTCATTCACTTTTAACGGATGTTGAATCCTCTAATGTCAACCAATGCGTTAGGGGTGTGAAAGAGTAGATGAAGGTACGTGTTCGATTAATTCGTCAATTCGTTTGTGGTGATTGCCAGCAAGCTCGTGGTTGCGTTCTGAGAATAACGATTTAGAATGCGATATTTTAGCAATGAGTACTGCGTAGCTGCTCCTTCCACTTCCACTCTTTGCGTTGTTTTTCGTAAGACTCGTTTACTTGGCTCAGTTGCCTTTCTTGTGCGTAATGGTTATACATTTAATTTTTATTGCAACTTTCCAAGCTCAATTATTTTTTGGTTTATTATCTGTCCTTCGAACAATGAATCATTTAATTCAACTTGCAAAAGGAAAAAAAATTTAAACGTTCATAAGGAGTTACTATATACAGATTATCACCCTCGCTTACAACATATAAGATTAAGCAGATTTAGTTTGGATCGGCTTTCTCTGTGACTCCCATTTTTATAATAAGTGTCCTTAACGGACCATGAAAAATTTTATAAAAACACTTCATAACTACCCACGGATGCTGAAAAAACACACAAAATGTAAGGAAATATCTGAAAAATCGCATTAAGAAGTATAGTCATATCATTAGCGTTAATAACGATATTAGGATTTTGCAGAAAAAGTTATTAGTAAGTTCGCTACAGGCCTTTCCCTTGCTGTAAGAGATCCTTTCACATGAGGCAACTCCGCTGATTTACCTCTATGCGTTGTTGCTTTGCTACTACTCTCCAATGTTCTTTTCTCTTCTGTTTTCTTCTCTGAAGAAAGGATTTCTCTGTCCGAAACTTTCTTCCGAGCAGTAGAATAATGACTGAGCGGCCGACTAAACGTTTTTTTAGAAGAAGGAAGCGTTTGCATTTCTGATTCTTTTTTATTTAATAAGTTCCTTTGCAAAGACTCTTTCCATTCATCATAGTCACAAATCACCCCATTTTCTAAAATATCCTCTTCTAGTTTTGACGGAGAATCAAATTGCGCTGTGCGCGCGTTTTTA
>ENA-UOTX01001263-UOTX01001263.1-compost-metagenome-genome-assembly--contig:-NODE-1263-length-20313-cov-30.566070_pt1 | contig 20313 bp, 25 predicted proteins | sample MGYA00238143_ERZ746982 | MGnify/ENA primary metagenome ERZ746982 (study PRJEB28758, sample SAMN06268862) | compost metagenome | isolation source: single cell | place: USA: California, Emeryville, Joint... | reverse complement strand
GCCTTATATTGCTGTTTTAACTTCTTTTCGTATCATATTTTCAGAGTTTCTAATACACTCTATCCAAATCGAATTAGTGTTCTATCCTGAGAATATGAAACGCAATAAGAAAATTTTTAAATTTTTGAATACACTATGAGATTTAAGATAAAGGTCAACGAGCAACACAAGCACCAAGAGCTCATCTCCGCCATCTCTTGGACTCTCTCCAACGAAGTCTATACGTAACTTTGTCCAAATAAATATTGCTTGACCAATCTACAGCGTCGGAGACGATAATGTGATCATGAAGTGGGACATGAAAACAAACCAGGTACCAGTTCAACCCAATATTGAGCAGCAGTTCAATTTCCTCTTGATTCCAGGTCTCGAAATTCATGGATTTGGAAAACTACGCCACCGATATGGACTGGCAGCCAGGTGCGAAAGGAACAAGCGATCTGTTGGCGGTAGGATTTGTTGACGGGAGCTTCAAGCTGATAACTAAGCTCGCGAAAACTGAGAAGACCGTCACTGACGCTCATAAAGGCGCAGTAACACTCCTTTATATTCTAAACGGTCCTAATTGAAAATTTCGAATATTATTACAGATCACTTCAGTGAAATGGAGCAGCGATGGTGGTTCCCTCGCAACTGCGGGAGAAGACGGCCAACTAAAAATCTGGTCAAAGGCTGGCATCATCCGAAACAATCTCATTCAATCAGATAAGACAATTTACTGTGTTATCTGGAGCCCTGAGAATGACAACGTGTTGTATTGCTGTGACAAGAACCTCTGTATCAAGCCGCTCCTTGTAACGATTCTGCCTCCAATGCCGTTATTCTGAATTGATTTTCGGTGATTAGGCCAGCAGCAAGCACATTTTATGGAAGGCTCACGATGGAATCGTGTTGAAGGCCGACTGGAACGCCTCAAATAATCTCATTGTGTCTTGCGGAGAAGATTGTAAATACAAAATCTGGGATTCTTACGGCAGACAGCTATTTTCGTCTCACCAATATGATTATATCATCACTTCAATCGCCTGGTCTCCTAACGGTGAGAGGATATTCCCTTCTTGTTGAGTCTGATTCATGATATAGGTGAATATTTTGCTGTGGGTGCCTTCGAAATGTTAAGATTGTGCGATAAGACCGGTTGGACTTATTCATTCGATAAGATCCCAACTGGGTCCTTGATGAAGATCACTTGGTCCCCTGATGGAACCATCTGCGCTGGAGCTGGAGTAAAGCAGCGTGATTTGAATTTTTTTTCTCAAGTGTCTGGCTAGGGAAACGGTTCAGTCGTTCATGGGTACATTGTTGATCGTGCACTCTCATGGAGCAATTGGGAAGTTTTGCTGACTGAAGATAACAAGATCCAAGTTACCGATCTTATTAATCAGCTCAGCGAACCGCTTGACTATAGAGAAAGGTATCGAAGAATTTGTTTAATGAGTTGGTTCTTATTTGGGTCTTAGAGTCATCAATATGTCGATGTGTTACAATCACCTCATCGTGACGACCACGACTCAGTGCTACGTTTACAACGTTCAAAACTGGGGAACTCCACAGATCTTCGAGATCAAAGATTCCGTTAGTCTCATTGTTCAGAGTCCAAAGTACTTCTGTTTGGTTGACGCCGCAAACGGAATTTACGTACAATCCTTTCAAATTGCTACATGATAAGTTATAATTTCAAAATTCCAGATTTACACCTATGAAGGAAAAGCTGTCTCTTCAGTCAAAGCCGCGAACATCAAGTGTAAACAATTTAACATTACTGCTGAGGCTTATTTCATTTTTGAATGGAATAGTGGACTTCTTGAACAGAAAGAAACTGACGATTTCTCAAGATATTCTCGCTTTGATTGACCCAAGCAATAATAAAGTACTCATCATTTTTTTGATATCAATTGACTGAACCGAATCCAATAATAATAGTTGATTCGATTCTATGAAGTTCAAACCGGAAAACCGACAGCCTTTACTCTTGAACATTCTCTGGATATTGTGGAAATCAATCTGAATAAGAGTGATATCGCTTCTGAGAGAAAAATCGCTTTTATCGACTCCAACAGAGACCTCTTCTTGAGCCCTACTTTCAAGAGAGATATTGTAATAAACCTATCTACGCAATTACAAAACGTTTATCTCTTTTTTTCTCATCCAGATCAAACTTGCAGCAATGACTGATACTTTCTTGTGGAACGACCGCAATGATATCTTGGCTGCAGTCGCTGATAGCAGACTGCTCGCTTGGTACTACCCTAACGCCATCTATGTCGATAAGGACTTGATGGAGCTTGCTAAGGTCACAAAGGTATATACCCTCAGCCTTGAAAATTAGAATCTAAAACAATACTTACTTCCATAGGAACTTCCAGACATCGGCCAAATGTGTCAAATGGTCACCTTCTCCGGCTCTCAAATCACTATCAGACGAAAAGATGGTGCTTTGATAAATGTCGCTACCTCTCCTTACCCTAGTATGAACAAGCATTATGATAATTCTCTGAGGAATATTGAATAAATAGGCATTTTGTTTGATTTCGCTGAGAAGAACCGTTGGGAAAAAGCAATCGGACTCTGCCGTTTCGTTAAGGAACAGACTCTTTGGGCATGTCTCGCGGCTATCTCTCTCAACACCAGAGAATTAAACACCGCTGAGATCGCTCTGGCAGCCATTGAGTCCATTGATAAAGTGCAATTCATCAATAAGGTCAGGGAGCTTCCTAGCGAACCTTCTAGAAATGCTGCACTTGCACTCTATTTCCATAAGCCAGGTGAGATATCAGCATAAGTTTCTCTGTAATTAATAATCAATTAACTATAGCTGAGGCAGAGCAGATTCTATTACAAGCCAAGCTCTACTACAGAGCAATTAAGCTCAATATAAAGTTATTCAAGTGGGAAAGAGCGCTTGATATTGCCACTCAATACAAGACCCATTTGGACACCGTTCTGGCGTATAGAAAGAAATATCTTGAAAAGCTTGGAAAAGAAGAAACCAACAAAAAGTTTGCAAAAGCACTCGCAGAGGTAATTCCCGACTGAAAGAAACAGTTTTTTAGATTATTAATACAACGAAAATAGCACGGTGATCTTGACATTGAAAAAATCAAGGGAAAAATTAAAGCTGAAAAAGAAAAGGAAGGAAAGAAATAACTGAACTGAAATTAACAAAACTATAAAGCTTTTTATTGACGGATTGTTCTTCCAAAAATTTGCAATGTTAGATAAACTTATTATTTTTTGGAGGGATAGCTTTCATGTTTCTGGTTTATTGAGCTGATTTCGTTTCTACATAGATAAAGGCTGAAAAATTTAATTGCCACAGATCTACACGACTCACCAAATAGCTTCTGATGATAATATCACCTAACTCCAGTGGCGGTAGCCAGTAATTTAGACATATATGAGCTGTAAGTTCGTATGATCCTATTGGTTGCGGGCAGGCTTTCCTCCAAAAAAACCAAATAAATGTTCAAAACTACTTTTTCTTATCCAACAACGAAATTCTTTACATCGTTATCACAGTAAACGAAAAATAAATATGAAAATTAGACATATACACTCTATTATTTAAACATATGGGTATTATTGAAGTTTAATCCTAAGTTTACAGAGCTATTCACCTTTTCAAAGCCTATCGAATCTAGATTCTCATGTCCCATGATATCGCTCTTGTTCAATCCATCAGATTTTTTTGTCTTTCTCCTGACCTTGTCCATGTATTGGTCCATATCGAAATTCTGTAGGAACTGCTTCGTCTTCTCGCTGAGAATTCGTGAGCGTCGCTCTGAAATTTCCTCGGTTTTTGTACAAGCGTCAATTCGAGGGTTTATTCTATCTGTGCCTCCTTGAGATACCATACTCTGACGAAGATTACCACTCGAGTATCTGTGGTCTGCTTCCATTAATTTCAGTCCGTTGAAAGAAGAACTTTTTTGTTGCGAATGCGAATAATATTGATCAGCTTGGACTCCAGTTCTATTCCCAGCTGGCTTTTGATCATCCCTCGAGCTCGGCTTGCTATGAAGATGTTGTAAGTTAACTCTTTGTGAATCTTGAAGGATTCTATCAGATTGGCTAGATTGGCTTGGCTGCGTGTCAAACTTCTCAGAAGAGCTTTGTCCATCGATTGGCGAGATATTTTCTTTGAGATTTTGAGAATACGTCGAGAACTGGAAAGTCTTCTGCGATTTCACCGCTTTAGACTGATTCTGAGGCTTTTGGGACCAAGCCTCTTCTGGCAAAGGTCTTGAATGATGATCCTCGATTCGGAGGTTCGTGGCTGGGAGGTATTCAGCGAAATTGTCTTGATCATCATACTGTTTATTCCGTTTTGTATAGGACGTACTGTAGAATACAAGCCTCTTAAAAGCGTCGTTGAGACAAGATTTTTGCTGTCTTCTGAGATTGAGAGAGATGAGAGACACCGCACTTCGATATCTCGCATGCAGATGCTGAGTGTGCGCATAGATATCTCCTCCAGCAGGTTTCGGTTTAGACTTGGGCAGGCAAGCAGCTTTCCAAGTCATAAATGCAGAGGAAAGGGACTTCTGACCAAGTTCCATGTTTTGGGTCAAGCACAGTAACAAAGAAGCCGATAAGCATTTAGTTTTAGCTTTCTTTTCCAGCGATGTTTTCTCGTATTTCTAAGGAAAGGAATCTATCAGCACTGTTGATTTATTTCAAAATATTACCATTCTCAGTTTCGACTGCTCTTCGGTTTTCTCAAGAAGTGCCTTGGTTAATGATTGAGTTTTTTTATCATAGGCGGAGATTTCTTGATGATATTGCTTCATGTTGCTCTCGAGAGTAAGCATCTGCTTTTCCACATTCTGGAATTCCATAGTCGTTTGAGCCAAGATTTGCGTGTTCTTCATCGCGACTACTTGTCTCTGCCAATGATGGAACAATCCTCTTGTCGAGTTCATCTCAAAGGCTCTAAACATTTGTTAGTAAGTTAATATCTACTAATATTTTTTTACTTTTGTGAGCGGGATAGTTGAGAGAGGTTAGTTGAAAGCCTTCTGTTGAATAGCAGCAGCATAGTCACAAACAACTCTTTCATTTCAGTTGAGATAAAAGGTTTCACAACCACGTTTGATTCTATTTCAAAGAAGATGATCTGAGATTGCGACTCTCCGAGCTTTCCTGTCGTGTCGATAGCGCTCCAAGCTGTGTACTGCAAGTTCAAACTGTCTGAACTGAAAAGCGGTTTCTAAACATTCGAACGATTAGGACAAAAAATTAAAAAATTTAAAGCAATTACCCCTTCCTTTGAAACACTAAACCTTTGTTCGACTATAGAATCGACAATTCTCAGTGCTTTTTTATTGGGTTTCACGAAAGCTATCCCTCCAGAGGTCTTATTCGTCAATAAGATCGCGTTTTCGGTTGCAGGATTAAGGATGCCAACGGTTATCGGGCACCCTCGAGGAAGGTTCTTCGCCACAATATCGCTGAATCTCGTCAATAAAGCCTTGTAAGAGCTCTTATTCTCCTGAACTTCGAGTTGTAACTCATGAGCGAATCCCATTACAGAAGGCTTGTTGTCCAAAGCGCGTTTCAACTCCTTTAAGCCAGTCTTCATTCTCTTCAGGTAGAGCTCTTTGAGTTTATTCACCGCGCAGGAACACAACGGCAGTCGCAATGAGCTTAAATCAGATCTCGTGTTCGTTCTGGACGACGCTGATGAAGAGATTGTGTTGAAATGTGTTTGGAGTGCTCGCTTTCTCATTTTCTCTAAAACAGCTTTCATAACTAAGGCCTTGGTTTGATAATTCCTCTCAGACCTCGCACTTTCTTGGCATACATCTCGCCATTGTCTTAGAGACTGTCTCATTCTCTTTTCCTTGAGGTTTTGTCTGAGTTTCGCGGCGAACAGCAGCTTTAAATACATAGCGTTGTCATCAAATTCGGACTTCTTTGTCAACATTCGGCTTTCTTGCTCTTGGAACAATATGTTCACATACTGATTAATGCGTAAGCTGTCAAAGCCGCTATGATATCTTTGATTGAAGATTTGCTCGAGTATTTTAACGCCTCCGATAATGTTTTTGCGGCTTTTTACTGTGAGTTTCATTCTGATCGCCTGCATCCTCCAATTATGTAAGAACAGTCGCTGTAAGCGATCTTCCTCAACGCGGCTGAGGTTCATAAGCTTGCTGAAAGCTTCCTTGGTCTTTTTGGAAACAACTCTCGTTGGGTCTTGGACCAATTGAGCGAGCTTAGGTGTAATGGAGTCGTTCAAGGCCTTTACCTTCAGGAGGTCTTTCTTCGTGAATAGAGTGTCGTTTTCTTTATTAAATATCTGGATGATGGCTAATGGCTGTTCGTTCTCGTCATAAAGCGGATAACAGAGGAACGATTGAATTCTATTTGATTTTTTATGCTTTCTGTCTTCATCTTTGCTGTCCCCTGGGAGACCATCGATATTGCTGTTAAATAACTCATGCTTTTCTAAAGACGCAAGTAGCCCATTAGACAATTCTTCGCAGCCGTTGCTTTCCATAGAAGGCGAAGAGAGCGCCTCGTTGTCATTGCAGACTGTCCCATAATAAATAGAAAAATCTTTTGAATTTCCCATATCTAGACACAAAGAGCTGTTCTTCGTTTTCGGTCTCATAATGTCGGATTTTGAAATGCTGCTTCTGAAAGAAATTTCAGTCTCGTCATTTATAAGGTTCTTCTGCTCTTGTCTCAACGAGGGGAAGACAAAGAACTGGTTTTTCGCTAACGCAAGCCCGCTTACGCTTCTTCCTATCGCATGCGAGTATTCCCGAAAAGCGAGTGATCCAGGCTCAAGATAGTAATAAAACGTGTTCAATTGGCTGTTGAACAAGAGGATCCTAGCAACGCGTGAAGAAAGGGCCTGTGCGTAACTCGCTTCAGCGAAGCTGATAAAAGATTGTAGGTTTCTATGCTTTTGATAGACTTGGTACTCAGGTCTGCGTTTATAATTAACTAGAACTGATTGATAAGCTTTCGCTGTGGAGGATTTGATCTTGGATTTTTTTAGTTTTTTAGAAAGAGAGCAGATTGAGTCGTTGTATTTAGTTTGCTCATAGAAATACATCTGCATGTGCCGAGCGATTTCTCTGAGGAAGAACTCTTGAGAGTCAGAGGATGGTTCTGGGTTGCTACTGCCGAAAACGATGAAGCATAATGGTTTGCTGTTGATGTAGACTGGACAACATAATACTTCTTGAAGTGAGTTTCGTTTGACAAAGACTGGGGATCCCATCTCGAAGGCACCTCCGCTGCTGTTTTCTGGTCTAGAGAATCTAAATTGCGTGAAAAAGTTATCTTTTTCAACATCTTGAGGGGAAATTCCTTTGGGAAGGAGGTCTCTTGCCGCAGATATCCTCACGATTTCTTCTTTGGAAATCATATCAAAGAGTTTTCCAAGCAATCCTTCATTGCGAGCTACTAAAACCGCTGATTCACCATTCACGAAGCTGCTGTCGTTTGGTCCCGTGGTTGTGATTGTCTGGTTGTTGCTTCCGTTTCCTCCGTAAAGGAAATTGAATGTGAAAAACGATGAGGAATGAGGATGCGCGAAAAAGATAGCTCCGAACTCAGGGCAGCATTCTCTTGTATTTGAGACAATTTCGTTGAAGATGGCGACGATATCTTCGAATGAGCCGGAATTTCGGAGTTTAAATTGGAATTTATTGATATTCTATGGGAAAGTAAAGTTATATATATCAGAGACTATGTAGCAAATATTACCTCAAAGAAGGCGACTTTTTGGGTGAGGTCTTCGTTGAGACTCTGACATTCGACCAGTTGGTTCTGCAGTTTCTTAATAGGTGAGGCTATACTTTGGTTTCGACCTTGCTCGTTCATTCGCAGTAGCACGGCGGCTACGAACGAAGGGATAAAGTCCAATAATACATCCGGAATTGAATTTAAGGCGTATTTATGCATCAGCATAGCCGTTTCTGGAGACATGCTGACCTCGAGAGAGTTATGATGACCGTGATTATGATCCTTTCCAAGCGTTTCTAACCTAGCACCCTCTAGAACTTTATCACTGCGCTTCTCCAGCTCTACGAATGCGACAATGTCCCCATTAAAAGGTGCTTGGACTGGGAAAATGCAGCATTCGCAGCCGTTTTCTTTCTTAATAACAATAGGTTTCCTTTGACATAAAACAAATTAGATGTTTTCTCACATAATTAGGTATTACTTATTGCCTGATCGAATAATCTTTCTGAAAATCTCCTCGGTTATCGGCAGAACTCTTTGGTCTTTGGGATTCTCAGCAACTCTATCTGCTTTCTCATTGCTTTCGCGGAAAGCCCGAACAAAATGGCCTTCTTGGCTGAAAGAATACAGGTCGAACACATCAGCGGATATAAAGTCCAACAGCAGCGTAGCCGTCTCTTGAAGCAGCTCCTTTGGATCAACTCCATGCAGGATCTTCAACGCAGACGTCAGGAAGATTTTCACATTGTTTTCATCAGCCTTGAAGTTACCAATCTTTTGATTTCCTCTCTTAGTAGCGTATTGTTGCTGCCCATCAAACTTTTTCTTTAGTCTGCAGAGTTTGTCTAAGAACGGGACGAAAAACTCGTTGAATCGAAAGAGACTCTCGATGATTCTGCTATCAGCGATCTCTTCGTCGTCGGGAAAAACTCTAATGACTGCAATCACTTCTTTCTCTTCGTTGCAAACAGGGAAATAACACAGTCTCGGAATCTTTTGCTTATGGTAAATATTGGCTTGTTTCAAAGGCAATGGCATATCAATAGACTTATTATAAAGCGCGTAGTGCGGGTGTGACTCTGAGCATATGACTTCCTTCGTATTTACGCAGTATTTCACAAATGAATCGGCTTGCAGACTGACTTCGCATTTGCTGTGAGAATCCTCCATGATCGAGTCAAAGTCGATCGAGTTGGCCTGACCGACCTGCGACATCGAATCAACGCTTGATTGAATATTTTTCTGGAATGGGTTGTCTACAGAAACTCTCGAGTGATTGGCTTGAATGGTAAACGGGTTCGGATAGCCATAAAGGCAGTTTTGAGCTCTGCTAATTGTGAGAAACTCGCAATTTTTTGATTGAGTTATCGCTGATATAGCAAGGTTCAGTGTCTCGAAGAATTTCTGCTCGTTGGATACAGAGCCGATGAGGTTAGATAGGAGGTTTTTGTAGGCGTTTTGGTTCGCGGTCTCAATCAAAGTTCCCTTTACGAAAATAAATGTTAGCAAATCAATTGTTACGATAGAAATTTACAAGTCTCGTGGAGAAGATGTTCCATTTCAAAAACGCTCTATGTCGCTGTCGATTCTCTGCTAATGTCAACAGATTGTTAACTTTTGTGGCCGCAAGTAATATTCTGGAGCTCTGAGACGAGCTGCTATTGCTGAAGGCATGTTGTTTCAATTGATAAAAAGCATGAATGTTGTTTCCAATCGTTTTTGCTTTAAACACGTTAGATAGCCTCATGGTTGCAGCTGTGAACTTAAAATGCACTAACGCCTCGTGGATTTGTAAGATAATGCTTTGGAGATTCAAATTATGGTTCTCTTGCAACACAAGCGAGAGCGTCGTAAACGCGCCTTTCGTTGCGAGAGTTTTGAAGTGCCCTGAATTGAAATTTTTCAGCTTTTGAAGCAGCTCTGAAAACTTGCTTCCCACTTCCTCAAAACAAGAATTCAACGTAGATAGCAGGCCTTTCATAATCCCTGAGAAATCGTTGTCCACTACAAATAAAATAAGAATAATTGAGCAAAGCTACATATATAATCAGTATTACGCTTTGATTGTTCTGCCCATTGCTCCCTTAGCTGCTCCATTTTCATCGAGTATTTTTTAATCAGCAGATTCAAACTCTTCTCAGACATCTTCGTTAGGCAAACTTCTTTTAGACTGCCGATCAGCATCCTCACGAACTCAGATATCTCGTCAATATAGTACTCAACACAGTTTGAAAACGTCGTGCTAGGTATATCGCTTCTGCTACCAGTTGTCATTAGCGACGCTCTTCTTGGATTTAAATCTAAAGTTTTTGCTTTAGTCTCAACTTGTGTGGTGTCCACCCGCTTTGGCGGAGGACTTCGACTACGGCTGTTGCTGCGACTGAGGCTTCTGCTCGCATTTTTGCTGAGACTTCGTGAGAGGCGGTCAAACGAATCAAATTCGATCTCAGATAATGATTCTTGGTCTTTATCAACAGAGGACATATTAAATGAGAGGTTCGCTTGTTTTTGTTTTGGCCGAGTTGGGGGAAGCAAACTATGTGATTCTACAAAGAATGATGAATTCCGTTGATGGGAGGGCAGCTCCATAGAGCAATCGCGGTCTCGAGAAGGAATGTAAGAGGCTGATCTCTCGTGTTTGGAAAGCGATTGGTTGAATGATGATTGCTCCTTGTTGGATTTGGGAAAACATATGGATTTTAGTCTCTGCAATTCCTCGTATTGTCTTGATCGGTATCTGTTTGGAGAGTCTTGCGAAAAACGTCTGGCAGGGCTTTCAGTGATGCTTTTGTTGAGCATGGCTTGGAGTTTAGACTTAGTTTTTGAGGAGTTGGACATGTATGTGCAGAGATCCAAATTTAAAAATCAAATTTAAGCAAGCTATCCAGGAGACTGTTAAATAAATTTAAATCTAATCACTCAATTCCATTGCGTATGATGATATTTACAAATAACATATAGTCCTCAGAATTTGCTGATTTTATGTCAACACTTCATTAAGCATGTCCATCCTCATAATGTCAATTATAAATATGACTTTTTCTTGTATTCACGTGTCGCATTTAATAACAATACAATGGAAAAAATTGAAAATACATGTATACACTCATACAAAAGAAAAATTGTTTCTTTTTTGTTGTGCACGTTTACTCTTAACTCACTGTTATCATCGGAGTTTTATTTCTTTTGAGTCAATGTTAAAGACGACTGGGTCGATTTGTAGATTCTATTTGAAATGAGAATTAACATCAAGACGACACCATTATGCGATTTAGATACCAGCATTCTTTCTCGTGCTATTCTCAGTTGCTTGAAAAATAAGTCTTTGTTATATGGGTTTTCGATTGTATAGACCTAAAGAAAGCTTTTCAAAAAACAGCGAATTGATGAAATTGAACCTGATCATCGAGAGTAACCTTCCCCAGCGCACTTATCGAGCCATCTTCATGAATAACTAACAACTCAAGCAACTACATTCCCAATAGTTTAGCAATATTAACCGGAAATTGAGAGTACATTTTTTTCCTTCAGAAGCCGCTCAAAATCTTCCCTTCGAAAGACGTCTACGTTGACCACTTTTGGATTGATATTTTCAAAGACTTTCTAAATCACCATTGACCATCAGAGAAAATAATAAGGAGAAGAGTACCGAATAGACATCCATGAAAGGGCTGCTATTAGTCGGGTCTTTTAAGAAAGGCGTGCTGACTCGGACTTCGTTTCCGTCGAAATACGCCAAAATCAATGCTTTATTTCTAAGGCCAATAAATTCGCCCTCTTCAGAAAATTGCATGCGCATCCCTTCGTTAAATTCTTTACTTTGGGCTGCTGAAGCTTAAAGAATTTATTAATATCAGATTTGGTTATTGCTCTCATTGCACGAAGAATACCTATGGTATCTATCACAGTCAATACGTTCTCTGACGTATCGTAAGACACCCGTAAAGTAATTGGTCCACTCTTCCAATTCAAAAACTTCGACGAATTTGCTTTCGCCCATGCTTCAAAAGCCTCGATAATTTCACTATCATCTATTTTCTGCAGAAAATCAATGAATTCCTAATGTGATCTCTTGTACCTCAAAAATTTGAATTGATTTCCTGCTTCTGTGAAACTCCATAAACTCATTGAAACTTAAAATTCGGATCGCTCCTGCTTTGGAATCATAGATAGCTTGAAACAGCTGAACCCCATCATCTTCTGTGGATCCCGCTGATATGACTTTTTCACGTGGCACGGCAATAGGTGCAATGAGCTCGTACTCAGGAACAGAGCATAAACATTGAAAAGCATGAAGATTCTTCGCATCTTTTCTTGCTAGGTAAGGGAAAGCTCTAAGCATCATGCCAGAGAGCAATGATTGTTTCTTGGGTGTTAGATATGTCATTGCTTCCTAATAGTTGAGAGGAAAATCTTATTATCCTGCGAGAGTGACGATCATACTGCGAGTTTTTTCTTCTTTGGGATTGTGTTGAAGAATGTTTTGTAGATGTATCGGTTTGCAAAGTACAAACCTGAGAACCCTATGAGTATCTGATAGAAACTGACGCCCATTTTCTATCCTTAGATTAAATAAAATAATCCTTTATTCAAAAAAGATACAGCCATTGTCCTATACTATTTATTGTTAACTTGTTGTATGAACACATCCGATGAGGAATGCTGAGACTCTCTGATTAAAGACAATAAATACCTTTGATGATTAACAAATCCCTCTGATTTTTAAAGAATAACTCTTTCCTCAGTGAATTGTTCCTAAAATAATAATAATTTGACAACACATAATCCTTATGATTGCTAAATTGTCCAACGAGCTTTTGGATAAACTACAGCTCATTGCCTCAATCAACCACAGGTTGTTCATTAAATTTGATGTAAATCATAATAGCGAACAACTTTTTACCTTACAAATTAGTGCGATATACGATAAAAAGTGTTAAATTCGAAACAATCTGAAATACTCCTTCAAGCTCTATCATCGCTCACTTTGAGATCGTTGGTGAGGCTTTAAATCAGGTATCGCTGAGAGATCTCGGTCTGGACTATTCTCAGTGTCGCTCTTTGGAGGTTTTTGATGTGCTTGCTGGAGTTTTTCTTCTTCCCCTTCGCCTTCTTCTTCATCGGAAGAAAAGCCGTCAGCTGCCTCCGCTTTGTCTGTTCCTGGTAATTTTTCTTAGCAACAATTCAATGACATGGGATTACTGTCTTTCTCGTTTAGAATCTCCTCGATATCGTCTTTGTCAGGATCTCCAAACAGCAATACTCTTGCTTTTATGTAATCTGGTTTCTTATATTCCTATTTAATCAATTTGATGCTTCTCTGCTTTTTATTAGCAGCAAGATACTTTGATAATATTATCGATAACGTCCATATGTGCTTGCTCTTCTTTAACCAACCCAATCAAAACCGGATCTTCAACATCCCATTTCTTGAACGTAAGCTAAGCACAAAAGATAGCTTAGAACGATATCAAAGAGCGGCTGTTTACATCAACGTTGAAATTTTTTGGGAAGCGAGGGTCTTTGGCGTTTTTGTCTGGGTCAACGTCTTTCACTGTAAATTCCATATTCCTAGGTTTCATTTGTCACGATGCTGAACTATGAATGAAGATACTTCAGGACGCCGTCTTTTTCTTCAATAAACGCTGTGTTAAAAGCAAATCTGAACATGACTTTCTCCCCGAATCTCGCTGAAAAATTGCAAAAATGCTTTCAGCGGTTCGAAAAAGAGATATCTTACATTTATAATACGCACGAATTAAAATGTCGCCATTGAGGAAAAATTGATCAGGCGCTTTAAATAAAATTTGCTGCTTCTCGGGGTCAATAGTAACGTATTTCGCTGGTTCTACGTGAATTGATGGAAGCGGAAAGAGCTAGACAAGCGAGATTCATCATCATCAGCAACGTGCAACTAGTTTTGAGAGTATACCGGGATATCATCTTGTCGCTCTTTTGTTTTCTTGACGTTATAGATTCTAAACGAGGGTCTCAGCGCTCCTTCTGATGAAAATTTCGGGATCCCAGTCACTGTGAGTCTATCTAAGTACACTCCTTTAGTCGGGATTCGCTCGCCGTAGAACAATCGCTCGAAATAATGCACATAGCGAATTTGTGATGGCTGAGTGACTCCTCCTGCTTTCAAAAATCTAATGTTGTTTACAAAATCAATACCGTAGCTCATAAGGAAAAAAATTTTCTACCGCTTCTTTCTGTAATACAACAGTGTGTCCTCAGCCTTTGTAAACACTCCAGTATACATCAAATAGCAGCAGATAACCGTCCCTGTGCGTCCTTTACCAGCTAAACAGTGCACGATAACAACGCTGGAGTCTTTGCCTATGAATTTGCAAAAGATTAATTCACAATCGTCCTCTCATAAAATATAATTTTTACTCATCAAGCAAGCATGGATATCAGCACAGATCTGAAATAGGAAATGAAGCGGTGGAGAGTGATGGTCCTCCCAGGGATAATCAACAACCTTTTTAGAATAGCAGGAGAAGAGTTTATCTGGAATTTCTCATAGAAATTACCTGATTGTCGAATTTTGCGTAATTATATTTTCGGCCGCTGAGGTTAAACACTAGATAGTTTTTGCTGTGTCGGTCTTTGATTAATTTTGCCACCTTTGTTGAATGGTTACGTGGAAAAGATCAAATGGAGAGAGTCCTTACGTCGTCGATTCCATTTCTGTAAGTAGACTCGAGGCCTGAAGCTGGAAATGACATCGCGATGATTCTGGGGGTCACGTAGGTGAGATCCAGATTATATCCATTCTCTTTGTAGCGGTTCTTTTTGCCGGAGACGACTTCCTTGATCCAATCCATTTCAATAAAATTTTATCTTCACAGAAATGTAAAAGTTGATAAATAAATCCTTCAGGCACCACAGAAACACTGATCATCTAAGCAGCGAAATCCGTGTAACAACTAATTAATCCACCGTATTTCCATATCGTGAGTGCCTAATTGTTGAATTTTAAGAGAGTTATTACTCAAGAAGTTTGAGAAACACAGCAATCTCATAAATTGATACAAAAACGCCAATTTTGGATCAGAAATCAGTGATTCGTTATCCTTTTCTGAGGCAGGTTCACCAAACCTAAGGAAATATCGTGCCATCCTCAGGTTAATTTAATGAGGACAGCAAATTAGCCTATGTTTGAGTCTCTCAGCCGGTCGCCGTCTGCAGGTTTCTTACTTTACTAATAAATACCCCTTTTTTTTCCGCCAAAAACTCAATATTCCATTCATTAATCGTTCACCATGTTTTTGATATATTGAGGAAGCTTACTTATTCATTGTAAAGGATTCTCGTCAAATAGAAGCACGGACATTTGCATCCCTGTTTAGACAATTTGAAATAACTTAAAATCTGCGGAAATATTCTTCGTCTTGAATGAATAAATAAACGAAACAGTATATACAGTAAGATTATTCGAATGGAACATTACATTAATTTTGTATTGGAACATTCATGGAAATACATTAATAATTGTTAGTTTCAACATGAGTAGATTCAATTTACTTGGGTGGGGGACTTCCTTTGTCCTCTCGAAGGTAAGTCTCCATCACATATCCTATCTAATAAATCTCCTCCATCAAACAGTACCTCTCCGACTATTTTACCAACATTGACAAAGATACCATTGACATCGGCCTCTACAACGGTACTAACCCCGCCTATTCGATCAGCCATATTATATTTTTCAGGACACATCACACTGAAAAGGCTCGAATTGAGAAACGATGTGTTAGCATTTCTGAATCCTGATTTAGAAGTCAATTACGGCATTGTTCAAGATATTGAAGTGATAATTCCTTGGAAAAATTTTCAGAGCGAGGTAGCTTTCTAAACGAAAAATCTTGGGTTCTGAAGCATTTCGAAAATAATAATAGAATATCCGTTTAACAATCAAAAAAGTTCAACTCTGCGTTTCATGGGATTATGACATAACAAAGCATATCCAAAAAGACGAATTAGTGCAGAGACTGAAAAAGGAGGCTCTGAAGAAATTTGATGAGCATGTTGAAGCCAAAGACGAAAAAAGTTTCTTAGAAGATAGAAATTCTACTGTGTTTCAAACGATGAAGACCTTGATCAATAGCATGATGATTAGCATTGAAAATATTGAGCTGGTTTATGTGCGTCATGTAAGAAGTAAAATCAAACTTCTGTTGACGCTGTGCAAAGATTAGGAAAACGGAGATCGTGAAATTTGGAGTCAGCGTAAAGAAATTTTCGGTCGTTCCTATGGACGCGGTAAACCAAGACGGCGATGTATTTTCTGCAAAAGAGATCAAGATCACTGATGTGGCGATGTATGTGGATATTTATGACGAATTGACGTTGAGACGGGTATAATTTGTTTCGGATTTACAAAAAACAACCTCAATTGTCTTTAGTTAAAAGTGAAAGATACGAAAGATCTAAAGCATGATCTATTTACGCTGCACAATTACGTTCTCAATTATACGACTATTACGATCAAAATTGCAACGCAATTGGGTTTGGAAACGCTGCTGAAAGCTCGAATGACAACAACTCCAGTCATCCTACATTTAAAGCAGGTGAAATGATTGAATATATACAGCGGAGTGTCTAACAATAATATGTTGTTATAGAAACAAATTCAGTATTTGATCCTCCTGGCCAACAGTTTCAACGAATATGATCATTTGCGACCGATCGAGCGGCCGAACAACCCAAAAAATGTTTTCAAATGGTGGAGATATATAGGTAGATCTCAGTTTCCACACGCGCTTTGATATCCATGTTCCTTTAGTCCAGAAAGTGCAGATTAGCCATCCATTCAATAAGTCAAAGCGGCTGTCTTTCGCTTCTTTAGCGCAGAGTCAATTTTACAGCAGGCTTTATACAATCAAACTTGTGAACCCGAAATTGTTGAAGAGAGAAAACTGGAAGTTCATGAAGAAGTTCGAGGATGAATCAGACCTTGACTCAATTTTATTGTAAACGATCAAAAGCATTTTTCATCATTTACTCATGCCTATCCAAACTTAAACAAAGAGTAAGGGACGGAGTGGTCCATGATCTAAGGCAGAAATACAGGCAACTGCATTTCAGCACGAACTTTGAAGACAGAGAACAAGCGTTGAAATGGTTTAAGACAATCGATCCGAGCTTAAGACACGATAAATTAGCGCCGATAGTTACTCGAAGAAAGAAAGGTAGTAGCAAATAGCATTCCTAGTGTATGAATTTCGTCTTCATCTTACTAGACAAGGATAAAATTGTGATAAAAGCGCAGGTGGCGATGACTTTCAGTTCAGTGAGCATTCTCCTCAGAGACAACGAGAATATGGAAGTGCTTAGGAGCCTGACGAAGCATGTGAATTATTATTCGAAAGTGCTGGAAGAGCAAGACGAATTGTTTGAAAAGTTTGTGGATCATATCAGGAATAAGTTTGTTAGAAGACTCGCGTTTGAGGAAGAAGAGGTTAATTTTGAAAGTCATAAGAAGGCGCTGCATCAAGGCAATTTCGACCCTTCTAGCACTATGAAAGACTACATGGACCTCTTGAATTATCACGCAAAACCACAGGAGCTGGAGTTATCTTCGAGACTGCTTCTCTGCTTGAAATTGGAGGAAATGAGCGCTGATATTCAGACCCAGGACGCGGCAGGAAAATGCAATCTTGCGATTGATCGCATTGAATTATTGGACATGTTGGGGATCAATAAAGAGTGTAAAATCGTGATGCAGATAGATGATCCGACGAAAATATTCATTTCTGCTAATGGCTCAAGGCGTAAAAAGGACTCTAAAGAGGTAATGATGGATTTACCTTGCTGTTTTCTAAAAAACATTGAAATAGCCCAAAGGTTTGCAGATAGAGGAACTGGAAGTCGATTTGGTTCAAGAGATAGTGTTAGATATGAGCGTTTCGAACATCAATTTCACACTAACGAAGCCTTTTTCGGAGCGTCTATGTAATATAATGCTATGTTTCGCTCTCTTACTTTTCCTAGTGGCGATGGTAATGACGATATCAAGCTATGGACATGCTTCAGATAAAAAAACTCCACCAGTGCAAAAGAAACAAAAGGATTATCGAGATATTCACAATACTTATTTCAACTCTATTCTCAGAAGAAGCGTAAGCTTGGATTATTGGAATTTTGTTAAGGAAACAATCGCAGGATCAATCAAGTATTTTACTAAACGCTTCGTTGAATATCAAGAAACTGAACGTGTATATACCTGAGGACTACAATAAAAGATGCTGGATGCTCACAGCTCATTTCCAGCAGATTTCCATTTTGAAAAGGGAGTAATAACAGCTCCTCCTCTTCCTATCTCTAACATGGATCTAAAACAACAATAGGCATCACAACTCCATACAAAAGAAGAATCTGATCGAAACGCTACTAGGCACAACCTCCGAGCCTGCGGATGATGGCATCAAGCCTATGGTGATCTCAGTGGATGGCTTTCGTGTGCTGTTTACGCAAGATTACGATTGGGAGCTCAAGGAATATGGCTTTCTCTATATCCCGCCCAAAGAAGGTCAGGAGTTACCAAAATTCACGTACCATGAAGGCATTCATAACATCCTCGAAATCTCACACTTCGGTGTCTTACTTGAATCATCCTCACTTCCGCACTACGTAGATAACAGAGATCCTGACAACGAGCAGCTATGCAGCCAAGTCCTTCAGATATATCCAAAGCAAACAAAAATTTCGATCGACATGCCTGCTCTCTTTGTAGAGCTCTCGATTGAATCAGTGTTTCTCCTTAACAGTCTACTGCAGATATTCATGGAAACCCAAGCGACTCAACTCGTAAATTTTTGAACAAAGTTTTGTTGTGTATTAAAGATTTACTTAGATTGATCAAGTAGACGAAGAAGAAGAGCATTTAGAAAAAGAAATGATCACCTCAAAGAAGAGGAGGAGGCGTGGCACTAATGATGCACTTCTGACATACTCTCTTGACTGTGGAGAAGAGCTCCGTAGGCTTCTTCGAGAGCTCATTCTCACACAAATAGAAGTTAAACTAGAGTGTCTCGTTGTAAATCTCAAGGCGAAAAACCCGCAGAGCGGGTCGCTCATTGGGAAAAACCCATCTGTTATATTGCTCACGCTCTACTTGGATCGGTTCCAACTTCTGAGTGTATTCAGATTCTTCGGGTCGAAACATTGCATGCAAATCAATGATATAGCAATTGAATATGAACCGAGACAATTAGGGCTTAAAGTTGACATCAAAAATGAATCGAAAAGGATTTACGAAGAGCTCCTTGAATCCAACAAGCATGATGAGGTTTCAGAGATTTTCGATGGGTTCCATGAAGAAGAATTCCCAGAAAAGCTGGAAAAGCCAGCTTCAATCGACCTTCAATTTGAAGAATCAAAAGAGGGACCGCAGCTCGAGCATCAGGACATTAAGCTTCAAATTCCTACCGAAGGCGTTCTCTTGAGAGGTAAGCCGCTCAGAGAAGTCGAAATCGAAAGCATTAAGGAAAGACCGCCCAATAGTAATCTGACTCAGCGACAAGAGACTGCTCGAAGCCAGAAAAGGGAGTTTTATACTACCAGTAACGTGCCGAATGATGCGGCTCCCAAAAAAATGATGCTTAACTTTGTCGAAGATTCAGAGGCTAATTTCGAATTGGAATTCAGCCTTACTCACACAGAGTTGGCGGAACTGGTAATGGAAACAGAATCCGTGATGACAGCAAACATTACGATGAAGCCATTCACAATGACTTTCGACCCTCAGACGATGGAGGATATCACCACTATTGTGATGTACTCATTGAAATACGGACAGCAAAGGCGTGAAGCATTCGAAGCGTTTATGAAGAGCGAAGGCTTCTGGACTGATGCCAAGCTAGGATTCAATACCAAATCAGAAGATTCAGCGAGTGAGCCTTTGCAGCTCAATTTTACTGTGAACCTCGAGCTTCCTAATCTGAATGTCATTTTCCTTTACTTGAACGAGCCTGTCTTTCTGTTTAATTTGCATAAAACCGAAATTAAGGCGGGCTTGCATGGTCCTTGCACAGAATTAGTGCTTCGTTCAGAGGACATGAGCTTCAATAACGTATCGACATGTGCAGGAAGATATACCTCAATTCTTGGTCGAAAAGAGGGGTTTAAGGGGCCTATGCTTGTGATGGCTTGGAAATCATTTGATGCAGATGAGAGCAAGTACCGAGGGTATTCCTCGCACTTAGGGATTAGGTTGGAAAACACGAAAGTGGTGTGCCTTGCTCGAGTACTATATGAAATGTGGCTTTATTCAAGCCAATGTATATTCCCCAGCTTCGGGCTAGCCTCTGACGACTCCGGCGCATCATCCTCATCGGCCATGCCAGCATTAGACATGAAAATTGAGCTACTGATGCCAAATGCAAATATAATAATTCCTCGAGACTCGCTTTCTGACACCTATTTCGTCATCGAAGCAAAGAAATTAGGAGTTTGGTTCACTGGAAAGTGGGGAGCGAAATACGGCGAGCTTATCAGGGATGGACGTTTTGGTTTCGAGAAAGAAAATGATGACACAGACTACTATGATCCCTGTTCAAGCGAAGGCGAGCTCAATGAAACTATGAAATCAAGAAGAAGAAGCACGAT
>ENA-UOTX01001262-UOTX01001262.1-compost-metagenome-genome-assembly--contig:-NODE-1262-length-20321-cov-39.955789_pt1 | contig 20321 bp, 11 predicted proteins | sample MGYA00238143_ERZ746982 | MGnify/ENA primary metagenome ERZ746982 (study PRJEB28758, sample SAMN06268862) | compost metagenome | isolation source: single cell | place: USA: California, Emeryville, Joint... | reverse complement strand
CCGTTTTCGACACCAGGAATGTGCTCTGGGAAGGCCTAAGGACCCTGAATGTGAAAGAGAAGGCCCTGAATTATTATTATACGGCAGCAGATATCCAAAATTTCCATGCGAAAAGTACGCATTAAATGCTCTTAAGGCGTGAGATAGATTCCAACTCTATAAAATATAAAACATCCTCTAAATTCGGAGCCCACAAAGCTAAGTAATTTAGAAAGAAACTTCTAATATCACCATCCCGATCGCAGCCTTCGACTAATAATCATGATTTATGAACAATCAAAGTTCATCGTCCCTTCGACCATGTCACAAGGAAATTTGAATAATTTTCATACCAAAAAATCAGCTCCGCAACAGTTCCCAAGCCAGAATCAAGCCTATCCAGGCGACTATTTAAAGAACTCTCAGCTAGGTAAAGCCTCTCAAGTCTTCGAAAATGGTGATTATAGTGACTATTATGCTCCTCCTCAGAAATACTGGGAAAATCCTGCAAAGCTCGGAAACTTTTCCATGGAAGAAGGCACCTCTCTTCATGGAGCTTCCACAGCTCTCTATTACGAAGACCAATTGGATGAGTCTGTGGCCACAACAAGTCCAGATGGGGTTTTTCATGAACCGTCTAACGAAATCAGTAAACTGTCTCAATCGAGAATGCCTGGATTCCCTGTCTCACAAAAGTCCGGCAACTCACAAAATCTCTCCACAGGACCCAGCAAGGACTTGCTCCAACGACTTAGTACTCTGCCTCATATTCCAAACCCAAGCGTCCGGTCGGTAGGCGTTAAGAGCAGAGGAAGCGCCCTCTACAAGAATCTTAACATGCTAATGAACGGCCAAAACCCTAAGGCTTCTCCTATCAACCCTGGGAACGTTAATAAACAACAACCTATTTTAACCAAGCCAGAGGTTGAGCCAAAAGCCTATCAACAAAGTAATACCATGGAAATTACTCAAAGCTTTGAGAATCCTAGGAATGTCGAGATGAAGGCACCAAAATCAAACGCGATCTTGGATTCACTAGTTAAAATTGAAAAGAAAATTAACAACAAGCTAAAAGCCGAGAGAATCGCAGTTGGTGAGAGAAAGCGCTCGAAAAGATTCTGGGATGCTGAAAGAGACGCCCAGCTTCACACGTTCATCAAAATGTACGGGCTAAATTGGGTCGCAATCGCGCAGGCGTTCAATGACCCCGAAATAACCCCAGAATTGGCTCAAGAAAGGTATGAAACCCGCATCTCCCCTCAAATTAGCAAAGCTCGCTTTACTTACCAAGAAGACCAGCAAATCGTGCACTACTATAACACTTTCGGTCCAAACTGGAAGAGAATCGCAGCCTACCTCCCTGGACGAACTGAAACCATGGTTCGCAATAGATTCTACACTTCGATCAAAAAGAGACTTCCAAGTGGCCAGTTTGAAAATAGATTAGGTGATAACTTAGCCGATGTTTCCGTTTCCGCAGCCAGCTCGGGATATAAAGTCGCAACCCAGTCATCTTATGAGAGTAACGTTAAGTATGATGATTTGAGCGAAAAATACACTGGAAAGTTCAGTGAAGCAGAAGTAAATTCCGGTTCCACCGCCGCGTCGTTTTCGCTAAAGAAAAAACTTACGAATCTCAGAGGCAATCTGAAAACTAAACTGGAAGCCGCAGTTTTTCAGGAACAAACGAAAACTCCTGCAGTGCAGAACGCTACCTATTTTTCAGAGCAATGGGAAAATGATTTTAAAGTCAACAATGAAGCAATCAAAACCAATGACCTGTTCGAAGCAGGTCCGTTGCAAGTGGACAAGCAGAGTACCTGTGAAGGGAACGTCCTCGGTAAGCAAGCGGATGCGTTCATCTGTTCCGAAATAAAACCTCAGGAGCAAGATTTCTGGGCGCCTTTTGATTTTGGGAATGAGAACAATAAAGAATCCAACGACTTAGTTGGGTTTGATAAGCTTTCAATTTTCAACGATAACGAGATTTTCCAAGATCAGAACTTGAACCCAGGCATCCAAGATAATACTTATGAAGGTTTTTTGAACTTTGATTTGGATAATCGCCTCCCTCAGATGGAAGAGGAAGCCCAGAGCAGTATCTTTGGTGCGAACTTGCAACCACAAGATGGAGTAGTCAAGGTAGAAGAGCAGGTTCAGCAAACTCAGCCAACAAAGAGTCAAGCATCAGCTAAATTGAGTCACCTTGAGACATTGCTGATGCAGATCCAATCGATTGAAAAACTGTTCGACAGAACCAAGCAGGAAATAAATTCGCTCCAGAGTCGTCTGGCTACCCGATAAAAAAGTCATTTTCTCATATTTTTAGCGTGATGCGCAACCCATACGCAAAGGGGATGTGTGTGTGGGAATATATTTTTCTAAAATCAATTTGGTGTTTCCCTCAACAACTAATTGTAGAATAGTCTATTGAGGGTGAATATTTCCATTGATTTTAGATGCTATATATTACAGCAGTTTATTGGTCTGTTAATATTGTACGATATAATTTAACTTTACATTTTTATGTATTGCCAATTATCTCCAGAATAAATTTCTCGAGTGAAATAAACCTTCTTTTTTTCTTCTCTGAAACTCGAGCATTATTTTTTGCACTCAATCTTAAGTCGAATTCTATAGATGACTCACTCAATTTTTGCATTAATTTGATCTCGCTGTTTTCCCGCTATTTCCATTGATATTAATTTGCCAGTGCTACTCATTCCAATGTGAAGGAATACTGACAATTCATCTAGCCTGATATTTAAAAAAAAAAATGTCTGGCATATTGGGGAGGGATTTGATTTGAATGTATCTGAATGGAACTCTGATCGAGTGAATTTTTTCGAATTTAGAGTCTAATCAGCATTAAAATCCGTATATAGAGCAATAATTTTTGAATATATCAGAATCTTTTGAAACATGGTAAGGTGAATTCGGTGTGAAGAGCTTGCTAACAGCTTCGTAGGAGCAACAGCAGGTTCCCAAAATGGACCAGAATCAGGTTCAAAAAATGCAGGAGCAGCAAGAGCAAATGGCGTATTTAACTTTGAATATCAATTTCCTCAATCGATTGTGGTCAGGCGTGCTCAAGAAATGAGAGAAACTATGCTCAAGGCTTATCTCGATAATGACGCTAGAGAGAGACGTAGATTACCCCTCACTTAATCATCACAACGCTAACCTTTCCGCTCAGTCGCTAGAATAAAACTGGTGAAACCTGAAAAAGCCCAGCAATTAGAAACACATGTTATTAAAGTAAAGCAACTCAGTGTTTTGCGGTTATTTGACGTTTAATACTTCAGCTTGGACAATCAGGTCAACTCGGAGAGCCTTTAACTGAGCAGCAGCTCGTTAGTATCCTCGAGAAAATCAGCGATACTAAGCAAGAAACAAAGATTACCGTAAAAAAATAGGAGTCTGCATGGAAGTAATCTCTAAATTTACTTTAGTTTGTGCGCAAGAGAAAGGACAGCGACGATGACTGGTAACGCATTCAGAGAGAATATTGTTGCAATGAATAAATGTAAAATATGAATTTGAGTGCATTGAAATTCTGGTAATTACTATATGGTTTTCGTTTTGTCGAGCATTGAGAAGTTAAAAATTGATTCCAAAGACAATTTGTTCACATGGTCATTTATTCTCTTAGACTTTTGGAGGTATATACCTCTATAATCAGAAACCAGCACATCTGATCCGTATAGGGATTAGAGTACCGTCTCGTGATATTATTTACCGACATAGAAAATAATACTAGTTTTAGTCTTTGGTCAAAAAAAAAGAGTTTATCATGTACATATGAGCGCATCAGCATTTCCCTCTCCTTATGAGCACAATCCTAATTAACTCTCTACACTACGAATTAATGATTCAATCTAATCGAGTCGGGCACTTGTCCGTCAAATAGGTTTGCTTTATGCTGCAGAGGATCATCAATCACGATCACTTATGATCTTTTTGAGTAAACATTCACCTGACAATCTTGCTAATTGCAAATTATATGAAGGGCATTCAGAATAATGATGAAATCTTCTCATGCTCAAATGTAAATTCATTTCGTCTTTCAACATCCTCTTATTGAGTTGCTTTTTCACGCATTAATATAAAGTATTATAGTCTTCCCTTATTGCTCATTTGTGACTAAAGTTACGAAACATAGACAAAGACTCGAGCTGTATGATTGAGCAGAGTTCCGAAGCATTTGAGCTCAATCACGAAATAAAATTTCAATTTGGAAAGTTTATTCAAAGTATATCTTTCTTTATCATGATTATACTATTACAAACTGGCGGGGTATTTGAACAACACTCTGTATTTTATTTAATTAATAAATTATCTTTTGCAAAAATGGAAATCTTACTCGATGATATTTTATCGAAAATCCACAACCAGAACTATGCAGAAGGAAAACAGATCGCCTCAGAGTTAGAAAGACTGGTTCTAAGCGACAATCTTACAGACGCTCAGATTTGTAAACTCCAAATCCTAAAATGAATCGAATTATATGTGTTACTCTTATAATATCAAGCATTAATATCAACGAAGATCTTTAACTCGGATGATAACATTTTCGCGTACCTGAAAAAGACTTATATTGAAAAAGATCGAGATAATACCAACCTCCGTAAAGGATTATTCGAGATCATTGCGCAGTATATCAAAAAACGAAAGGAGAAACTCCATGACTACGTAGATCAGATACGAGTAATCATGAATATGAGAGTGGTTAAGTAGTTACATGCAACATTAGGATGACTGTCTGAGTCTATTCAAAAAAGAAGTGAGCAACACTGTGAAGGAAGCTTCACTTCAGCCAATAAAGCAGCTGTTGAAAGTGTTTCCGGCAGAAGTCCTTGGAAAGAGATTCCAGGTGAAAGGCTTATTCAACCTACTCAACGATGACTTGAAATTTGGAAAACCTCTTGCCACAAGTAAAGCAAAGCATTTTACGGCAAAAATAATATATGAATTCTTTGACATATATAGCAAAGGGAACAATTTGGAACATTATCGGTTTGATTGTTAAGAAATTCCCTCAGGACATTGAAGATAAACTGGAGGATATACAAAGGAACCTATTTCTGAGTTTGACAGAGCAATTCTATTCAAAAAAGCCAGGTGATTGGCTATTTCAACCTAAAAATATTAATAATGATTTCTCGCTGATATATAGAGCTCAGATCTATTATGGGGATGTTGAAAGCAGTGAGAAATTCGATGACAGACTGTCGATTAAACCAGGATGAGAGTAATTATTGCTTTTGAAAGACTGGAAAAGCATTATTCTATTCTATAGTTACTAAATTGTACGCTATTGTCAAGGGAGGCTCCACGCCGATAGAAGATGTCAAAGTTTTGGGTGTTATGAAGAGTATTTTTTTCTATTTTCGTCATCATTCACATGCTGAATTTTTATAATGTTAGACGCACTGGCTGTTCTTGCAGAGCATCATCAATTGTTCTCGAAACAGATTCTTAATGATGCAAAAGAGATCTTTGACCTCATTTTCACTCTCTGTAATAATACGAACAGAGACATCAAAGAGAGAGCTGCTGATGCCATGGAGGCTATTACAATGGAGGTAGATCATATTTTGCCCTGATTTGATTCAACATCTCTCTGATAAATGTAGTTTTCTGAAGGCTTTAATCAGGAAAATTCCTCCTATAAGGAAACTTTCTACTACCTCATGAAGAAATTCCAAGGCGTCCTTGACGCACAATCTGAAGTTTATACTTTGACGGTTATTATCAGAGCAGTGGGTATCTTCTCCAAAGCGATCGAAAAGCTGATGGGCGAGGAGCATCTGAAAAAATTCTTTTTGAAATTGGTCGAGATCGGAGAAATGAAAGTGATTCGAGCGTTCAACGAGAACGATAAGTCCGTGAAAGAGAAGGAGGAGGAAGAAAAAGAACTGCAAAATCAACCGCGATTTGTAGCTACTTACCGTACAGTTCTCTACAAGCAGAAGCAATTGAACTCGTTTATTATCTCTTACGCGAACATCGTGTCCTCGCTTAAGAGCATCAGTGAAAAGGAATCACAGGTAATATTTTTCTCATTCTGCTAGCAGCAATCTGATGACACTGTATATAACAACAGCATCTGTTGGATTTGTGCCTCGTCGGTATCAAGCACCATAGCACTTTCTTCGAATCCTACAAACAGTACCTCTACAACGGAATAGTGACGATGATCGGAGCGCTGTCTTATCATAACAATATCTTTATCATCTGGACTAGAAGGCTCAGTATCCATTCTCATTGCGCTATCAAAAAAACTTATTATTTGTGTTTTGGTTAAATAGTAAGCCAAGGACTCGTCGAGTCGTTGAAATTGCCGGAAAAGGTGTACTATCAGGGAGAAGATTATCAACTCTCTCTCCGAACAACAACGCAGTTGTGGATCGAGATTTTGAACCGACCGAAGTTGTGGTCAGAGGCCAATAACCGGCTGTTTTACGATGAAATTATCAGCTACGTGAATGACCTGCTAGGAACGCTGGATCTCAGCTACAAGCTCAAGCATGACATGGAAGTCGAGAACGAAGAACCGAATACAGAATTCGGCTATATCAACACTATGGAATACGTAGCATCGAACATCAACGATCAGCAATACTTCTACCGTCTGGTCCTGTTCCTCGATGAATTCCTCACTCGCGTGAACAAGAAATGGCTTGACCCTTGGATTCCCATTTTGACGCGATCGCTGATCTTCAAGCTGAAGTTATACCCCAGATGTCTTGGACTATTGAAGCTTTTCACAGTAACTATTTCGTCAATCAGCCAGATCTAATACTTTGTTTCTTTCTTTCTTCCTTACTCAGACCATCAACGAAATCGCTGAAGAAAACGCTTTCTATAGCTCGAATGAAGGAGAGCAGGACAAGGATATCATTGAGCTGTGCAGAATGTTCTACACGGAGCTGTTTGAAAAAACCAAGGAATACCAAGTAATTCTCGAGTTATTTCATTGATTCTCACTCTCTTGGCGAATAGGACGAACTGTTAGTCGATACAATCAAACTGCTTCTATCCATTCCTATCGAGTTCCTCAGAGATGATGGTAATCAGAAAGATGCACCGCAGGCCAACCGAAAAGCATACTCGAGTCAATTCCTCAAAGACATCACTCAGACTGCCAGAAAAGCCTTCCAGCTGGGCCTTCAGAACATCTACCTCGCGAATGCTGCACTTACTGCCCTTAATCGCATTACAACCAAGCTGCCTTTAAAGAAAATTCAACCTTTCCTAAGTTTGATTATCCCTTGCCTCTCAGAATTTTTGAATTTGGACACGCAAGACGCTTCAAAGCGAGTATCTAAAGATAAGCCCATGATCGCTGATGAAGCCGCGCTAGACCCGAAGAACTCTACTTTTAATCTCAAACTCAGAGAAACGGAACTGACAAAGAGCAAGCTGTGTGACGAGGTGCTTAAATTCCTCGGAAAAATCGGAGGGCTCAACCATATGATCATCTCTTCCGATTTTAGAAATAACAAAATGGAGAGCGAACTTGGAAAAGACCTTGCTATGGAAGCCAAAAAGGAGAATAAATACGGCAGGATGATCGCCTGGGACCAGGAAAACGTGCTGACGTTCCCATTGCCGCTTTCTTCGAAGAAAATCGATATCAGTTTATCAAAAATTCTACCAAGAGTGCTGAGTCTTGTTACTACATCGACCGATCGCAAGACAAAACTTCGAGCTTGTGAGCTCTTACATTCGATTTTGGTCTATATGATCGGAAGGTCTGCGGAGCGGTATAAAGAGAAAGAAAGCAAGAGCTATAAGAACCTCTATGAGCATATCTTCCCTGCGATATTCCAGATTGCCTCTGATGTTGAAGACATCTCGACGAAAATATTCAACACTCTCTGTCTGCAGATCGTCAGATGGTTCGCAAACAGCAAAGACTACGAAAACCCAGAAATAGCCACTCTGCTCGACACGTTGATTAACTGCGTATCAGTGAGGGATAACTCCAATTTGAGGGAATTCGCGGCTGTTTGCATTGGAGAGTTCGTGAAATGGACGATCAAACAGGCTTCGAAAGAGCAATTGAGGGAGAACCCTGGCAATATAAAGAGTGTGATAAGACGTATTCAAAACAATGCAAGTCACCCGGATCCGTACAATAGATACGGCGCAATTCTGGCTATCAAGCAGGCGATTATTCATATCAGAGAGGAGGATTCGCTTGTTGAGAAATACACTCTTGAGCTTACTCAGACTGCGATGAATATCATCAAGATGAGCCACCATTCGACCAAAGTCACTGAAGAGATGGCAGAAAACATGAGCAATCTTCTGAGGAAATTGCAGGACGTGATTATCAGAAAATGGGAGTTGCTCGAAAGAGATGACCCAAAGCGAGGAGCGTTCCCTAAGGTCCACAATTTCATCGACTGGGTGTTCGATCAGATGATTTCTTACGAGAAACTGTACGCCAGCAAGGCGACTTTCCTCTGGGAAGCGCTTGTCGACGCGATTATTAAGAGGGGCTCGAACCCGACTATCGTTGTGACGAAAGCTGGAGGAAGAAAGTCTCAGCCAGACAACGCCATGCAAATTGAGATCAAAACTCATAGAGAATGGATTCAACAGAAACTACAAAAAGAGATGACGATTTTCAAGGGATTACATGCCCTTGATTTTTCGAAGAAAAAACGAGGTGATGAGGAAACTTCTGAGAAGGTTTCACTTTTGATTAAGAATTATCAGCTCTTGGATTCCCAGCTCAATGTAATTAAAGCATTTCTCTGTTAGTTTAAATAATAACCTTTCAATGCTCTTCAATAGGCGTATCAGATGCTGATAAACAAAAAGATTTTTAGACTCAACGAGCTCGTGAAATACACTGACTATCACGTTTTCCTCAATAACGTTTCTCTCTTCTTTGATAACACGATAAAGAAGCAGAAAGGCCACCCAACCCAATTCGAGTAAATACCACTCTTTCTCTCTCTCCTCCTCTAATACTAATTAATTTCCTTAGAGCAATGGTATCACGAGACGAGGGCTTAATCCGCAATCAGATTAACACTCAGCTCAGACTCCTCAACTTTTTCGCGAACATGGACCAAATTAACGAAATTCTCGCTGAATTAATCAAGATAGCTCACGCCCAGGACGTCACACTCAAAAACTTAGTGATCCTTGCGATAAAAAATTTGATTTGTCCATTCGAAGATCATGAAATCCTGAACGATTTCAGTCAGAAAGAGGACAAAGAAAGAATCAAGATCTGCATTAACTTCCTCAAAAAAGTCCGCCAGGCCCAAATCGAGCACGGTTCCGATGTCGAGTTTTTCGAAGAGTATTTCCTGAACGGATTCCTGAAAGAGCGTCCTCGCTTCAATCTCGCCACCAGACACGGCAGCTTGGTGCAAAACTTACTCGGGGTTAACGAGTTCCAACTCAAAGGCTACTTCGAGGGCTACGAGTGTCTCTTTGAAAACGTATTCGAGTACCAGATTTCCGAATCAGCCACAAAGCGCAAGGAATCACCTTACGTTCACATCAATAAGGTATGCGAGAACATAATGGAGTACATCGAAGAGAAACTACCTGAGGTCAAATCTAACGAGGAAGAAAAAATTCGCTCTGCTTTGCACTTCGTGCTTAAATTCTCAGAGAACAAGTCCTTCTTAATAGACAATCTTGACGACAAGAAGCTCCTCTTCCAGAAGAACCAGGACGTCTTATTTGAAAACATCGCTAAGAAGTTCAAAATCGACGGAGGGGAACTCATCAAATCGATTATCCAAAGCGCAGCGACCGACGAAGTCAAAGCAAAGCTGCTGATACCGATCTTCCAAATGGTGATCAAATACAACCCAGCAGCCTTGAACACCTTCCCCAAGTTCTTCGAGAAAGTGAAGTTAACTCAGGTAATGAAAGCCGGTGACGACATCAACAGCGTTTTCTTGCGAGTGAACTATATTCTGTTGTCCAACACCACCGAAGGAGCAAAGTTCTTGAAGAACGCGGAGTACCAAGACTGGGTATTCGAGCTCATCAACATCAATCTGGCAAAAGACAAGAAAATTTACCTGATAAACGAGGCTATCACGCTGCTGGGACTTGTCGCGAACCTCATGGGCGATGATTCTACTGCGGCGATCAAGAAAAATAAGACATTGGACAAACTAAAGGACATCCAAATGAAATATTTCCCTATTCATACATCTGATTATACTAAAGACACCCAAGACGAAATCAATTTCAGACTGCTTTTCCAGAGTTTTGCGGGTTTAGTGAAAATCTCCCTTCGAGGAGAGTTCTTAGAGCTGTTCTATGCGATTATCCGTGAGCCAGCCTGCGCCCCGAAGTACGAGAAGATGCTGACGAGGTTTTTGTACGATTTTCTGAACCAATGCGCTGCGAAATTAAACAATCAGCAGTTCTTGAATCTCGTGCGGATGTATATGAAGGTTTATCGAGACCCCGAGTACGACGACGGTCTCAAAGAGAATATTAGATGGGGAATCGTTAAGCGAGTCATCTTGCCACTGCTAGAAAGAACACCCAAGGAGAACTTAGTCGACCTGATGTGCGAGTATGCGAAGGAATTGGAGAATGTGTTGAAAGCGCAATTCAAGGATATCCAAGGGAATACCAAGGCGCTGTTACTGCTAGTGCAAGAAAAATCCTGTGCGTTTGCATTAATCGAGGTTCTCTACAGAAGACTCACTGGAGATATGATCAAAGGGACAGTGCATAAGCGGCTGTATGGTAACGACACTCAGGGTAACGAGCTAACCAAGAGTTTGATCCCGATTTGCCACTACGCAAAATGCACGCCTTTTGAGTATAAGGATCTGTTTAAAGCGAAGGAGAAGGATTTGGGGGTCGAAACGGAACCTATTTTGTATTATTACTCTGCGATGGCCTATAATTGCGTGAGTTCCATCATCAGAGCAACTCAGACGAAGGACACAGCGTTTGTCAACTTCTTATTCAACACCCCACCAAAAGAAAAGGGACAGTACTTGTGGGAACTTCTAGTCGAAAAACGCGAAGATTTCAATTTTGAAGTTGAAACCAATTTCAATATTGTTACCGTAGAGCGCAGCGAAAACGAGCTGACCAAAGGAGGCAGCAATCTCTCATTAAATAATATCATTTCTCATAAATACCTCTCTGATTCCTTCTTCAGTCAGAAGTCAGACCATCAAGGCTTCCTTATCTTCGAGCTAACGCAGGCTAATCAGAAAGACGGCGTTCAACGTAAAAACCTCGTGAACATTGGTCGTAAGGGCAAAGATGATATCATGATGATAGAAGAGGAAGACGAAGAAGAGAAACGAGACGAAATCGAGGAGATGCTTGAAGGTAGACCAGAAGACAACGTGATCAAGCCTCAGAAGAAGTATCTCGAACTCGATATAGTCAACCAGCACCCTTGCATGCAAGCGCTGTTGAGAAACATCGATCACATGCACGAGCACTTCCCTGTGAACAACTCACCTATCATGCCAACCTGGATGTCAGCTTTGCACTCAGAAGCGATCCGCACTGACATTCATTTAAGTTTGAAAATCTTCCTCATCAAGGTTGTGATCAACAGGAAGGATATCTTCCAACCTTACGCTCGTGACTGGGCGGATGTGCTTTTGGGATATGCTTCAGACAAAAACAACGGCGGGAAGGGCTTCCATTATTTCCTTAGAGACGTCTGCACTACTCTGGTCAGCTGGTTCAACTCCGGGTTCAAAATCGAGCCATCTCCTGAGAATAAACAGCTATGCAGCAAGTTTATGAACCAGCTGATCAAAGTTGTGGCTGATAAAAGCAATTTCGTGTTCACAAATAACTTGAAAATCATTGCCGATCTCATGCGAAATATGTCAAAGCTTGTGTATTTAGACAAAACCACGATAAATATGATGCTGTCCTTCGATGAGAAGAAAGACGGCGCCAAATTATGGAGAATGACGGCATTGATCACTGTCGACTTGGCGCTCACGTACCAAGTGCCTCTATGCGAGAAATTCCAAGATTTTATAAAGGGTGATTTGGTCACGGGATTGGACACGATATTCCTCGGAAATCTGCTGAAAAACCTGCAATTTACGCATAAAAACGTCGCGTACATGGCCAGTGCGGTGGTCGGAAGACTCCTCTGGCTGATGACCTCGATAACAAAGCCGGCAAACCCCTTCAATTACCCAGAAGCCGCTGTCGCTTATGTGAAGAAAAATCTACCTGATTACGAAACGAAAATCGTTGATTTCATGAAAAAAATCCTCATGGATGCCAAGGTGTCCGATAACTACTTCTTTTTCATCGAGAATATCAGTGCGAACCATCCAGCGATAATGCAGAACAGAAATGTCTTCTTCAATTGCGTCGATATGTTGGGCAAGGCTAAAAAGAAAACCCGAGCTGCTTTGTTGAATGCGCTGAGAATTTTGATTGATAAAACGACTCCAAAGGTCATCATTCAAAAGGATATTCAAGAGATTTGTATGAATATCCAGGCTTCCTATGACAAAATTACTCGCGACTATGATGATGATAATCTCATCAATTTCTTCAAGCTCATGCATACAATCGTTCAGATATTCGATGACAACACGTTGAAATTGTTGGAAAATATCTATGAGGATATGGGCAGAGACTTTGTCGATAATCAAAACGAGCAGATCGTCGATATTTTCTTCGATATCGTGATGCTTATCTACGATCTCAGTCAAAAAGACGAGAAATTGCATAACGTCTCAAAGGCTTTCCTCCTCAAAGGGCTCAACCACCCTCTCTTATCGATCAGAACAAAGATCTTCAATTTCATGAACCATGAAAACCGTGTTTCGCTGAATCCGAAAAACCGTTTGGAGGTGTGTCTCAAAGACTTGTACGCCCCGAAATACGAAGAGCTCTGGCTGCGTTCTGCAGTCCCACTGATGATAAACATCGCGAAAAAATCGTCGGATTACGAACGGAAACTGTTCACCCAGCCACTCTCAGAGCACATTAAATTCAATGAGTTCGATCCTAATGAAATTCACAGTTACAAGTATATCAACAAGAGCCAACCTTTAACTCCCATCTTTACCTTGACACAGCAATTCTACGAGGGAACCCTTGGTTCTCAGCATCCAGATGGTCACGAGAAGAAATCCACAGCTGCAAGTACAGCGAGGAGCACCGCACCCGGACTAGACCGGCCATTCCAAGCTGGATTTGTGCGAGCAACTCAACTCCCGATGTTTTCGCAAACGTTAGGCTCATTAGGAGGCTTCATGCAACAACAACAAGACGTCATGGAGGGAGCAGCCACAAACCCAACTCAATTTTTGTCAGGACTCTCAACTGAAAGCAGCAGCGGATCAAGGGCGCCACAGGCTAACGATAAAGCTGACGGCATGGATACCGAAATCGCTGGCCCAGCTATTTCTAAAATGGGGAGAAGCTACAGAACCAACCAATTCTCGCAGTTCCTCACAGCGAATGCGATAACCCTGAACCAAATGTCAGTTATCGATGGAAACAGAATAAGATTCAATACTGAAGGCGCTCAGGAACGTAAAACAGAGGCTTTGAGAGAGAAGCAACGTAGTATCTTCCTTGCCCGTCAGAACGAGATGCGCCAGAAACAGTTACATACTGCGAGAAAGTACAGAATCGGAGAGCTTCCTGATATTGAAATCGCGCATAAGGACTTGATAGATCCTCTAGTTGATTTATCGATTCAGGACGTGGAGCTATCATCAGAACTTTTCATTTCGATATTCACAGAGTTGTACAAGCAGGATGAAGAGGATCACTCCAAGAAGCAACTGAGAGAATATATCATGGATATTCTTCGGAAGAGTCAGCTGTATGACTACAATGTTATTAGTACGATACACAGAGCGCTGCTAGAACTGCTCAAAAAAGACTCTGGTATTGAAATTGAGACTGAGGCAGTCGCAGAAAGCGGACTCAAAGCGTTTTCGTATCATACAACGGTGCTGCTGATAGAAGAACTGCTGATTTGCAAAGGAGAAAGCGAGCTCGATACCTCCAAAACCAAAAAGACTCGAAAAACACAGGTTTCAAAAGGCCCGAAAGTTCTGAATTGGAAAATGGTTGAATTCGATGAAAAAACTGCTCCGGATTGGCTGCGATTGGCTGAGGTGTACACTCAGCTCAATGAGGAGGATTCGTTGAAAGGGCTGAAAAACATTATCCTAAGCGACGAGAAAATGCGAGACGCGATGGATCTGAAACTGAACAGAAACCTCCAATCCTCACTCGACGCCTTTAATGAGATCCTCGCTGAGTACGAAGTCAACGAAGAGGCGCTTTCAAATTTGGAAAGGAAAATCGTGGAGTATCTCAAAGATGAGAAAAAAGACAATTTAGCGTCACTGAATATGTGGGACGAGCTCTTGAAAGATACTCCGGCCGCTCCTATGGCAACACATGAGGATACGGTGTCTTTAAGTGGTTTGAAGGACCGTGATGCGTTCTATCTGATGAAATCACTGATCAACAAAGACGAATACTGGAGCACCATGGCAGATTACGTAAAGGTTTGGATGAGCGTGGACTCCGAGAAAGAAGTTCTTGAAAGCAAATTTAACTATGAAGTCGCCTTGCTGAGCCTGACCCAAGACGATTTAGATCGAGCGCGGTTGTTCTTGAACAAAGAGAAAGAGGGCTTCCTGCGAGCCTGGAAAAAATTTAACGAATTCAGTGAGGACGCTCAGCATAAACTCATCCAGAAGGTGCAAAAAATGCATGAGTTCACTGAATTCCTCTCGTTTGTTGAGGTAAACCAGCAGAAACAGGGCCTCCCCGGCGCAAGTCCTGTAGATACAGAATTTATTCGATTGAGCGAGGTTTGGACCAAGAGACCGCCTTCTGTTACCTTTGATACAATTCATACCTGGAACGATGTCCTCCACGCTCGAGGCATCTTTATCGATGTGATCAACAGTCGTTTCGGAGACAAACTCGCGAACATCAGAGACTTGAAAGTTGCCCAGTACCACGAGCAAACCGCAAAGGGACTGATTAAGAAAGGCTTCTTAGAAACTGCAGAAAAGCTGTTGTTTTACTCACTTAAACTGCGAAATCAAGGTGATACTCAGCGTCCATTTGAATACAAGACCGTGGCTTCTGTCATCAAGCTGAAATTGAACCTTTTAGAAAATGATGTTCAACTCTACTTCAAAGACGCTCAAGAAACCGTGCAAAAATATGACCAAACCTTGAAGGTACTTGACAGTCAGTCCAAGAAATACGAAGGGAAAATCGATGACTACAACCTCATCAGATTGAACGTCCTCAAGGTGTTGGTGAAGGAGCGCACCATGACTTTCCATATCGAACGATACAATGTCCTGAAAGGCGAGCTAATGTTCGAAGGAGTGATGAAAGACGTTGCTTCTAACGCGAATTTCGTGTACAACACTTACAACACCATCCTCGAAAACAGCTACTTCAACCTTGCCGGGCTCGGAGACGACGAGTACAACAGGGCCTTGAAGAGGAAGATCTACAGCAGATACGCAATCTTCGCTGAAAAACTCCTTCGGCTCTTCGATGAATATGAAACTAGCGAGGACGACCCAAGACCGATTTTCGAAAGAGAGAATAAACTCCTCTCCCAGAGGAACCTCGGAAAAGTCTTCATTGATTATATCTGCGATGCGTTCGGTTATGGGTATTCAAAGCTGGAGCACTTGCCAAAGTTATTTGATACGCTGCTGAAGTTCAATGATTTAGGAAAAACGTTCAAAGAGAAGACAAAAGCTCTGCCTTCGTGGATGTACTTGAAGTGGCTCCCACAAATGATGTTTATCATCAATCTCAGAGAAATATCGGCTTATATCGAAGACATCTTGTTGAGTATCGCTGAGCTTTACCCTCAGGCGCTGTTATACCAATTTAACGTCTCATTCGATAAATTGAACCCGGCTCAAGACCCTGCTTTGTTCCCACCCTTGGCGAAAAAGATCCAGCAAAAACTCGACAAGTTTACTAATCATTACGCTTTTATCGTCTCGCTGAACGAGATAACTCACCCTGAGCATAGACTTCAGTTCTACATCGATAATATGAAGGAAGCTCTGGGAGAAAAAGACCCGAAGAAGAAAGTCGAGCTATTATCGAATATTTATAAGGAGGTTATGAATGATGTGTTCCCAGAAGGCCAGAAAGCGCAGTATGTGGGCGAGAAAATCGGCGCCTACAACAGAAAGTTCGCGAAGGACTGGGAGAGAGAGTTCGTCAAGGTATTTGGCAGAAATCTGGAAAATCTGTATAAACTGGACACTGCTGGGTTCGCGAAGGAAAAACCTATCGAAAAGTTCATGGACAGGTTGAAAGAGCACGCGGCTAAAATCCCCGCGGGCAAAGACAAGCTGAATACATTCTCGGATTGGCTTGGTCAATACGACGCTAATAACTACATCACAGAGAGCAAGATCGAGATTCCAGGCCAATATAATGGAAATTCTGAGCCTCATGTGAGCTCTCACGTGACCATGCAAAACTGCGGTGCCAGTGTGCTGGTGTTGAGCTCGATTCGTCGTCCAAAACGACTGACTATTCATGGAAGCAACGAAAAAACTTATAATTTCCTTGTGAAAGGTGTGGAAGATCTGAGAACGGATCAGAGAGTCGAGCAGATGTTCACGATCATGAATGATATATTCTCCGAGGATGCAAACTGTCTGCAAAGAGAGCTCAGAATCAATACTTTCCAGGTCATTCCAATGACAAAGAGTCTCGGTGTGTTGGAATGGGTCGATAACACTATGCCTATCAAAAGCGTGCTGCAGAAGGAGTTTGAAGCGATGCATGGAAACAAAGCCGATTTCGATAAAAATGCCGCGTTTACCGCGAGGGTGGAATGGCTGAACGCGATCCCTGGAAACAAAGACAAGAGTTTCCCTCACAAGCATTTGGTGCTGCTGAAATTGCAAGAGAAAGACATCGTTGACGCGTTCAACCATCAGCAGTCGCTTATCCCTGGAGATTTGCTTAAAAAGAATCTGGAGAAACTCTGTAGCTCAGTTGAAGCGTTCCTTTACGTCAGAAACAAATTCATTCGCAACTTTGCTACTCTATCTATTGGTTGCTACACGCTCGGTATCGGCGATAGGCATCTTGAAAACTTTTTGATGAATATGACAACTGGAGAGGTCGTTGGTATCGATTTTGGTATTTCGTTTGGTAGCGGTCTCAATCAATATATTCCAGAGCTGATGCCTTTCAGATTGACAAAGAACTTTGAAACGCTGCTCCAGCCGCTGGGAGTCAATGGATTGTTCAGAAACACCTGCATTCACACTCAAGCTGCACTTCGTCACTCAAGAAACGTGCTATTGGATTGCTGTGAGATCTTCATCAAAGATCCTCTGATGGATTGGTTGAAGATGGCTAAATCGAAAAAGGGATTCAGTGGAACGGGAGGAGCAGCGCATACTGGAGGAGCGTCGTCAAGTATCCTCTCAAGTTTGGGACTTGATGAAGAATCGACTTGGTTCCCGAAGAGAAAGGTTGATATTGTGCGAAAGAAGTTGGTGGGAATGAAAGGAACGGATGTCATGATAGAAGAGCTTTATCTTACCAGGCATAATGCGAAAAATGATTATTTCAAGAATGTCCTAGAGGTGGTAAAAGGAGGACCAAGCACAGTTAGATCAAAGATAGACAAGGACTTCTTGAACGTGCCGGAACAAGTCGACGTGCTTATTGATATGGCAAGAGACCCTAACATTTTGGGAAGAGCTTGGATCGGTTGGGGAGCGTATCTGTAACAAATTTCAAGCGCTAACAAAAATATTATGTGGTTTAAGAGAAACTCAAATGTTTTCCCATTGCTTTAACTGTTTGGTTTATCTAATGAGTTAATAAATCTATTAAGCATAAGTAACAGAAAAATATGATGAGATGAGGTGAAAAATACATATATTTGTTTGATTATAGGGTCTCTCTTTCATTATATACCAGAAATATGACCAATGAAAGTTAATAATTCATTGCTTTTACGTTTGGACTTGACATTGAATTGAGAAGTATCTACGAAAAATTGAAAAAATGATTTGAAATTTGATGCGTTTATAAGATTCGAACCGATGTTCGCAGATAACCAACTAACTACAATTGATTCGATTTATCGAAACACAATTCTTGACTCTAATAGTTCATTTTCATTGAATTTTCATCAAACACAAATGGAATAGACTACATTCTATGATAATGCATTCTTATTTAACAACAGCTAGCTCATCTATTCATAAGAAAGTTAGGGCCAGAGTTCCCTCGCCTAAAGGTCGGTGAAATCATTGTTCTGGTATTTCTCTTCGCTATGGAACGCGCATTCAACTTTATTATCTCCGTATTGCTTGTTCGAGAGCGCCTGGACGGATTTATCATGAGATCCAGCAAAAGAATAACAAATTTACCCTTCTAGCTTCCTTCGCCTCGTCAATCGTGGAATATTCAACAAAAATTTTTCCTACTCCTGGCAGCATCTGTCCTCCTATCGGCCTTGGGGCTTTCAAAGACAGCACCTTTCCATACTTCTCGCATTCTTCTTTTACATCAGCCAATAAATCGTTATACTCCTCATCAATTTCCAACTAATACGTCACGTCATGTTCATGTTAATTTCAACTCCATTTCATAACGCTTACCTCGGATGGCTGGACCATATTCTTCAAAGTAAGTATACGAGATGGCGGCTGAACCTTTGCTACCATCGTTGTCTGTTGCTGTGGGAAGAATTAAAAATAATCTAAATAGCCAGGCTACCAAAAGCGCTTCGGGATTGGGCTTGTCCAGTACACCTGTTGTGGGCAACATACTAGCTATTTACAGAAGTTTTATTAATTCTAAGCTAAGAGAAGAGATTTAATCCTACTCCCTCCTATGATATTTGCAAGCGGGGTGGCTGGAGTTTGCTGTTGATTGTAAGTCTTAGGTCTACCTACTTTCAGAGGCTGACCTGGTTATAATTTCAATTTTCAAGACGAGTGTTTTACTTGACCATGCAAAGCGACGTTGTTCAACGCAAATCCGTTGTTTGCTTCTTCGGATGTCCTGAACTCAACAAATGCGTAATGACCTAGCATTAATTTTATGAAGGAACTGCGATCAAATAATTTTTTCATACCGTCTGAGCTAATCCAGGCACTGATGATCGATTTTCCGGGCTTTCGAAACAAAAAAACAATCAAAAGTAAGTCAGATTGCAGATGATTTTATTACCGGCTAACGAGTTTAGTCAGTGAGAAATATAAAAAAACCTCATTTCAAAAGTATACGTTTTGGTTGATGCCCATTTTAGCGAGCGCGGCGTTCAGTAGGTCTACCAACTAGAAAGAACATTTGGTTAGCTGGGCTGTTGTTATAGCTTCTCTGTACGGCTTGTTGGGTCAGTCCAGGCGGCAGGTTCCCAATATAAAGCTTTCGGTCAGCTTTCGATGCTTGAGACGCCTGCATACTATTGATAATTTGGACCTTTTGCAAAAGATCCATTGCACCGGCCTCCGCTAAAAGGTTTATTATTGCTCTCTATTCAAAACACATAACTCACGCTTTATCTGAGGAAGCAACTGCTGAATAAGCTCTAAATTCGCTTTCTCTTGCTCTTTCACTTCCTTTGGAGGACTATCGAAGCGGAAGTTGGACTTTTTCTCTTTTTTCGGACTCTTCGCTCTCGGACTTCTGGATCTGGTTCTACGCTTTCCTCGTGATCTGTTAAGTAAATTGAGCCCGCCATCAATATTAAAATAGACATACTCAGATCTTTTCTTTTTGCGATCTCTTGAACGCTCACGAGTTCTTTCTCTGCTTCTCTTCTTTTTTGACTTTTTGCGCGATCCACTGCGAGAGCGGCTTCTCGAGTCGTCAGAGCTGAATTCAAATGCCGAATTGCCGACTGAAGATAATTTGCAAATTTGATACCTTCTTCTGCGGCTCTTTTTGGATTTCTTATCTTTCTTTTTCCTGCTTCGGCTTCTATCGCGGGAGCGTGATTTCTTCTTTTTGTGATGACTTCTTGATCTACTGCGTTTACGGTCGACGCTGTCTCTATCGCGATGCTTTTCTTTTCTAATTGCGAGGTTTGTATGAAGGGAATTGAAGAGGAATAGTACTCCAATGCTTCTGATGAGCCGTTCTCTTTGGCTTTGTCGAGATCCATTTTCGCAAGATTTAGAAGACTTTTATTTATTAACTTGCTATTTTAGTGCGCAGATAATTCGTTCAAATTCTTAAACACCTTGTTGCAAAGAGAATAATATTTTTTCGAATCCAATAAAGTTAGTCCGAGTGATCAAATATGAAGTTATAGATTATGAAGAGTTGCTGATAACGCAAACGCGGGAAGA
>ENA-UOTX01001261-UOTX01001261.1-compost-metagenome-genome-assembly--contig:-NODE-1261-length-20322-cov-9.052359_pt1 | contig 20322 bp, 16 predicted proteins | sample MGYA00238143_ERZ746982 | MGnify/ENA primary metagenome ERZ746982 (study PRJEB28758, sample SAMN06268862) | compost metagenome | isolation source: single cell | place: USA: California, Emeryville, Joint... | reverse complement strand
CGCGATAACCTGTGATTGAACTTTTGGTGGTAGGATTATAAACATCAATTGATATAGTTTGCCCGCCATTGGTAGAAGAGTCTGCAGCAAAATGAAATACGTACAGTTTGCCTATTATTTTGTTAAAAAATAATGAGTTACAAATTAAACTAATTTTTACTATTTGGATTCATTATTGCCAAATTGATCATCATATCTTCATTGTAGGGAACATAATCCGTGTATACTCTCACATATTGCATTTTGCAGTTGCAGTGCTCGGCATAAACATTGTTTGTCCACTGAACAGTTGCAGCTCCGGTTAGTGAATAGAAGTTTCCTGACGAAATTGGATCTCGGCTTTTAAAAGTAGTCGTAGGAGCTGTGGCATTGCTGCTTCCCAAGACATATTGAAATCCATATTGCTTCCTTTGGTTTACATCAGTCCCTTGCGCAATAAAAATCCAAGTGTTCGTCAGAATATAGGTGTCAGCATAAGTCTAATAAAAAGCATTATTGTGGAATACTGAAGGTAGTTTGGACAGAATATACCCCTTTCCAGGAAGACCATTCATAGGTTGGTGTATCAGATGTAGAACTAATAAAAATTACATCCTTATCTGCTCGCATCTGGCTTCCAGCGATATTCCTAAAATTTCGCGAATCAGATTTTACTCAACAAAAGAGGAGCATTTTGTACTTTGTATCCTGTGTAATTAGAAAGTACGACTCAAGGGTACTCTGCACCGATTGAGTTTTGAAAAACCAGGCACTCCAGGCATATTTAGTGGAAGACGAAAAATTGGGCACGCGAGATGTTATTGTTGCACTAGGATGTGCCGCAGGGCTGGAAACTATCTGAGTCTCTTGAAGATAGAGTGTTTGAACAGCCGGACTCACCGCTTTAGAAACAAAATACTATTTTAGAAGTGAAATAGCTTCTGCTTTACCTCTGAGAGTCATAATCAGAACTAAAACTCCGCTACGAAAGGAGATAAGTGTTTGGTTTCTAGTCATTGAGTTTGAATCGTGAGTGAAACTATAATTGCCGATAAGGATGATTAATTATAATAGTTGATTATTGCCGATCTTCTTGAATCAATCTTGAAGTGATTTTATAATTCTCAATTTTTCCGGTGTGCGTGAAAGCTTAGCTCCTCCAGATAGGTCAGAACAATAATAGTTTTGGATTCATTAATAGATGCGTTGGTTGCGGGTTTGCGCCCTTTCATACAAGAGAAGAAATATCAATGGTATATAAATTGTTGTTTGAATCGAAACACAAATCGTAAAGTGATCGGTAATTTCATAATAGCTACCAAAATTCTCGAACTTCATGTAATTTCGAGTTAGTTAGTGTTAATCTAACCCTGTGAATAACAATAGAACTGTTGTAATACCTAGTTGGTTATCGTCTTCATAGTTGAACTTGCTAATCAGGCTTTAGATCGATAAGAACTGATGAAATCTGAATTAATTGATTGTAACAAGGATTCTGTTAGCTGGGGTTCCCGCACCTTGCAATTTGTAATTTTTTTATTCAAGATTTTAAACCCTGGAACCGAACAACGAAAATAAGCTTCTTTGCTGATATCCTCACAGGAAGCAGGAATAAAATTTTAATTGACTGAAATTGATTGAATCTTTACCTCCTGGCATTTTCTTTTCAAGAAGGGCAGCTATTGTTGTATTTTTTCAAGATGTGAGAGAGATTCTAAGATTGAACTAATGGGAAAACTTTCCACGAGAAATATGTGAGGGATTCTAAAAAGATGGAATTGATACAGATGTATACATGGATTTAGGCTCCAATTTAAAGTAACAGCTCTCGAAAGCCACCTAGGCAGGTTCGGCTGACAACTCTATCTCTTTTTTTTTTAAGGAATCTTTAATATTCAGATCCTGTTGAAGACTTCGAGGGTGCTGCGGAGCATTATGGCATCTTGACCAAAAAAGGCAGCAAATTAATCACAATTAACAACGTTGCAGATGTACCTCATTAAATCGCTCGTTCCTTCCACCATAGAGATGATTCCTAATTTTGGAGTTGCAACTATCAGGATTCAAAATTGTCAACGAGGTATTCTGTTTATGGAACACACAAAAAGGTTTTATAGTCTTCTATTATTGGTTATCAAAGTGTTAAACGAGATTCGGAGATGGATTTCGCAATGTCTGATCACTGGTTACAACGAGTTCTTGAGACCTCTCCATAAGTTGCAATGATATCAGCAAAAATAACAGTTTTTCTCGATGATTTATCAGAGAATATTCCTGAGTATCAGTAATTTCATATTCAATAACGATTGCTGACAAAATATTTCTCACAATATCCTCTTTTAGAATGCTTTGGCAAACATTTTTCTCTAATGGAGTGAAATTTGTTGCTTATAATATTGAAACCCTAAGTAGGCACCTACCAGCGTTGAAAATTGCAGTCGCTGTTTTAGTAAATTTGTCAATTTCAAATTCTCGTTGTTTATATTCCTCATAAGAATAAAGCCACAATACACTTAGGAATGTGAGTAATAGAGGAAAATGGTATTATTTAGACCGTACACCAATGTAATGAGAGGAAAATTATTCTACATTCAACTAATAAAGTGCATAGAAATAAATATAGTGTTATCCAAAATTCAATTTTCCAAGTGATAATACTTTTTTGTATTTACCTTATTGAATATTACCGGATTCTGCTTAAAAGAAAACCCCAAGATTGGGTGCTTATAAAGCACATGAGAAGCAAGCGATTTTTTATTACCACTCGATAAATTTATCGGAATCATCCAAGAAACTTGAGAGATTGATAGCTTGGAGAGATAATTATTCTCATCTTAAGGTCCGAAAAGCATTTCATAGAGATGTCTAGCCCATGTGATACAATGAATCGGTTGTTCAGGCCGGGTTCTGATCGAGCAGAATGCGAAGTTCTCTCCTGGTGGAATAGGTCTACAGTTATTGCATTCATAAAGTCCTCACAGAAAATGGTCTTGCGTTCCAGCGTCAATCATATCTCGTCCACTTTGAATGAACATCCTTCCAAGGTGCTCTCTAGCGTCTTTGTTGTCCAGCGCACAGAACACGTAATCAAAATTCCTGAAGAAATTGATGTCAAACCTTGGATCTTGAATTTTTGCATGATATGCATCTATCTTAAGGTTAGGATTATAGCCCAAAATCACTTCTTTCGTAGTCTGGGCCTTTGGTTGTTTTATGTGCTTGTGACGGAAATAGAATTGGCGACTCAGATTGCTTACTTCGATCATATCGTAGTCAATGGGTGTGAATTTGGAATAGCCTGACTTAGCGAGACTCTTTACGAGCTTGCAGTCAATACTTCCGGCCCCAACGACGAGTATGTTGAGGTTTTGGATCTTTTTCAGAAGGTCTGGACCATATATGAGGCTCAGTGTCTTAACAGGTTGACATTTTTCATCTCAAAGTGTGATTTTTATTACGTCAATATTTTTTATTTTAGGAGGATAAACTTCGAGAGATCTTATACCTAGATTTTGAAGCAGAAAGACCAGAAATAATGCGGAGGAAAGATAAAAGAGCAATATTTCAGAGCCTGAAACTCTTCGTGAGAGGAGATCTCTCATGTTCTAGCAAGAATGAAGCATTATTTCAAAGTTCAGGACCAAATGACGTCATGCTAGCCTGTTTGAATGAATTTTGAAGATTGATCGCCGAGAGATTGCGAGTTGTCTACTAAAGATCAGAACATTTACGACTATATATAGCTATTTGGATGTGTGCTGGACTCTTCGATCGAAAAGCATTTTATATTTTAGATTTTATAGAAGTTTTTGCTGAAGTTTTCACTGCTGGAAGAACTAAGAAAGTGTCTCTTTCTCTCCACTGTTGTTAACATGTTGCGATTTTGAATCTAAATGAGATTTTGATCAAAAGATATAATTAATATTTATTTTAATGAATCGGTTTTTCCGTAGATTTAATGGGATATTAATAAAACTTGAAACAAAATTTCTTGAAAAATTATTAAACTTTGGATGTAATACTTTCCTTTAACCGACGAAAAAAGAAAGCTTCATTTGTAAAGTCTTATAATGTGCTGATATCCATGAAGATAGTCTCACGTTGGTTTAAATTCACAAAGCTATGCTTCGAGTCAGCATCTGAAAATAAGTCTCAGCAAGATTTGCTATAAATACATTCTTCTAAGTTAATAATGAGTTTAGAAAATGCGTTTAATTGAAACTGTTGATTGCGGCGGAAAATATAGCTGCCAGACACCCAAGAAATAAACGCTTTTCATGATATTTCTCATATCCATATCGTTCTTCCTAATTAAAAAATTGTCATATGATTATTTCTCGAACGGTAAGTTCTGCTTTAATGTGAGAAATAATTGAATTTTGCTGAGGGTTTAGCATTTGAGGTTGGATCTCTAGGACTTCTCAACGATTCGGGAGAGTTTAACAGCCTTGTATGGATCTCCGTATTAGGAGTCTCAGGTTCGAATGTGGAGAGGAACAAAAATATTTAATTCAAGAGCTTTCAGTTTATCTACAGTCCTCATCTGGTATCAATTTGTCAAAGACCTCTATTGCTACACCAAAATAAAAAAATCTGTTGTTATTCCATCTCTTTCCAGCGTATTTAACAACTTAGAGGTCGAACGTGCAGGATACATAATTGAAAAAATTGCGAGAGGGTTCTCCATGCAAAAAAAGCTAAGTAAATAAGATAAAAGACAGATAGCTCCAAAAGAAGACTTTGTCAAAGAAAGATCGTTGACGAGGTTGAAGAGCAAGTGTGAGGGCTCTTGATTTCGCTACTGTCTGTTAGATAGAAAGGGCACTTGTCAGTTGATTTTTTTTTATGTTAATTATCAGAGAATTGCTCTAATCAAGCTTCATAAAAATGTTATAGAAAGAAAATTTCATTGAGAGCGGAGTCTTTCAGTATGGAAATTAAAAATATAGATGTATATTCCAAATTTTACTGTATAAAAGTTTACCAAATATGATTCGTTCTTTTAAAATTATTGGTCATTTCAGAGTGAAGAATAGGAATGAACTCAAGGTCAGCAAATGCAATGCGAAACTATCTCTTCTTTACTATTTATCCGATATGATACTCTGGTGCCAACATTTGGTTCAGAATTATGATTCACTTAAATTGTGCTTTAATGTAAGCTATGTTCCTGCATAGTTTCGATCGCCAATGTGATTTTATCAAGGTTATTTGCGCATTATTTGAAGCTGGTGGAGTTATTCCTTAGATGCACAGGAATTGATGGTAATGAAGCTCCTGATTTATCTTCTTGAAAGCTTTGATTTTGAAGGTGTTGATACTCTTGTAAATTCGATCTATTTTGAAAATCCAAGGAAACATCTTCAGGATGAGATGGGCATGGACTTTGTTCAGCCACCAAATTATTTCTTCTGGGAACAGTATTCGCTTGCTTACTCTGGGATTTAATTCGATCTCTCATGCGTTTGGCTCTCCATTCTTTGAATCTCTCGTAAAATTCGTTGATCATAATCAGCGCAGAAACCACCAAATTCATTGCCATCACTATAACGATCAGGAGAGTGAGTATAAAGCCCAGCAAAATAAGAACATCTGAAGAGATAAACTGGAATATATCGTTAATTCCAAACACAATCGCCATGACGCCCATAGCAGCTTTGCTACATTGATTTAATAAGAGAATCGCCATTTGCAACCTTGACTTGTAAGGTTGCTTCCAGATTGCTAGTAATACATATACGACTACAATTATCGTATATAGAATTGCTTGTGCTGTTCCGGACTCTTGGAAAAAGAAAATTACAAGAATTTGAAGAGAAGATTCGAAAAGCATAATGAGTAGGAAATTTCTGGAAAATCTGTTTTTATCACGGAAATCTTCAACAATAATTCCAATGCTATCAGGAACCTTGACCCATTTCTGAGCAGGCGTAGCATATTTTTCTTGAGTGCCTTGTGGCTGCTGACGTCTTCTATTCAGTACGTAGAGAAAATAACATGCTAAAATTGCGTAAGGAGACACAATAATTATCGTCAAAGCCAAGGAGAACTGCGCATACGAACTTGAAACATTGTTTTCTCTCATTTGGATCATGCTATTTAATTGCAGTTCTGGATAATCTCCGAGAAAGTATGATAAGAAGACATTCCACATGAATATCCTTCGTAGTTTAAAAAATTTGTCCTGGATTCTAGGATGTCCCTTAAAGAGAAGGACTAAAATATTTAATACAGCAATAATCCCGAGCATGATAAGCTCCTTGGTAATCTCAAAACAGGAGTTATCCAGGAGGACTGTACTCACTTCCCAAAACTGAAATTTTCCAATTGTGGAAATGGGGTTATTCCCTCCATGTAGAGTATCCATGTTCGCAAATATGTTTGGAAAAGCAAAACTCTCCATTTTCTGGCAAAAGGATACAAAATTATCTGGAAAGGGAACGTTCAGATATTTATAGAGACCAACTTCAGCCAGAAATCCGACTAGCATCATTGCACTTGTTGACCGTTCAACAATCATCGCTGGCATGATGCTGGAGGCTATAGATTGCATTCGCGAGGTAATTCCGGCGAAACTTCCTGCAGCATTGACAAAATCGGTGTAGTAAGGCAAGCAGGTCGAGTTCTTAATATATCTATCAGATGCACATGAGAGGCAGTCACTCGCAGATAATCCATTGCAAGTTAGGCAAGTAGAGTCGCATGCTAAGCATTGAGTTCCCGAGATGAAATAGCCGTTCATGTTGCATTTGACGCACGAGTTATTTGATAGTAGGAGATATTTTCCAGAATAGCAGCTCGTGCACTGAGTTGCTGCCGTACCTGTACATTTTCGGCAACTGGAGTGGCAAGTGACACACCAAGGATCGATCACAGATAATCCGTCTGATACGCAAGGGTCACAGATACCATCCTTTTTCTTTTTATAAGAGTAAATTCGAAGGGAAATTGTGATGATAAGTTTACAAAATAGCCTCCATAATGACACTCTAAAACGAAATTAGGTTAAGAGAATAAAATCACAATGTGATAAATTACTTTGACAGGATTGAGTGCCTGGATGAAGAACGTATCCTACTGGGCAGCTGCCCATGCACGTCTTCTCAACCATATAGTAACCAGCATTGCATTGGAGACATGCAGTTTGATTTGGATTTATGAAACCTGCTAGAGCACAAGTTGGATCTATCAAATTCGTATCCATTCATGATGATTAAATTCGAAAAACATCAAAATAAGCATAATTTACCTTTCGTTGGAACATAGAGACCTTCTGATCCTTTAAACCATATGAAATTCATTGCGTCATAATTTCCATAATATAACATATTCGAATCATCCTCAATCCTCCTTGAACAAAGCATGAGCTCGACATTATTCATATCACTGAACAGACATTTTCCTGAACTAAAATCTGAAAAGTAAGTTCGACTCATGTCAACCCCATTTATCCATATTCTGCCAGAACAATAGCCAACCGCAAATTCAGAAGGCTGAGCTTGAACTACTTCAACAATCACTCGATTCCACGCATCTATTAGTTTATGGAGATCAGATCACATGAATTTCGAAAATAAATTAGAGGGTACTGTTGGTGAGAGCGGTTGCTGGATTGGCTATCACATTCCATCCAGCTGAATACCACGAAACTTTGATTCGAAGACCACTTTCCAACTCAAATGTTAAAGTTACAGCAAGATTAACGCTGTTTCTGAGAGCGAAGATGAGTTGAGGGTATGTTCCACCGCTAATCGGAAAGATATCAACAGCGACAACCACTCCATTTGCATTCTGTTCATTCAATGGCAATATAAGGTGGGTATTGGATCTGCATTGCAATACATTCCAAGGCCCGAATGTAGGATCATAGTTTGTATCAGAAGAGCTCACACCTTATTGTTAAATAAAACCAATCCAGTAAATGCTTTTGTTAGTAAACTCAAATACCTAATATTCCTGTAGTAGAGCTCGTGGAGGTAGCATCATGGACATCGACAGGTATTGTTTGTCCGTTATTGATAGAAGAATCGACAGCAAAATGAAATACGTACAGTTTGCCTACCATTTCGTTGAAAAATCAAGAGTTGCCAAAATTAACGAATTTTACTGTCTGGATTCATTAATGCTAAATTGATCATCATATCTTCATTGTAGGGAACATAATTCGTGTATACTCTCACATATTGCATTGTGCAGATGCAATGTTGGGAACCAGCCCTGTTCGTCCACTTAAAAGTCGCTGCTGATGTCAATGCATAAAAATTCCCATTTGTTGGAGTCCGAGTTTTAAAAATGTTCGTAACTGAATAACTAGCTCCCAGTACATATCGAAACCCATATTGTATGTTTGCAGAAGCATCAACACCTTGAGCAAGAAAAATCCAGGTGTTCAATGGAATGTATGTATTAGCAGCTGCCTAATAGAATTTAATTGCGTAACATCAGCAGAATTACCCCTTCCCATGGAGACCAATCATTATTTTCGGTGCCTGTTTGAGAACCAGTAAAGACAGTATCGTAATCCTTATGTAAATGACTTCCTGCAATTCTTCCGTCTTCATACTGTTTGCTAAATTCAATTTTAAAATGTTTACTGAAAACTAAACGTGCTGTACCTTGCATCGAGTGAAATTCTGAAAATCAACCCCCAAGGAGTATCCCAACCAGTTTTGTAAAACCAGGCACTCCATGCATATTGGGTGGAACTTGTAAAACTAGTTGCGAGAGAAGCTATCGTAGCCTGATGAGATGTCCCAGAAGCTGAAGTGACTGGTGTCTCTTGAAGATAGTGAATTTGGACCGTTGATTTGACAACTTCAAAGAGGAAAAGCTTTAAACTAATGAATTGATCCGTTATCTTTTACTGGACATCATCAAAAAAGCCATAACTACACTCTGAAGGAAGTTTTGTGCTGTGATTAGCAGCATAGACTTTGAACAGATTGCAGAATCGAGTCTCCTGAATAAATTTTAAAGGTTTAAACTAAATTGTTAATATTGAAAAGTTGATTCAAGCATTCTCGAAGCAAATTAAGCAAGTTATTATATAAGTTTTGTAGGAGTATTCAAGTTCGAACAAATTCTGAGCATTGCCTAATAGAAATATTTCTTCAATCTGAGGTCAACCCTCAGAACTCAAGATACTCTGTTGTACTATCGAGTATTTCAGATAATACCGCAAAACAATGGAGCCATTAATGTATCTATCAATTCGATAAACATTATTAAGGTAACGAGGAGTCAAATTAGAACGAATTGTGAGCAGATAAAACTATGATCATACTTAAGATTTCAACATGCTCGATGGATGGTAAATACACACCTCAACATTTCTATTGTTTACTCTGTTGCTTAGAAGTGAGTTAATAAGAGATATGAGTTTATACAAAACCAATTTGAGAAGCAGTTGAGCTAAAAGTCATTTGCAATAAGAAAAAAGAACCCAAGGTAGTTTTGTTTTAATAAAACAAGATCGATGCAAAGATCCAATTTTAGAACAAATTTAAAATCAGGTTTATCGAAATAGAACCTGTGTATTTTGGTAGGACCTGAATATATACAGTTCATGCCAATGAACACATCCCAAGTTAAGCAACTGTCTAGTGTATATCTGTTCCATACTGTTGTAAAAAGTTTCCATTACTATAAACGACAAATGGTCGCAAAATAGGATAATAATCTTCAATTCTAGTGAAAAAAATGACGTATTCCACAATCTAAAGGAAAATGCAAGAGTATACAGTAGCTATGATGAATGCCAGCTATTTGTAGTAGATGGTGTCCAATAGTTGGTCTGAGGAGTTATCTGAAGATGAAGAAACTAGCTGATCGTTGATTCTCTCAAAATACAATGGATTTGCTACTCAACAACTTGTTTTTATGAACTAGCTCCAGCAGAAAACTCAAATTTGAAAGCATCTACAGCTGAGATATCTCATTTCATTCACGGAAATTCTCACGTGCTGTCTCTGTCTACCTTTATTAAACAAAAATCTGGATGTCCTGTTGGAAAGTGTCTAATTAATGTGAAGTAAAAGTCCCATTTGGGATAAGAGATGCTTCAAGTAGCAAGAAACACAGAAATGCGAGGACGGGAGCCGCAATTATAGATATCTCATTGTCTTTATCTAATTTAGCAAAAAGAGTAAGAAAAAAGCATATCTGCTATTATTGTTTTGGATCATATTGCTGTTTCGTTTTCTCGGTAGAGCAGAAAAAAGCCAGAACTCAAAGCTTTTTTCATTTTTTTGAGACTAATCAAAGGCAGTTCCTTAGGTTTAAAGTGCTTAGAAAAATGTGAATGTCTTTAGGGGTTACTCATTTCGGGATGACTTTAATAAGGTTCATTAATGACCGCGTTGATGGAGAATCCTATCATTACAGCGAATACAATTAGCTTGATTCATAATTTATGAAGAAACGCTGGAAATGTACTCAAAACTTATGAAAAAATTTTCTTTTATCTAAACAGTACATGACTGATTCTCAAAAAATCAACTTTCAGAAAGAAATTGTTTTAAACAAGCAGTGAAAAGCACAACGAGACTGCTGATTGTAGAATTAATGAATCATTTGTGATTTCTTTGCTATGAATTATGATAAATGATCTTTAATAGGACTTCTTTTCGAGATATCCCATCGATTTTTCTTAGAGACTATGCGAAGTCTCGGGACATCAATAAATCTGCCATTTGGCAGAACATTGATAGTGGATGGTGATTTATCTGTGGTTGAAGTATTTTCAAATAATTGTGAATTTGAGAGATTATGATGATCCAAGGAGATATCTGCAGGTCTAGAAGGATGCTGCTCAGAGATAAAATTATTCCTTGTGACGGTAATCCTGGTATTATTTGTATGAGGCTTTAAAGTTTTCTTTTTATGTCGAGCAATCCATTCTTTGATCCACTCGTAAAGCGAAATTATTATGAGCACGACAGAAATCAAGAAGTTAGCCCCAATAACAAGAAGAATCAAAACAATAAGAGTAAGACCCATTCTGTCAAGCGAAGCTTGAGAGATTGATCTTGCTATGTCGTTGCTGCCAAAAACAATTGTCATGATCCCCATAATAGCCTTGCTTATCAGATTTATTAGGAGTATCGCCATTTGTAAATGCCAAACACTCAACAATGTATATACGACAACAATTATCGTATATATAACTGCTTGAGCTAACCTATTCTCTTGCGGAAAGAAAACAACGAGAATTTGTAGGAAAGATTCTAGCATCAAGATTAACTGGAAGTTTCTGGTGAAGCTGTTGTTTTCACGGAAGTCTTCCACGACGATTCCAATACTAGCAGGGATTTCAGCCCATTTCGGACTCTTGTGATTTATTCTTGGTGATGACCGATATGCTCTACCTCTTTCAGCATTCATCTGTAGTGGATATTTCTTATTCAGCTTATACACGAGATAGACAAATAGAAGCGGGTAAGCTATGACGATAAGCACTGCGAAGGCGAAAGAGAGGTTCGCATAAGCGCTTGAAACATAGTTCTCTCTCAATTGGATCATGCTATTCAATAGCAACTCTGAAAAATCTCCGAGGAAGTAAGATAGAAAAATATTCCACATAAACAGTCTTCTAATTTTGTTCAGCAAGCCATGAAGGCGTGGATACCCTTTGAAAATAGGCACCAGAATGTTTAGTACAAGGATTACTCCAAGAGTAGCAAGGTTTTTGAAAATTGCAACAGATGAGTTGTCGAGTAAGGTAGTACTTACATCCCAGAATTGGAACTTTCCGATCGTAGAACTTGGATTATCACCTTCATTTTCAGTATCCAAGTTCTGAAATATATTCGGAAGAGATGTCTCTTCCATTTGTCGACAGAATGACACGAAATTCTCAGGAAAATCGACATTTATGTATTTATAAATGTCAACATCGGCCAAAAATCCTACTAAAAGCATGGCGCTGGTTGACACTCCTCCTGTAACAGCTGGCAATACACTGGTGGCTATGGATTGAGCTTGCATGGCAAATCCTGTTAGTTTTGCCGCTGAAGTGACCGTGTTGTTAATGAGCTCATCTTTCACACAGGTGGAGTTGTTAAGGGAGCTTCCAGACTCACATGAGAGACAGCTAGTTGCAGATGCTCCATTACAAGTGAGACATGTCGGATCGCATTGAAGACACTTACTACCTGAAATGAAGTAGCCATTCACATTACAGCTGACGCAGGAACTGTTTGAAGAGAGGAGATGCTTCCCTGAAGGGCAGGTAAGGCAATTCGTGGAAGAAGCTCCATTACAGAGGGCCTTGAAAGTAAGCGAAAAAAATGTGCGACTATTTTATAAATGAGCAATTTTCGTTGAAAGTGAGCGAATTCAATATCCCTCAGAATATAATATGCAACTTTCAATGAGTATTGTCTATGGAGGTATATTAGTGAGACTTACTTAACTCTGTATCGTATCATGATGCTAGAATTCAATGTAATGAAAATCAAAAATTAACGTCTAATTTAGCTGCGTATTCAAGATCATAAAACATATACTTATCTAAGTCGAGACCTTGGTTGAATCGGTTTCCACAGTATATTGAGCAGAGCCAAAATTGGTTTTCACGCTCCCCTGATTACAGTACAAACCATATTTTCGAAAATTCTTTCGTTTTCCTCTTCAATTTTGCTGAGCATTCCCACAACTTGGGCAGGTTCCAGACCTGCTTCTAATTACAGGTGAGGCAATTCGAGTCGCACTTTAAGCATTGAGAACCAGAGACAAAATACTCATCCACATTGCAGTCAATGCAAGAATTGTTTGAAGGAACGAAATACTTTGAGGCAACGCAGGTCAAGCAATTTGTTGGTCCCGGACCAAAACATGTTTTGCAAGCAGAGTCGCATTGGAGACACTGAGCTCCATCGATAGAGTAGCCGTCCACATTGCAATCAACGCAAGAATTGTTCGAGGGTACCAGATATTTTGAGTTCGCGCAGCTGACACAATTTGTCGATGATCCACTACAGATGAGGCAAATTGGGTCGCACTCCAAGCACTGAGAACCTGACACGAAGTACCCATCCACATTGCAGTCAACACATGAATTATTCGAAGGAATGAAGTATTTTGAGCTCTCACAGGTCACACAATTTGTTGAAGCAGCCCCATTACAGGTAAGGCAATTCGAATCGCATTCCAAGCATTGAGAACCTGAGATGAAGTACCCATCCACATTACAGTCGACGCACGAATTACTTGAAGGTGCTATGTATTTTGAGCTCTCACAGGTCACACAATTTGTCGCTGACCCACTACAGGTAAGACAATTCGAGTCGCATTCCAAGCATTGAGAACCCGAGACGAAGTACCCATCTACATCGCAGTTAACGCACGAATTGTTCGAGGGTAACAGATATTTCGAGGTCTCACAGGTCTGGCAATTTGTTGGCGCCGTCCCAGTGCATGTTTTGCATGTTGGATCACATTCGAGACATTGAAGCCCCGAGATAAAATAGCCATCTATGTCACAGTCAACGCATGAATTATTTGAGGGTACGAGGTATTTTGGGGTCTCACAGGTCAGGCAATTTGTTGATGCAGCTCCAGTGCAAGTTTTGCATGTCGGGTCACATTCGAGACATTGAGTCCCCGAGATAAAGTAGCCATCGACGTCGCAGCTAACACAAGAACTATTTGATGGTATAGAATAGGCCGAGGCTATACAGCCCACACAATTTGTCGCTGACCCACTACAGGTAAGACAATTCGAGTCGCATTGCAAGCATTGAGAACCCGAGACGAAGTATCCATCCACATTGCAATCAACGCAAGAGTTATTAGAAGGGAGGAGATATTTTAAAGGGTAGCAGCTCGTGCATTGGGTTTCTGAAGTCCCAGAACATTTTTGACAACTTGGGTGACAAGTGATGCACCAAGAATCAACCACAGACCAGCCCTCTAACTCGCAAGGGTCACAGATACCGTCTTCCTTCTATTTAAAAGAGATATAAAGAGTAAGTTTGAAGTGAACTTGTGATGGTGAGTTTACAAAATAGCCTCCATAATGACACTCTAAAACGAAATTAGGTTATAAGTACAAAATCATAATGTGATAAATTACTTTGACAAGATTTAGTACCTTCATGAGGAACGTAGCCATCTGGACAGCTGGCCAGGCATTCCTTCTCGACGAGATAGTACCCGGTATTGCATTGCAAACATGCTGTTTCAAGCGGATTGATGAAACCCATGAGACGGCAATTGGTGCCTAATCAATTATTATAGTCAACGCCTAGATGATCACTTACTTGAATCTGGAACATAGAGCCCCTCTGATCCTTTAAACCATATGAAATTCATCAAATCATAATTTCCATAGAATAGAAGATCCGAAGTACCTTCAACTCTCCTTGAACAAAACATGATCTCGACATTACCCACATCATTGAAAAGATATTCTCCTGAGCCGAAATCAGCGAAGTAAGTTCGGCTCATGTTAGCGTCATTTATCCATATTCTGACAGAACAATAACCAACTGTGAAATGAGAGGGCTGAGCTTCAACTATTTCTACAATAACTCGATTCCAGGCATCTATTAGTTTGAGAACACCAGGTCATGTGAATTTCGAAAATAAATTAGAGATTACTGGGGGTGAGAGCACCTGCTGATGTAGCCCTTTTTGTCCATCCATTGGAGACTGCATCTAAATTCTGCCAAGCATGGACTCTAAGATCGCTCTCCAATTCAACGTTTAAGGTTACAGCAAGATTTTCGCTGTTTCCCAAGGCGAAGAGTGCTTGCGAGTCTGTTACTTCGTTGTTCAGAAAAATATCGAAAGCGGCAACCACTCCATTCGCATTTAGCTCCGTCAGTTGTAATTTAAGGTGAGTATTGTCTCTGCATTGTAGTGTATTCCAAGGTCCAAGAGCCGGATCATGGTCTATATCAGAAGAGCTCACACCTTATTGTTAAATAAAATTAATCCAGTAAATTTTTTGTTAGGAAACTCAAATACCTAATGTTCCTGTAGTAGAGCTCGTAGAGGCAGGATCATAGACATCGACAGGTATTGTTTGTCCAGCATCGACAGTCGAATTTGCAGCAAAATGAAATATATACATTTTGCCTATTATTTCGTTGAAAAGTCAAAAATCTACAAAAGATAAACTAATTTTTACTGTCTGGATCCATTAATGCTAAGCTGATCATCATATCCTGATTGTAGGGAACATAATCCGTGTATATTCTCACATACTGGATATTGCACTTGCAATGGCCGGTAAATGGGTCTTTTGTCCACCAAAACGTAGCAGCTGAAGAGAGAGCATAGAAGACTCCTGTCCGTGTTTTGAAAATGACTGTGGGAGTCTCAGTAAAGCTACTTCCTAATCGATATCGAAATCCATATTGTTTGTTTGCTGAAGTGTCGGTGCCCTGAGCAATGAAAGTCCAGCTATTTAATGGAATGTATGAATTGGCAATAACCTAATCAAGCATTATTGCAGTGAATCAATTTTATTTGAAGTATAATTACACCCTCCCACGGCGACCAATAATAATTGTTATTAGTCGGAGTTGCGGATAGGAAGATACCATCAACAGTTGGATTTATATGGCTTCCAGAAATTCTTCCATTACCATAAGTCGCTCTATATTTTCAAAGTCATGATGATAATCGAGAAAACATAGAGGTACGATTTGTTGAGTGAAATTCGCACATATGATCCCCAATCATTCCAAGAAGTTTGATAAATCCATGCACTCCACGCGTATTTATTGGAACTTACAGAAGTGGGTGCGAGATCAGTAATTGCTTCCTCTGGTTGAACTGCAGGGTTTGAAACTAGAAGCTCTTCTTGAAGATAGAAAATTTGGACAGCTGTACTGCTGATTACTGAAAGATGATGATATTTTAGTAATGCAGGAATCAATTTCTTACTACTTTGCATGGTAAATAATAAAGTTAGTGTCACTCCAGGAAAAAAGATTCGCATTGACTTCGGTCGCATTGAGTTTATATAGGAAATGATGTGTTTCGTGCAATGCGCAGCCTGAGTAGAGAGGAAAAATATTTATGTTATCTGTTACTGCAATATAATTTGCTTTATATGCTTTTTAGAAAAGAGTTAATTGGGACTAAATTACATCGAAACACAAGTGAAGGGTATTATTTACAAATAGGAATTTGATTAAAACAACAACAAAAAAAGAGGCTATTTCATCAGCATTCAGATCAGATGGAGGTTGGTCACTCAGAAAGGAGCAAAACTTCAACAGATGCCTTTTTCGCCAGCATGACGATGAAGGGACTAAATGAGAAAAGATGTGTAAGTGCTCGAAAAGGGGAGATAGATTTGAAATTCAAAGACCAGCGCGAGGGGATTTCTAGAGGAATAATGGCGAAGTCACATTTTGTAAACATTTTCAAGTTTTTAAATCAAGGAAGAGCCTCATGGGCGATTGAGTTAAAAATTAATATTTTGAATACATCAAAATCAGGTTCTACTTCATTAACCAACAGCTACTTCTAATGATGGAAGAGATAGAGATGTACTTACTCATGCTATCTGAACGAATCATCTTGAATTTGCCTTTTCATATAGTCAATATCCGAATCATTATTTTTCTCACGGCTAGATGCTCGTTTGCAAAGAAATCTCGCCTAATTCACAGAATTTTGCGACAATTACTGTTTTAATGTTCACTTTTGTTCACATACCTCGGTTATTAGCTTCAAAACGTGTTCTAAATGCTAAGAAGATTATTCCATTAGCATTTTGTCTCTGAAATCCTAAAAATTGGATAATTAAGTTGAAGCAAGGGTCCAGTTTGCGATAGAGATATTTCAAATAGTATGGAGCTACGGAAATTACGCAATGGCGGCCTGAAAAATTTCCGCGGTAATTTGCGAGTGCTGGAATAATTCGATTAAAGTGGGAATCCAATTATAGCACTCTCATTGTTTTCCTCGAATTAAACAATGAAATAATACAGTAAAAGGTCATTTATCAGATCTAATCCATTGCTATTGTTCTGAATCGTATTGCTCTTCTCGTTTTCTTATCAGAGCTGCAAAAAGAAGCAATTCAATGCATTTCATCTAGATTAATCATCAAGATACAACTTTATAGATCTTAAGTAACTGGAAAAGCATGAATCATCTGATCTTTTTGGATTAGTGCCGATATGACCACAAAATATACCATTAACATATTGAGGCAATTTCTCAGAACACCCGATATTTGATAAACAATAACTTATACGTTCTTCTTTTCATATTATTCTACTTTTTAAGAGACCTTTTATCACTGTAGGCGCCAGCTACTCCACAATTTGATGGAGCATATGCTCTGAACCAAATTTTTCGGTTTGGATTTTTCAATCATATAATACATTATGTACGCACATTTTCATTTTGAAAAAAATAAATATTTCTTTGTGTATTTTTCGACGTGTATGCCTGCTGTAAATACTGTGAAATACAACTGATATCAGAGTCGTGATGATGACAATATTCAAAATGCGCAAGAACATACAAAAACCTTGCGCGATTTGAAGTTATGAACTTATACAATTTCGGCCGATGCGCATGAGTTGAAACACCTGCCTGAATAGTTCTGCGAATTGAAAGCTGCAACGGCCTTTGGAAGCCAGTTTCTAATTTTAAAAACACAATAAATGGAAATTATCTTGATGCAAGTGCTTCGAAATGAGAAAAATGAGCCAATAACTGTTATCTTTAGAGTGGGTAAAACTAGTTTGCACTAATGCATTCATATTAGTTTATTCTATGTTATTACTTAGGCTTCTATTTTGATCGTCTTATTTGTTTGCTGCTTTGGCTTGTGGGGTATCTTCGCCGTGAGTTTTGATAAATATTTGTTGAGTTCGATTCATATTTGAGATACGACGGTACTTCTTATACACTATTCGGAGTATATGAGGACCAATCAATTGGTGGTCTGTCGGGACAGCATGAGTGGATTTATTGCCGTTTATCTTTTGTTGAAGTGTTCTCTAATTGTTGAAATAATTGTGAATTTGAGAGATTATGATGATCCAAGGAGCTCTCGCCAGGCCGCTCAGGGATAAAATTATTCTTTTGTAGGATAATCCTTGCATTATTTTTTGGCTTTGAAGTTTTCTTTTTCTGCCCAGCTCTCCACTCTTTGATCATTCATAAATCGAAATTACTATGATTATGATAGAAATCAGGGAGTTAGCTCCGATTGCAAGAAGAATCAAAGCGACAAGGGCAAGACCCATTATGTCAAGCGAAGCTTGGGAGATTGATCTTGTTATGTCGTTGCTGCCAAAAACAATTGTCATGATCCCCATAATAGCCTTGCTTATCAGATTTATTAGGAGTATCGCCATTTGTAAATGCCAAACACTCAACAATGTATATACGACAACAATTATCGTATATATAACTGCTTGAGCTAACCTATTCTCTTGCGGAAAGAAAACAACGAGAATTTGTAGGAAAGATTCTAGCATCAAGATTAACTGGAAGTTTCTGGTGAAGCTGTTGTTTTCACGGAAGTCTTCCACGACGATTCCAATACTAGCAGGGATTTCAGCCCATTTCGGACTCTTGTGATTTATTCTTGGTGATGACCGATATGCTCTACCTCTTTCAGCATTCATCTGTAGTGGATATTTCTTATTCAGCTTATACACGAGATAGACAAATAGAAGCGGGTAAGCTATGACGATAAGCACTGCGAAGGCGAAAGAGAGGTTCGCATAAGCGCTTGAAACATAGTTCTCTCTCAATTGGATCATGCTATTCAATAGCAACTCTGAAAAATCTCCGAGGAAGTAAGATAGAAAAAGATTCCACATAAACAGTCTTCTAATTTTGTTCAGAAAGCCATGAAAGCGCCGATACCCTTTGAAAATAGACATCACAAGATTTAATCAAGGATTACTCCAAGAGTAATAAGGTTTTTGAAAATTGCAACAGATGAGTTGTCGAGTAAGGTAGCACTCACATCCCAGAATTGGAACTTTCCGATCGTAGAACTTGGATTATTGCCTTCATTTTCAGTATCCAAGTTCTGAAATATATTCGGAAGAGATGCTTCTCCCATTTGGCGGCAGAAGGACACGAAATTTTCAGGAAAGTCAACATTTAGGTATTTATAAATGTCAACATCAGCCAGAAATCCAACTAAGAGCATAGCGCTGGTTGACATTTCTCCTGTGACAGTTGTCAATACACTGGTGGCTATGGATTGAGCTTGCATTGTAACGCCTGTTAGTTTTGCTGCTGAAGTAATTGAGTTGTTCATGAACTCATCTTTCATACAGGTGGAGTTGTTAAGGGAGCTTCCAGGCTCACATGAGAGACAGCTAGTTGCGGATGGTCCATTACAAGTGAGACATGTCGGATCGCATTGAAGACACTTAATACCTGAAATAAAGTAACCATTCACGTTACAGCTGACGCAGGAGCTGTTTGAAGTGAGGTACTTTCCTGAAGGGCAGGTTAGGCAATTCGTTGAAAATGCTCCATTACAGGTGAGACAATTCGAGTCGCATTCCAAGCATTGAGAACCCGAGACGAAGCACCCATCTACATCGGAGTCAACGCACGAATTGTTAGAGAGTAATAAATATTTCAAGGTCTCACAGGTCTGACAATTTGTTGGAGCCGTCCCAGTGCATGTTTTGCATGTAGAGTCGCATTGGAGGCACTGAGTCCCCGAGATAAAATAGCCATCTACGTCGCAGTCAACGCATGAATTATTTGAAGAGACGAAGTAGTTTGAGGCTACACACGTCAAGCAATTTGCTGACGATGTTCCCGAACAAGTTTTGCAAGTAGAGTCACATTGGAGGCATTGAGACCCAGTACCCATCCACGTTGCAGTTAACACAAGTATTGTTCGAGGGTACGAAGTAGCTTGGGGTCTCACAAGTCAAGCAATTTGTTGACGCTGCTCCCGAACAAGTTTTGCAAGTGGAGTGGCAGGATAAGCATTGCGAGCCCGAGGTGAAATACCCATCTACATTGCAGGCAACGCAAGAATTATTCGAGGAGAGTAAGTAGGTTCCTGAGGGACAGGATAAGCAGCTAGTTGAAGATGCTCCATTGCACGTGAGGCAGGTAGTATGGCATTGAAGACACTGACTAGCGGATATGAAGTAGCCATTTACATCACAGCTAACGCAGGAGCTGTTTGAAGAGAGGAGATACTTCCCTGAAGGACAGGATAAGCAGCTTGTTGCCGAAGCTCCAGCTGAGCAAGTCTGGCAGCTGGCGTCACAATTCACACAGGCCGTGCCCAATGGACCATAGTTATCTGTGTTACAAAGAACGCAGCTGTTATTAGTTGCTAGAAGGTACTTGCCTGAGTAGCAAGCTGTGCACTGAGTTGCT
>ENA-UOTX01001257-UOTX01001257.1-compost-metagenome-genome-assembly--contig:-NODE-1257-length-20348-cov-9.413546_pt1 | contig 20348 bp, 9 predicted proteins | sample MGYA00238143_ERZ746982 | MGnify/ENA primary metagenome ERZ746982 (study PRJEB28758, sample SAMN06268862) | compost metagenome | isolation source: single cell | place: USA: California, Emeryville, Joint... | reverse complement strand
TTCCTTCATCGACCAGCATCATGTTATAAGAAACATAATGAACTAGCAATATCTAAATTCAAGTATTGATAGTAAAATAACACACAAATAAACTGTTACCAGATTCTGTAAATAAACTGATACCAGTATCTTTTCCTTTATAAAGCATCTTTCCAGTTTTAAAGTCAAACGCGACAACGGGCGTAGTACTCCCTGCAACACCAATCAGCTGGCCATCTGGACTCCATTTTACACATTCTATGGCACTTGCTTTTCTATCTATGAAAATTAAATCGTGTGTGATGATGATGCGAAGTTTCGCTTCCTCACCTGTGCCTGTGCCTGCAGGACCCTCAAATATCTTTACAACTTCAGTACTGCGTCGATCATACACACATACCGCTCCACTCAAACCGATAATTTTTGCTGCGATCAAATTCGGGTCACTCTTGCAGATATCAATATATGATATAAGATCATCTGCCCAACCTGATATGGATCATTAAAGTTTTAGAAAATAAATTTTCAAAGTCATTCCTTAGTGTAGCTTTCACGCTGAGTTGAGCTTTTTCAAAATCCAGCATATCGATACTAAAACGAGTGTTGACAAATAATGTGGGGTCTCCTTCGAAAGCACTAAATCTACATTGTGCAAAACCATCTTTAATGATAAGTTTGAGCATCTGGCCTTTAGAGAAATAGTTACTCCCTGTTTGGAATTTAAGATGATGAACTGGGCTGGTAGTATCAATATCAGACAGCAAACAGACGTCATTATTGTCGACTGATGCAAAATATTTCCCTCCCAAATCAATATCAAAGCTGGTAATTTTTGCTATTGAAATCGACTTTTAAATTTTGTAATTTTGAAAGCGAATTACCATTCTCTTGATGCATTTGAGGATGCCATTTTGTCTTTCGTACCAAATGAAACTGGGAACAGCTGCTTTTTGAATCTCCCATTCCTATCTTGAAGAGATGATAGTGAATTTGTTGATGCACGGGAATCAACGCAAAAATCTCTCTCTTTGCATTATAAGCGAAATCGCCACACTCTCTCGCTTTAATTGAATCATCTATAATTAAAAGCAAAAAAAAAAAATGGAACTGACGTGTGAAGGATAGACTCGGAAGTAGGCCCCCTGCATGCATTTTGTCCTGCAGTGAGGCTGCAACTTGATAGCTGAAGATATTTTCAAATTTCGATTTGTTAGAAGTCCGGTAAATTTCGAATGTTGACATTGAAGCATTGCGACTCATGTGAACAAGAAAATCTGTCTGTGGGATAGAAGCAAGGTAATAATAATCGAGATCACCAGCTTATTTCAATCATTATTAAAGATGAATGAATGAATCAATCAATTTTGATTCGTACCTGTTTTAATTTCAGAAATTTTCTGAGTGTTTATATCGAAAAGTTTGATATTTCTGCCTTGATCCCAAGCCAAAGTGGGTGATGGTTGACCTTGAAACAATTATCTCTCTTTAGAGAAACTTCTATTTAAATTACCTGGATCCGTTTTTAGGCTACTCGCCAGAATCGTTATCTTTTTTTCAAGGCTTGATAATTCCTCAATTTTATTATGTGGCAAATCTCTTTCATCGTTTTTCAGCCCTTCTCTATCTGTATTTCTAAGGATATTCATTTCTTTTAGTTCATTTATTGTCGGTAACTTCTGTCGATCCCTGCTCACCAATCTCAGTAACAAACTTAACATTTCTCTTTCCTCTTGAAAATATTTCGAAAGTTGATTCTCCATCATCGAAAGGTATTCATTTTCAGGAATATCAAGATCTCGTCTCAGTTTCTCCATCTCAGAACGGTCCATTCCTTTTAATTCCATAAGTGTCATTGCCAAAGCAGAAAGTTCTTCAGATATGTCTTGTGATGTTAAAGATTCATTCTCTGAGTTATCTTTTTCATATGACGTTACGACCATACTTTGAGAGTAACCGCTTGTCCAATTTCCTAACCAATATCTTTGTTTGTTGTAGTCGTAGTCAATATCATCCATTTGTATTGAAGCTCCAAATCCTCTGATCTTCCTTTCTTTCCATAAGGTTTCTAGCTCAGTCACAACATCAGAGATTATTTTCGGGATGTTTATCGAATCAGATTTTTCTTCAGTCTCGCTCTTCTGTTTTGTAAACTGAGCTCTAAGAGTAGTAGTACTTCGTAAAGAATAAGTTAAAGTTTTATTTTCTATGATGAATGAGTTGATGATGACTCGTTCAGGTTGGGTGGAACTCAAGTAAAGGAGTTCTCGAATAAAAAGTGTAGCTGCCATCTCCTCCTCCCAGCCAGGTGGCTTGTCCTCCTGTAGCAACGCCATGGCAGAAGGAAGTGTAAGAACCTTTATGATGTGAATTTCACCTGTTATTTTGCTTTTCGCTTCAAAGATTGAGACTCTTGCATTAATTGGGCCCTTTTCTGCGACGAATCTAATGCTACAGTATGCATTTCGAAGTTTAGGAGGAATTTTCTTTATATTCTCTGCATTAATACTGGCTTGGGTAGGCAAGCTTTTCTCTGGCAAAAGCCCATTGCTCTGACTACTGAACAAACCTCCTCCTCCACTCTGACTGCCGAATAAACCTCCTCCTCCCCCACTCTGGCTGCCGGACAAACTCCCTCCGCTCTGGCTAATCGAACCCGGGCTTGTCAAACTGTCGTTCTTGTTGTCGTGTTGTAAAAAGGAAAATAATGACATTGAGTCTGTGAAATAAATTTATAGTGGTATTATTTTCCAAGAGGCCTAATAATCACATTCGGCAAAAGATTCTAACTACTATTTGTTCTTTTATGCATGTCGAAGTATAAACAAGTCATCGGTACCTGAAAGGGTAAATTGTTGACTAATTAATAGCACCTTTCTGAAAATGGCTATTATTATATCCAAAAAGAGAATGTAGAAGGTCCTAAGTGCGTTTTTCAAACAGGCTCTCTCAGCATGACAGCTTCTTGACATATTCCTATCCGAGTTATTACTATTGCGACATTCTCGATTTTTGGAAAGGAATGAATTTGATACAATTGTTTATTATGAGTTCTACGCATTGCTTATGAGAAGCAGGCTACCTCACTTATTATCCAATCAAGTCTTCCTTTTTTCCGACCGTCGTGGTAAAATTTTGCTCAACTATGCATGGTACAAGGTATACTGAAGTCGCTTGATCTACATAAGCAATTCAGGAAAAATGAAACAACAAAAAGACTTTATGAAACCTTCACCGCTACATTGGATCTGCTAGAGTAATTCAGCACAAATTTGCCATAAATCCCACCAAAGCCTCGAAAATTAGCAAAGTCCTCTTAAAACATAACTCATCTACTACATTCCAAACACATTAATCATAAGTATTTGTCAGGAAACCAGTTTCGTGATAACTCCGAGAGTAATATAGTTAAAATACTGAAAATACAGAGTTCTAACACAATTCATATAAAGTAAAGTTTTAATTGTGATTTTTCTCTCTTTTTTTTGGGTTTTTAATTGGTATAACTTCTCATAAACAACTGAATTAAACATGAAGCAATATTCCTTTGAAATGTATATGCTTCACATCGATATTCGTCCCTTCATGAATCCATCCAATATCAGACCTCATATCACTGCAAGAGATAAATTTAGCAATGACAAACTTCCCAGTAAACCAGTTTTCTCTTGGCATCACCAACTCCATTTCTCTATCATAATCATCCCAGAAATTTATCCACGCTATCGGCTTCAACTGCCCGAGCTTCTTTTCAAACTCTTTATCTCTAACTCCTTTATTGCTAAAGATCACATACTCAGGCCCTTTCATCTCGCCTTCCTTCACAGACTTCATAGACTTATAATTTTTTTGCAACGAATCGATATTTGTCTCTTCAATCGCCGGCAGCTTATCCCCTGCGTTCTTCACTAACGAACCGATCGCTTCTGCGTTGCTGACATCATGAAACATTTTTAACAGCTCATTGTCGAACGTTATATATTCATCAGCGACAAATAGAGCAAGAGCCTTCACGGGACATGTGAAATTGCCTCTTCTCGAGATGCTTACTCGATTGATCAAGGGAATTACGTACTTTAAATTGTAAAACGGCAATTCGATTTCCATAGGATTTTCAAAAGCCATCTTATGAAACAAGCTCGGGATATTGAATCGGCCGTATTGAAGATAGTTGCAATAATCTTTCAATGTTTCTGGAGGCAAAAACTCCTTGGACTGAGTATAGAAGCTGCTTTTTAGAAATTCTGAGTCTGAGGTGTAGTAATCGAGAGAAAGGCACCCTTCCACATGAAAATTTTTTCCTTCGCGAAAACAGACTGCGCTATGAAGGTTGGGAGGTGGGTTTCGAAATAGTTTATCAAAGAGGAAGATGGGATAGTTCTCATCGCAGCCCCCATCGGTCTTGAAGCCGTAGTATGGGATTTCAATAGAGTCGTTCTCGTCTTCTTTGGATTGAGAGGTTAATAAGTGAATGATGCAGCGCATGGTCTCAATGGTAGAGTCCTTGATGAAGTTGGCTGTCGTGGGAAACGCTCCGATTAAAGAATTAAGCGCGCTTGTATGCTGCTGTTGAGAATCTTTGATTAGATGGTAATAGAAAGAGCAAACTTTGGGCAGAACTAAGATAACTGTTGTCGAAGGAAGGTAAGTGAGGATGTATGAATGATAGATTGGAGGGAGAAGTAGGAGACCTGAGGTCTGCGTTTTTTGAAGCGGCAGCATTTTTGATTCTTCTTCCATTCAAATTCGATTTGTTTTGTTGGTTGCTTAATTTTTCGAAATATGATTTATCTAATGCAGTTTAAACGAGAAAATGTATTCGGCTGCAGAGTCTAATGTACTCTAAATAATAATAACTATGCTCTGGTCTTCTAAAGTTTGAAAATCAGATTAAAATTCCAAGGAGGTCCAAAAATTAGTTTCAGTTGCTTCGAAAAATCAGATGAAACTTGCTTATTTCATGGCGATTCATCATTAGACAAATAAATGCATTATCATATAAATTAATTAATCCTTTTACTAAATAAAAACTGGAAATTCAGGATTTTTAGTAACAAATGATTTCTCGCGCTAAATTTACACACAGTTCGTAAATGCTTTTTATACATTTCAAGAAATCATTTTGACAAAAATGCTAATCTGGTTTATACCTCCCTCCTACAGGAAGTTATTCTCGGTGCAGAATTTATACGCGGTCGGGAGTCTTGAAAACGCTTTCTCAGCGAACTCATCGATCTTCATTCCTCTTTTGTATTGCAGGAAAGTGAAGTTAGCGAACCGTCTGCTCGCCACCTCTTTTTCAAGCTTCTTCATCGCACACCAAGGATCCAGCGGATATTGCTTATAATCACCGTCTCCGACACCAATCATCAATATTTGCAAAGGATAATTCGAAGCCTCCGCAATCGCGCTAATCGTCTCATCGAAATCACTAACAGCTCCGTCTCCGATGATCACGAGCAGCTGGAACTGCTTCTTATCTTCAGCAATATCAATCGCGGTCTCTATCAGCGGCTTGAAGGAAGTAGGCCCAGAGAGAGCGATTCGAGGGATCTGTCTTCTGTACTCAGCAATTGCGTGCTCCATGCCAAAGCATTCGGAGTAACCGTCCTTGTTCTGGTACAGCGGACGGACTTTCTTATCTCGGGTCTTATCATCACCGAAGATATAAACAGGGAATCGGTTGTCTGGAATGAAGTACTTTACAATACTGCCCATGACGCCAAAGACAAGTTCATAGAAGTTAAGCTTCTTGCTGGAAAGATCGTGTAGATGACGGTTTCCGAAGGATTTCTTCCCTGTGAAAATGTTTGAGGCTGTGCAATCGATACCGAGGATCAAGCCGCATTCCTTGAAGCCTTCTGCTCTAAGTTTATCGACAAGCGCCTGCAGTCTTAGCTGGATTTCATCGATTCGTTTATCGTGAACTTCGACGATATCTTTAGGCTTTTCATCAGGTCTAGGAGCGCGAACGTACGCTTTTTGTCGAAGTCGCTTGGAAGTAGTGGTAATTTCATCATCGAGGACCGGACACGAATTAACTTGGCCTTGGTCTTGGTTTTCCTGATCGTTTTTCATTAATTCATCAAAACTGATGTTGCCGTCTCCAGTTTTCCCTTCAGCATGGTCCTGCTCCCCTTGCTTATGGTTCAGAGACTCTAGATCGCAGACTGTGTGGTACTTGCCGTTCTTGCCATTAAGCATCATGTCAAGACTCGTGTCGTTTTCAGCGCCCATCATTGAAGGGTCATCGAGCTGAGGTCTTGAGGCCAAATTCGCCATGCTAAACGCGCTTGGCAGGAAGAAGTGCTTTAATTCTTCCAACTGTCCTCTGAGAGCCTCGATCTGAGCCTGCAGATGCAAAATTTTGTCAGGATCGCTAGCGGCGTTAGTCGCGTCGATGTATCTCCTCAGCTCGTCGTTCTTCGCCTGAAGCTCTTTCACCTCTTTGAAACGCGCTCTTTCTGACTGAGTCAGCTCGGTTTCAAGCTGCTTGCAGCGCTGGTTTTGCTTCTCTAACTCGGCAAGCGCTTGTCTATGTTTCTCTTCGAGAGCCTTAACTTGACTATGGAGTGACTGTCCGTCGGTTTCTGAACTTGCTAACTTCTTTTCCAGTTCCTCTTTAAGTTTTTCAAGGCCTCTAAGCTCTTTTTCACATTCAGGACAAGTAATATGTCCATGTTTATCACATAAGCAATAGTAGCTGGTTATCGTCTGCACGGCCTCTGACTTTCGGTTGACGCTAGATCTCTCCGTGTTTAATGCTTCAGAGCCATTAGATCGATGACTATTGAGGTCAAAGTATGGCTTGCGTTGCAATTCCTGGATAAGTTGCATGCCACTAGTGTCAAGACTCTTCGACAGGTCTTGCCCGAGGTCAGGAGTGAAAAATTGGTGGTTCATAGCCGAAAGGACGTTTTGATTATCCAATTTGTTGTAGCTTTTCGAGGCCAGATTCTTTGTGTTGTCAGCTCGTGGAGAAGCTCCATTGTTAGTCATGCTCAGGTTAAATCTGTCGATGCTATATCGGCCTTTCAATCCATTGTCTTTGGTAAAGCTATTATCAAGTTGATTGAGTGTATGGGCGTGTACATAGGAAGGTCTTCTAGTCACATTGTCCTGCGGTGTCATATAATAATAGCTCCCTTTGTCCAATACTTTGCTTTCTCTGTGACTAATCGGACCCTCAAAGGCCTGGAGCTGAGATAGCTCAGCTCCGAAACTCTTACCAGCAGTAGATTGCCCATTAGAAGTCGTCGAAGGGCGAGGGGTTTGGCTCATGGTCATATTACTCCTTTTAAGAATGGAGTCGATTTCGTCACGGAGCTCAAATGAAGCTTTTTTGACTTTCTCCATGGCATCGGTACCCTTTTTCCTGAGGTCATCAAGCACTGTGTCTCGCGTTTGGATCTCTTTTCGCAGTTGAGCAGCGTTGTTTGTCAACACAACGCCATTAAACTTCGGAATTGTTACAAATGGAGATAACTCTTTGGCGGTGCGGTCAAACACCTGATTCGCCTTCATACTAACCTCATCAATGAGTGTTTTCACCTGGTTCTTCAAAGCGTTGTTCTCTCTTTCGTAATCTAGCATTTTCTCCTTAAGCCGAAGCGTTTCGTCATCCAGATTCCTTGGCGTCGAGATCGCTTGTGTCCTCTCAGCTTGCTGTTCCAAAGCTTTCATTTTGCTTTTGTACGCGTCATGGAGCGCAATCTGCTTCTGTTTAATCTCATCAAGCATCGTTTTCCTGCGTTCCAACTCCACCATGAGGTTCTGAATAGCTTCTTCCTTCTTTTTGTTCTCGTTCTTTAAGCCGTTTAACTCATCTTGGAATTCTTGTTTTTCCTTTGTCGTTTTCGCTAAATCATATTTCAGGTTCGCGATTTCTTTTTCTTGAGTAGCGAGCTGCTCCATTCTGACTGAGCTGTCGTTGTTGTTCCCCCTAAGTACCGTGACTTTTATATCGATAGTATCTTCGTAAAGACCGGAAGTGCTTGTTCCTGTGCTAGGAGAATCAAGCAGCGACTGGGCGATTCCGAGGTTATTCGAAGATAACAGAACTTGAAGGGAACCGTCAGGTGACGTGAACCTGGACGAAACGGGTCCAGTGAACGCTGGGCTTTCGGTGCTGTTTGGGCCGATTTCGTTACTGAGAGGGCTACTGGCAAACGTTAATTGCTTGCTAATTACTGTACTCGGAGTAGACTGGTTTAGGGAGCCGCTCGTACCGCATTGGAGGAGATAAGGATTGGTTTTCGCATTAGGAGTTTTTTCCAGGCAAATAACCTTATCCTTGCTTTGAGATGATTGCTGTGACAAATTATTCGCGTTTAAGGAAAGGTCTTTTTGAGGTCTGGTTCTAACCGAGTGCATGGGATATAACGATAATCAATCTTATTATTGTTTATGAATTAAGTTGTTTGCATTATTTAAGGCAGATAAATCAGCCAGCAAGAGGTTCAGTAAGACTCTATCGAATTTGTAAACAGCTATTGCGGGAGATTTTTCTTGAGATTTGATACACGGCCCAGTAAGATTAACGAATACTGAGAAATACAACAAGAAAATAGAAAATTAATAAATTTCAGCGAGCCGTTTTGATTCTGTCACGATTATATTTATGTCATTTCAGGAAATATTGCGGCTGATAGACCTTGTCATGAGCCTTAAACCGCGTTCTATTCTGAAGTAGGATGCTTCAAGTAGAAAGCGCAAGTACCTTGGAAGAAATCAGAAAAATTTGGCCTCATATTTCAGATTATTCAGTCTAAATGAACTGAAATCTCTTTTTCTCATTGCTGATAGAAAAAGGAAAAAGTGCGTAAATTGCGATTAATCCGATCAACTCCTATCAAAAAGTAGCTCATATATAATCAACATCATCAGGAATTCTGATCTACAAGTCTGGTATTGAAGTATTTGAGCCTCTATGTTATTTAACGGAAGAAAATTGCAACGAAAAACTGCCCCAGAGTGATACAAAGCAACCCTGATCCTAAGCAAAATAGCAGTCATCAGTCTGATGTTGAGAGATGACATTGAATGATGGGAAAGGAGCAATATGAGGTTAGAATTGTCGGAATTTCAGGCAATCATGAATGATTTTCTGCAAATGTGATATCAGTCAACAGAAACTGCTCTTGTAGATAGCCAGCTGGTGGTGATCCCTCAGAATTAGCAATCAATTGTTAGAGAAGCATATTACTAAGTTCGAGTCCAAATTCTCATTAGATTGTTCTAATTTCGATTTATTTAGAGATTCAGTAAGATCGCTGTGATAACTCAGAAATAGGATAAAAATCTTATTATTCAGGTTTATACAGCAGGAAGAGGAAATTCAAAGAGAAGTATAGCATTTAACAAAGATACTTGACTATGATGTTATGTGATGTGATAGAAAAATCAGATATGAATTCTCATTTGAGGATAACATGCTGTAATATTCTTACTGATCAGTATCGAAGCTCATCGTTCGTTATTTATTGAGGATTTCTTTCAAAATGACTGAATGCTTAATCAGCTAGATAATGGACTTTGGAATTGCCGAAATAATTAGTTCTAAAGGGAATAAGTGACATAGAGAAAATGTCCTGCGATAAAAATTAGAGCTTCCTTCGGCATTAAATAGTTTGCTTTTTATGCACTGAAACAGCGGAATTGAGCTCTTTTTGCAATGCGAGATCTTGGAGTGAATTAGCGAACTCATTTGAATAAAGACGGCTTCTTCTTAACTATTATGAGCGCTTTGAATGGAAGTTTGACAAACCTTTTCCTTTAGACTTTCCAGGAGGTAAGAGTTATCATAAGAAGGAAGCTTTGAGAATGACCATCCTCGATTATCATAGATAAAATTATGACCCAAAAAACCTGAACACCTCCATTGATTGTAGTCTAATAAAATATGCTCAAAGAATGAGAATCCTATCTTTTGTTGCGAACTCTTCAAAGCCGTTTTCATAAATATTCAAACTAGCAGTTCAGGTTTTATCTAAAAAACACAAAGTCTGTTTAACGGTTAAATAGAACACAACTTGTGTTCTTTAATAAAAAAGATATGAAAATTTGTCGTATTTTCCTGACTTATCAAATACAACTGTGCGGTCTTAAGTGATTCCCAATATTATCTCTTCAAAACCAATCCGATTTACGCAAAATAAAACATTAACGTAATGATGTCCTCATTAAGAGTCCCTTCTATATACAATCCTTATAAACCGTTGGATAATTGCTGTGTTGTATGGATTCTTTCTTTCACCTTCGATGCTATCAACCGCTGCTTTGCTTTTTCTCTGTTTTGTGCGATTGAATAATAAAGTTTAGGAATATCATAATTCAGCTCTTGAAGCCATTCAATTAGACTTTCCGTTTTGAAACCCTGAAGTAAAAATTTCTCTTTCAATCCATTTTCGAGAGCATACAGAATCTCCGGTTTCAGGATCGATGGATCCAGCTTCAATTTATACCTCCTCTTCGTTGGAGGCGATCCTCGCACACAGGAAGGAATTTTGGCCTGATAATTCTCTCCTACTCTTACCTCTTGTTTTTCATCAACGAAGAAACTTCCTTTTTCCATCTCTCTAAATTGAGCTGCCATCGGCCCGTGAACTTCATAACCTTCTCTATTTTTAATCAAATTGCCTATTGCGCTTTCATTTTCGTCTCCTAACACAATGATAAAATCGAATATCTCCACTTCTTGGGATTTCTTTGAGCGTTCATGGCCTGATAAATTTCTTTCTTCAGAAACGCAGTTCCTGCTATCTTCATTCTTTTGACTGTCATTCTCCGAGCTCTCTTGATGAGATATTTCAGGTTCATTTTGATTAGATTGAGAAAAATTGGCTATACGAGGGCTTGCGACTGCATCCATGTGAGGAACGTACTGATCTTTATTAACTTCTGTGAGTTTATCGAGCATATTTGCTTTGAGCGCTTTTTGAGAAGCAAAATTTACATTCGATTTGTTCCCTGGAATTTTGAAGGGAGTGTCGCTATCGGAAGAGATTGCCTCAAAAGGGTTCTCTTCAGAAGAAGGTGCTCTATTGTTCTGAATGTTTTGCTTCGATTTGAGAAGAAGGGTATTATCGTGTTGATTTCTTCCTTTGAAATCTTTCGGTTGGGATATGGGAATTTTATTTCTGGCAAGAGAATGCGTGACATTCTTTTTTTCATGAGGTCGAATGGTCAAATTGTTCAGCGCGGCAGAGAGATTTTCATTATCATCATCGATTATTTCGATTACTTCATGAGTCTTTTGAGGGTCAGCTGCTTTTCTCCCAAACTGATTACTTGGGCGTGGGAAGAGCCTATTTTCTGGATTAGAGATAAAATATTTGAGTCCATCAATGAGTTACCTGCCATAGGAGGCGAAGGAAAGCTATCCTTCAGAGACGCCACATTATCCAGCAAGATTTCTATCTGGGAAAATGAATCGTCACATTCAGCGCAAAAGAAACGCCCATCCTGCTGTGTCTTTGCGGAGTAGCACATGATACATCTTTTCTTCATCTGGAGGAAATCTATTGAATATCTTTCCGCAAATTTTTAAATTATAGGGCCTGAACCCCTAATGTTACAACAATTATTTGAGGATAAAGTGCCGAATGAGTTCATAATCCTAAGCTCACACAGACAAATTGCGTTGGTATGCGAATTTAGATCAATAAGTTAGGAACAATCAGTATGTCGCATTTCCTTAGAAGTATGAGATAATAAAAGGTTTCAGGTTTTTGCGGAATTTTGGTTCTTGAGGGAAATACTTCCTAATCAAATGACAAACTGCAGCCATGAACCAAACATATGCGGGTTCAAGTACTAGCTAGATCTGAAAATGGAATTTCGATTTGAACTCAAAACTCGAGACATTTTCCTTTTCAACCTTACTATTTAAACGGAGACTCTATTTTGTCGATTTTGCAGAATTTCTTCTAGCACAATAAGTAAGACTTTATCCATTAGCTACCTCAGAGAAAAATTTCGAATTTTCCTTTGAAATATTCTCACTAAGCTCAAATTTTTGGAAATTGTAAACAAGCACGTACGAAATTTAAATTTTAAAGCTCCTTTCTCATGATCGACCTTTCTTCGGAGAGATATTTCTTGTAATCAGGAACAATCGCATCATTTAGAGCAATTATACGATACAAGTACTCTTTTCAACAAACTTTATCTCTTTTACATATGCTCTCTTCGGTTTCGAGTCAGATTCTTCTGCGATACTCCTGAGAATGTACGTGGTAACTGGTGTAGACAGAGAATTCAGACATTTGTGTTTTAGTATTGCATGTAGCATGTTATTGAATTTTAAGTAGGAAATAATCTTTGGCTCAATAATTTTAAGATTGAGGAGCCCAAATCACAAAATAACCTCATGGATAACAAAACCCCTCTAATGCAGAAAATTGACAGCCCCGAGATGGCTGTGCCCAGCAAGACTATCGACAAGAAGTCCAAGTCTGTGGTAAAATATTAGAATATCATCCCTTACTACTCACCAAAGACCTACGATTTTGATAAATCAGCCTCCATCCCTCCAAAGTTCATAAAAAGCTCGTTTTCTCAAGCTGTGATGTAAATTTACCCCCTTGGACCATTTATTGAGAACCTTTCCTTTTAGGCAAGAGTTCGCACCAGAGAAAGAAACAAAATTTGAGGATGGCAGGATAACTAAAGCATATTTTGAAAGATTGATCGCGGTTGAATGGGCTTGTTTGGCTCTATCGCTGGCTGCAGTTGGTCTCTCGGTTATTGAGGTATCTGCCTGTTCTCACCAGCAGTTGTAACATGATCCTCTTTAGTATAATTTGGAATTTGAAGGGATTTATCCAAACTGGGCAGACACCTTCCTCCACCTCATTTTTATTTTCAGTTTTATGCACGGTAATAGGATCTCAGCCCTTCTCCTCTGACTAACTTTGGATCAGCCATATTAACAGTAGTTCGCTATCAGTTCAATCTGGAATTTAGGAAAACTCGGTTTCTTATTGCTCAAAACGAAACAATCTTTTCAACCGGTGACTATATCCCGTTGACTATCGAGATGCTACTCATTATGGTCATACCATACCCTTGGCTCCAAGGTTCGACATTGCTATATGCAGATGGATAAATTTTTCATTGAATATTAGGCATACAATTTACAACGTACACATTAAACGGCGATCACGAAATATATTATAATGCAAACGAGCTCCTTCAGCTATTTCTACCTCTGAGGATTGTCGTTATGCTCAGAGTGCTTCTGCATAGTACTATATGGAACAGTAACCGTGCGCAGCGGCTTTGGTAAATTTGTTTGGCTAAGTGAGCTAATAAGAGCATGAAGTGAGTTATATGCCGTAAAATCAGGAGCTTTGTTCACTTTGAAATGCATCATGTCGACAAAACCCATATTCATCGTTCTCGGAGCATACCTCTTCAGTCTTCCTTATTTCGCCTTCATGTTGGAGGTCGCAGAGCTGCCAACCGCGCGAGTTCCTGGCAATACAATGATTTTTGATTTCGCAAATTCAGTATGGACCATCTTAATGACCGCTTCAACAGGTAACGCTGCATCTTTGCATACAACAATTATTGACACTCAACTCTCTTCCTGTCGGATGATTAGTTGGATTTGGAGACTACTATCCCTCCACTCTGCTGGGGCGCACAGTAATTTTAATTGTTTCGATTTGGGGAGCAACAGTCATATCACTGATGGTCGTCACGCTCACAAATACGCTTCAGATGAATCCTTTTGAAACGAGAGTAAGCGTGTTTCTATTAAAAAATGCAATCAGCTTTATGGATATTATATAGGCTTTCACAGTGATGAACAGGCTAATTGTCAAAGAAAAGATGCAAGAGTATGCTGGATATGTTGTTACGAACCTCGTTCGAGGATATTTAATAGAAAAACGGACAGGGACGTTCCCTCGAAAAAATATAGATAAACTGAAGAAATATCTGAAGAAATTCAATATCGCAGTGAGGTAGGGATCATGTGGAAGCTGCCATGTTTACAATAAAATCATAGATATTATCGCGAGCTCTCAAATACTGACAGCAATGAAGAAATGAGCAGACAGTTACAGTTGCTGCGAGACCAGATGAAGATGATTTTGAGGCAAAATAGGACGATAATGGAATCTAATAGAGTCATGTTGAATTCTGCGAGTTTCGATATGAAAGTGGAAGAAATTGACACTTATCTTAACTCTACGGTTATACAAGGAGAAAAAATGTTAGGAAATCGCTCAAGGGCGTTGGGGTCTAATCTTGCGTCAAAGTAATCTATTGACTCGTCTGATAATTGCTTAACGCTAATCAATTAGAGTGAGTAAAAGAGGGATTGATTCCCTTATCCAGAAGAAAAATGATTAGTGGTTTCAAATTATATGAAACTTGCTTGAGAGAAAGAAGTAGTCGCAGGTGCTAGAAGCGGAATAATTTTGTCATAAAGTCTAAAGCGTCGGCGTTTTTTCTTATATCTTTTTCTCTATTTGAGTGCGAAATGAAAATTGTAAAGTAAATCAAATGCTGGATCCTAATGTTAAGACCTAAAATTCAATAAAAAAGAATTTCGATATAATGGTGATTTATTGAATAATTCACTCCAAGTATGAACATTAAAATCTGATTTTTAGCTTTAGTAGTCACAAAGAGAGGAGCAAGCTTCTATTGGTTTTATGGTTTCAAATCTAATTGAGGAAGGTAACATTGTTGTGCCTGCTGCAAGAGAGCAGGCTGCTCCATAAAAAATTTAATTTTTTTCTCTATTTATTGAGGAATTTTATGATAGAAATTTTCTTAGGTGATCATATTTCATTTTATTTTTCATCAATTTTTGGAGTATAAAATAAATGATATAGAAGATCGGCTCAAAACCCTGACAACCGAGACGGTTGATTACCTTCTCTCATCTTCCACGTGCATCTAGCCACCCTAAATAATTCATTATGTGAAGAGTTTAGCTTGTAACTATACCATCATCTTAATGTCGTCGATATTGATGCCTTCCACATCAATTATTTCTGGTAAATCTCCTACCGCAGCGTTAATAGCTACATCGTGAATAGGAACTTGCTCCAGAAGAAAAAATTGTGTATTGTTCAGGTGTTGGTGCTGATGAACGTTCTCCAAGGCAGGAAGCAAAGCCGGGAGTTGAACAACAAAGTTGTTCTCTGGAACACCTTTTCCAAAGTTATGTTAATGATTAAGATTATTTACCTTGATCTTCATTGTTTAGAGGGAGTGCATTGCTTTCTTCATTTAGTTGATCGAGATGCATACTCAAATTTTCGCCGTCCACAGATCCTTCAGTCAAGCTGTCTCCGAATTGAGTGTGAATAATACCTTTCCACTGAGAATCAATTGCAGAAAGGTCGCTCTGAGTTTCTGAATTCTTGTGCTTATTGGCAACCAGGCTTTTGTTTTTGGTATTTGGTGCCAATCCATTCAAATCTAAAGTAATTTTCTTCGAGTTGAAAGAGATGCTGTTGCTCATAGAATTTGGACACAAGTCCCCTTTTACATACGTATGATCCGAAGTTTCTAATTTTTCGTTCTCTCTCCAATATCCTAAAAATGCTGATGAATTAGGACCAATAGCTAGCCCGGTCCCATGCTTCAGACCGTTTTTTGTTTCTCCCAAATAGACGGAGCCATCAGATTGAACCCAATAAACTATACTGCTAATAGTTGGAGGAAAATTCCAAATCCATCCCTGCCGTTCGCAATCCACTTTCCTTTCTTTGATTTGGTATTGCAGCTTTGAGTGGTAGTTTTGGCGATGTTTGCACGACCAGAAACAGAACTGAATCTTCAAGTTTTCTATCAACTCATCCTGAGAAGTATTGGCAATAGCAGCCGCGAGGTACTCCGGATCTAAGTAATTCTTCAGCATTTGGTCACTACGAAGGTCCATCTTTGGGAATATAACACAAAATCTGCATGTTTTATTGTTCATCATTTGAGCTTTTACCCACTCTGTCGGAAGTGGCAGGCTCTGCTGATCTATCACAAAGTTCAAAAGATTGATCAGGTTCAACTTGAGGACCTGCTGATACGTATCTCTAAGATAGCCATCTTGCTCTTTTCGATCGGTTTGCAGCAAAATGTATATGCCTTTTCCAATCGATTTGAGTTTCGCTTCGAAAATATCAAATTCTTTTTCAGCAGATACAAATTTAAGATCTTTAATTTCTTTCTGAATCGCTGCATGGATAAGACCTTTTGCCTGCTCATTGGCGTTTTTAGTATGTTTTGGACTAGCTATCTCCCCAGAGTAGCCCGAGACCGCAATATCCGTTGGATCGTATGTGTCTGTGTAGGATGTACAGGAGTCATTCGAATCTAGATCTACATTCTGAAGATTTTCAGCTAATATCTCTTCATGCAACCGAAGAATTAAGTCTCTCTCTCTCCAGGGTTCATTAGAGAATTTTCTTTCTTCGAGGTCTCCATAAATTGATGTTTTTGGTTCCACTTGATTATTATTATTTTTATTGTGAGGAGACAGGAGGACAGGTTGAGAAGACGCCTCGATGCTACGGAAAATTTTTTTTCGGCTTTCAAAGATGCCATTCATTAATTCTTTTGATTCTTCCATCCAATTGTCTGTTTCCTCTTGAGTCCCTTTGGAACGGCTTTGAGCATTTTTGTCTACCTCAGAGAACCTATTTTTTATTGTTGGTTGCATTGGACGATTATTGTGGCCTATAGATTCTTTGAAGAATTCATAAATGAGATGATAAATTTCGATCATCTCAAGTTCTGGATTTGGCAAGCCTTTTGGTTTTGGATTGTAATCGTAATCACTTCTGGAGGAATCGTCTCTCTGGTATTCATGAGCAAATTTTTCTTTCTCCATGAATTCAAAGCATTTAAACAGGTTCATATCCAAAAACCCTGGGCTACCCTTCATAAATTGTTGAATTATTAGCAGTTCGAAATCATGAGCTGTGTCTTCGCTGCTTAGCTGCTTATTTTTCCTACGAATCGCACTTTTGTTGGGCATTGTTCCAATGAATTCTGGATATGGGAGCATCAAACAAGAAGGATTTACCATTAATCCCTTGCATAACGTTGAAATTTCGAGTTGTTCAGGGATTGGCTCATGCATTTCGCTGTCAGCCAAGATTTCAGGTTGCATTCTGCTTTGAGAGATTTTTGAGATCATTTAATGATCGCTGCTGATTTATTCGAAAAAAAATTTTGTTTTAAGACCGGGAGATTTAATTCAACAGAACAAAGAACTGCTTTCTCAGCTAATCCTGAATAGCCAAAAATCACACATCGAAATCGCCGGAGCTGCCTGAATTTCCTCGTGAATCGCTCTTTCTTTCACCATATGAAGGAGAAAATTGAAAACCCATTATTATCTGAAACGGAATTAGTAACGAGCTTTAAATCAGTATTAACCTGTGAAATGTTGCAGTAGAAAGCTGTCTTCACTTATGTTTGACCGATGGGGTTTGTTTTTGACGCATTATTCCAGAAATTTTTAGATGTTCCATTATAAATCTTAATCAGGAATATTCAGTGCGGGTTTTTTCTTAGATATTCGCGCTCAATTTTTAAATTTAGCATACTACCTTCTGTCAGAAATTTCGCAAACGGATAAATAAATCTTGTACCAAAAATTCTCTAGAGCTTTATGTCTGAATCGAGCGAGCTGGTGAGGAGATTTTTTTCTCTCTCTACAAAAGTCAAAGAGAATAAATGAAAGGAAAAATTATTTCAAAGGAGGTGGCACTGAGTTGACGTTGGCCAAAGTTCAACCACACAAAGAGAAGAGTATTTGCCCGGAGAAGAATGGAGGATCACGAATTCTGTTTTTAATCGCCAAAGCAGCTTGTGAAAAGAAGGTAAACTAGCAAGGAAAAATAAAGAGAGGAGAATCTCATCGGAAGAACACCAAAATCTTCAAGCCTTTTGAAATCATTGGATTTAAGTGCTTTATATGCTTGGAAAGCCTAAGAGATTACAGAAATTCAATGGAGACTATACTGAAACTTGAAACCCATTCAAGAAGAATTTTAATACATTTCTGTTTGAGTAAGATGTGAAAGCCTTACTACTGCTGATGTTTCGTTTGAATTTAATGCCCTGAACGACTTCGTTAGAGGAATTAATAATCTGTATTTTTTAAAAGCACTCAAATTCTTAAATTCAACTTAGAGTTCTCATAGTTAATAGTCAGGAATGACATTAAAATTCTGCATCTTGCTTTCATATCAAAATACGAACCCATAAAAAGCTCGAAATGTATGGCATAATAACAACAAAAGGAAAATGCCTTGGATCATATTGAAACGAAAAAGTTGGTTTAAAATCAAGCTTGGCTTCCCAGGAACGAAATAGACGAATAAAAGATTTTGACTGCAGGCAGGCCTTAAAAGATAAAGTAGCCAGTGAATCTTTGGCCATCAGGAAATGAATTATTAAACAAAAGCAGCCCTCTTCCCGTGATACAAGCCACCAACACTCGAAGTACTGGTCACCGTCCCATTGCCCAGTCAATTGGGTGACGTTCAATTTGTGGATAGGATTGAAAAAATTATAAGCGTATTAATCTTGTTGGAACCAAATAACTCTGATCCTTGAGTTATAGAAGGAGTTGCCATTCGATAGCTCTTGATTTGATAATGTGATGGCAATATTCAACAACTGTCACAGCCGTCAAAACTGGCAATTACAAGTATTTAGCTATGGTCATCAAACTCTTTGATACCCTGAAAAGAATCCCAGAGTCCATACGAATCTGGGCAAGGTCTAAAGACACTTGAAGCATAAAGCAAGGCATGATCCAGTAAGAACAAAATTTCCAGTAACTGGTGACCACCGAGGCATATTTGAAAAGCACCTCTTGTAGACGAAAGCAAAAGCTGAAGTGAAATGGGCTTGCGATTCATACTGAGATGATAATCCATCGATAAATTCCAACATCTTCATCTCCTTCAGGAGTTGACCGACCGTCTCAAATGAGGGAACTGAAGTGGGCATCAACCTTGTACATTACGATCATGGGCAAGCTACTGCGATTTCAGAGAACCGCTGAATCTTCGACGGTAAAAATTTCACCACTCTTAATGAAGGATAGTTTTCATATAAAACAGCCCATCTCCTCTGGGAATCCAAGTCCAAAGATAAACTTACATGAGACGATATTTTAAATCGTAAAATTTTTTTTGTAAATGCGAAATCTGAGGCTTTAGGGGTAAAAATCTCTCAGAGACTGACTACAATTTCCTCGCTTTACCGATTGGTGGTCCACTCTCAAAGCTTGATACTGAAAGCACCGTGAGATTGATCCACAACATTTTTTGCCAAACTCCGCGTCTTTTGTTTGTCCAATACTTTGGATTACAAGAATTCCTTATGAATTCTCAAGCAATTTGAATTTAACCAAGGAGAATCTAGGTAGTAGAGCTGAGAGAACCTCCCCGTCATCAAAATGCTTTTCCTCACACCTCCTTCATAGAAATAATTCTGCTTCACGAAGCAGGTATAGAGTCTGATAAAACGTCATGCCTGAAATATCCGCAGGTAGGATAGCAATACGTGAATGGACGCCATGTTAAGGAAGTTCTAAAACGAATCCCCTCTTTGAATGAAGCAAAAGAAATCGCTTTTTCCGAAAAAAAATCTGTAACAGGTTATCTTCAAGAGAGCAATCACAAAACACAAGGGCTCTTGTCACCAAGGAACACCATTTGTTAGGAAGATTTGAAGAGTGGATAGGTTCCTCTTGATTGCTTGAAGGATTACCTAGAATAACGTACAGGCATACTAGACGGCCAAAGGGTGAGGATAACAAGTCTGGGACATGATTCTCCGTACACACAACTTGAGAGTCGTTCCAATTCATGTAAGATTTGACGAGCAGTAAGCATTCAAGAAGGATGAACCAACTTTAACAACTTTAGTAGAGGGAGTATTGAAACGAAACCCAAATTTCATGGATTACAATAAATGGCAACTGAATAAATTGAAGCGACAGGCTATCTAGCCTGGAAATTCTCTTCATTGGTTGAAAAATCTGAATTTGGCCGTCAAATGGTGTTGAGCCTGCGGTTCCGCTCTGGTGGCTCTAGAAAGAGCATCCCTAACTTAATTGAAGCACGGAATCGAGAACAGTGGTTGTTGATATTGAGTCAGCCTCCAAAGGAGCATTTGGTTAATTCATAAAATCGAAGAAATTGGTGGCGAGAATATAAATACACATCCGAGGGAGTTTGGTAGAATTGAAGAATTGGATAGATTGAATGAGCCAGGGCCCACATTGAGTGAAAAACAGAAAGATACTTGAACCCCGTTCCGAATTTCCATAAGGAAAAGTTTGGGGACATATCTCTCGCCATTTTCTTGAGCTTCGCTACACTTCGGTCCGG
>ENA-UOTX01001256-UOTX01001256.1-compost-metagenome-genome-assembly--contig:-NODE-1256-length-20350-cov-3.519262_pt1 | contig 20350 bp, 10 predicted proteins | sample MGYA00238143_ERZ746982 | MGnify/ENA primary metagenome ERZ746982 (study PRJEB28758, sample SAMN06268862) | compost metagenome | isolation source: single cell | place: USA: California, Emeryville, Joint... | reverse complement strand
AATGATACCAACGTTGTTGTGTATGGTTTCACTCTTACTGCTAGCAACACCTGGCAAGTAACCAGAAAATACCTGAAGACGGCTGATTGGACGGTAGATTCCAGCAGCGAAACAACCGTCGATACTACCTATACAACCCAAGCTGATGCTCCGCCAATTGGTACTACGACTCTCAATGGCTATCTCGGCTTTGCTTTCACGCTTCAAACCAGCTCAATAGAACAAATTTATGTGGCCACCGCTTTAAGCAATTTCACAGCTGCAAGCGACTTTTCCAAAGTAGCTATCACTTCAAACTCTGCCTCTGGAACAACACACACCATTCAGCAAGTTTGGGGTCAAGACAGCTACATTTACGTCTTGTATGTCACAGTCAGCAGCAATCAAGAAACTGCGCTGTACCTTCAAGGTGTCCTAGCATCAAAGACTTCTACTACAAAGTTTTCCAGCCCTCTTCAGATCACTTCAGGTCTGACAAACGCGGCAGGAGCCACCGGCGCAAAATGCGGTAGCGATCCATCAACAAACACACTCCTTTGTGCTTGGAAGGATGCCGTATCCAACCCCAATAAAATCCAGGTTGCCACGGTAAATCTCACTTCATTAAGTGTAGGCAGTGCAAGTACACTTATTTCGGATGATGGAACTACTACTTACTCAGTTTTGACCGCTGTTTCTTCTGGAAGCTACTGCGCTCTTATTTTGAATGGTGCTATAAGTGCCACAAATACCGATAATGTCATAACCGCTTTTATCAACAGTACAACGACCTCGAAGACCCTGTCGAATACTATACCGACTGATTACAAAGAAGCTACAGCAGTTATTGGAGGAAGATATTACGACGGATTCTTCCTGATTTACACTTATCCCTCCACAACAGCATCAAATGATCATCAAATGCAACTTCAGAAATATAATGTGGATGGTACTGTGAATGGATCTGCACTTGTATTAGGAACCGTAAATAACGATGTCCAGGGAATTACACTGTCAGACAGCTCATACGTAGCTCTATTCCAAGATACCGCCTCTCCGAAGATCTCGGGCGGATACCTCGGTAAAATCTTCGCGGAAACAAAAAATACAACTTTGGCGAAATATGCCAACGCTTTCCAAGGTTTCTTGACTCTTGCTGCTTTCATATTAGTTAGTGTTTTGGCGTTGTAGTGATGCTGCTCTATTAGATTCTCAAATTGAACGCCTTACATTATAACTGAATAGTTATTTTTACATATAGTTGAGGAAGGATATCATCTTCAAAGGATAGTTATAAAAATCTGCAAATTTAACAAGAAAATTTCAAAAATCCATATAACAGAAACAACATGATTATTAGACCTACAGAAAGAAGTATTTATCTGAACTCATAACACATATGATTGAAAATCTCAACTGTAAATCGAAAAGCTAGCAAGAATAATCTTTAACACCCACATAAATTCTCAGAGGGAAAGTGCAATATTTCTGTTTCATTTGCAGGTATCAGATTTTTCTTCCTCTTAAAGCTTAGAAACTGCCAAAAAGAAATTCAAATGCCAAACAATACCCATTATTTTTTTCAGGAGATTGCAACCTAAAGTTCTAGCATAAGGCAGGAGCTTAATGCCAGAAAAAAGAAATATTTTGCATCGAATTGAATGATTTATCAAGTTAGCTTTCATCTTAATGATGTAGAGCGAAATTCTTTTCACTCGAAATAACAGTTATCCGGAGAATATCTACTTTTTGATGGAGAGCCTTTGTTTGAAAACAGTGGTGCTACTGAGCATTTGATATGATTTGCTTGTATTCAGACTGCTTGAGTTGAATCCATATGCTGCCGCAACGTAAACCTATTAGATTTGTCATTTTTTACATTAGAGTTGAATTTTTCGTTGTTGTTGCAGTTATAAATTCATTAAGTCTCGGTTAACCTTTAAATCTTTATTGCTATTGACTGACTAACATTTCTTGCTTATTTGACCCATATTCCATCATATTGGGCGCACTGGGTTCGAAAGCAGTAGATGAAACCGTGCACCTTATCAAGTAGTTGATTCAATTCTAATCTTCTCGAGATTGAAGAAAGGAACTTAATTTTAATCGCATAATTGAGGTACAAAGCCACATTTCGAAACTTAATTGGAGGGATATTTTATGAGATCTGTTTTATTCGATATCTGGTTTCAGCTTTGCTTTTGATAAATCACGCTGCTCGAATGTATAATCCATTCCTTGGAGAACTAATTCTTAACCTTAGAATAAAATATGTACTTATTTCTTAGAAATAGAGAACACCGCGTAATATTTGAACCCCATATTAGCGTGTTCAGTTTCATTTTATTCATTTAAAGATTTCGACAGGGTTCATTGACAGGTTTATTGGCATAAAGTTGTAATGGCTGTCATCAGCTTATTCAAGCCTCCTTTCCTATTGTTAAGACTCATTTAAGTTTACGAACAAAATACCCATGGAAGTATGTTGAACTGGCCAATTCCCAATTCGTCGCCTCCGTTGAAAAAAAGCTCAAATCAACGCCCAACGCCTCGAAATTTGCACGGTCAATAAATCAATATAACTTCTCTTCACTGGAAAAGACGATAGTCTCGAAGAAATGAAGAAAATTTATAGAATGATCTCTGAGAAAATTAATTCCAATTAAAGACACCAGATAAGTCCATTTCATTCCTTCTTAATGATCGGTTTTAGAAGTTAATTTTTCGCTCTCTTGGACTTCTCACGCACTGTTAGTAAATTAACAATTTAGCAAATAGCACAACAGACCAACAAAAACACAGAGTTAGTTCTGGCAACATGGACACAACATCTGTCAAACCTGAAAATGAGGACAAATACTTAAAGTCCGAGCCGGCCGATGTTCTCTATAAGCAGAGTAACCCAATTTCTTTTTAGAACATCCACTTACCTTCATTTTTAAATGAAATATCAGTTCGGTATAATGATCCCAAGAAACCCACTCAGCTCAGTTACAATGAGTTATATCTGGATGAGACCAAGAAGGAACCAATTAAAATTGAAAGCGACATATCGACGCAGACAGGAGGGAAGGTTGATACTAATTCCCGAGTTGGGTTTTCAAATCAGGCCTCGGAATACAGAAAGGCGTTCTATCACTTCCAGCGACTCGTGCAAGGCACTGAGCAGAGTGCGCAACAGTACAATGCGGAGTTCCAAAAGAACTTGAATATCAAAACCCAAAACATCCTGGATCTTAAAGGAATGTCGGATTACTTTGAAAGGCAGCTCTTTAAAATGGCCCGAAACCCCAAACAGGTCCGGAAAAACTGGAGTGAGGACGAAACGCTTCTTCTGCTCTCGCTAGTGGCGTACTTCTGTTCCTATTATAACGAGAACTTCATGAATTTGGTAATAATGTGATTAGTGGTCAATAACTGACTTATTTGATAATTATCTAGAGCGATACCGCTTGGCAGAACCTCGCGACAATGTACCCCGGCAAAAATAACGAACATCTAAAGCTCAGATGGCAGAACATACTGAAAGTCCCTCTCAATAAAACGCCCTGGTCAAAAAGGGAGGATGATATGCTTGAAGAGCTCGTATCGCAAAAGGGCGCGAATCATTGGCGTGAGATAGCGCTTGAATTACATTCAAAATCAGGAAGCAGTCAATTTAGACAAAGCAAGCAATGTCGAGAGAGATGGACAAACCATCTTGATCCTTCATTGAAGAAAGGATCATGGTTAAACAAAGAAGATGTGATATTGCTCAAGGAGTTCCTTGTAAAAGGGAAAAAGTGGTCTGAAATCGCAAAGAAACTACCTGGAAGAACGGAAAATAGCGTGAAAAACCGCTGGGTTTCACTGTTGAAGAAATATAAGTCCGAGATGACGCTGGAGGCGATTCGGATGTCAGAAGAGTTCAAAGAAGAAGACTCTTGGAACATCCAAATTATCAAATCTTTAATTGAAGCCAAGGAGAGAGACCTTTCAATGGCAGATGGCGATTCAGGTAGATTACTTAGATTAATAATCTCATATATTCATTCATTTGATGTTAGATACTGAAATGTCGTTGATTTCGGAGGATAAGGTGATAGTGAGAAGCTCACCTTCTGATGATTCTCTCGATTCCAATCTGAAATTCCAAGAATACAGCAAGCAAAACAAATTCATTTCTGATAAGATTCAAGATAATTTCGACAAGATTGATAGAAGCGGGAACAGTGAATCGTTTTTCTCGAATAATACTACATATGTTCCTCAAGACTCCTTTAAAGACTTGATAGATTGGCAGAATACGCAGCAGCAGCACTCAGGGCAGCAACAACAAATCACGCCTCAACAAATGTCTCAGCCGCAATACCAGCAAATGCAGCAGTCGCAGCTCCAACCAATGCAACAAACGCAAATCCCTCAACAGCAGCAGCAATATTCACAGCAACAACAATATCCACAACAGCAACCACAACAACAGCAGCAACAGTATCCACAGCAACAACAATATCCACAGCAACATTTCCATCCATACCCTCAAGGTTCAATTTTCGCGGGAATTGGTGGCGGAATGCAAAACCCAACGAGCTTTCCAAACCCTTCGCAAAATCCAAACAGCCTGGATCCAAGCAAGAGTGGGATGTTTCCGAACCAATCTCAGACCCCTCAAAACTTTACCCAGTACCCTATGAACCAAATGAATCCGATGACTCCATATCCGATGCAGTATAACCCACAGATGGGTGTTTATCCACCCATGTACTATCCTGGAAATGGTCCATATTACCAACCAGGTCCATATCCAACACCAAATTGGGGAATGCCCATGTACAATCCAAACTTTGGAATGAATCAGCCTCAATTCCAACCGCAATTCCATCCAAATTCTCAATTCCCGCCCCAAAACCAAATGCAATTCCCATCTCAGTATCAATATCCTCCCCAAAACCAGGGACAAATGCAAGGTCAAGGGCAAATCCAAAGTCAAGGACAAATGCAGGGGCAAGGACAAATACAGGGACAATTCCAGCAGCCTCAGCAAAAACAGCCTTTCCAGGGACAACCTTATCAGTCCCAGCCGATACCGAACTTGGTTCAGACAAATTCCGGTTCCTCAGAACGGATCACTCCGTTAGCTTCTGAGTCAACATCTAATCATCAGTTGCGCGAGATGCCCATCACCAACATTACGGATCCTAACTCCTTTAGCAAATCAGCATCTAACAACCCAAACTATTATTTTGCTATGGTTGATATGAACAAGAACGAAATCTTTTTTATGAATCAAGTCGATTCCAATAATTATAATAAAACGTTGGAAGCTGCGAATGATCAAACGAAAACTACGCCAACAGGTGTTGAGGATACGAAAAATGAGGAAGAAAACCAAAGCCAATCGTTCTTCCCGATGAATGACATGGACAAAAAGTTTGATAGATACTTTGAGGACTTTCCTTAGGATATTGACGTAGATTTAGCTACTGCATATATGCAAATTTTATGTTTCTCATAATTTACTTCAAGCTGTGAATCTTGAATGGCATCTGCTAGTTTTTCACGTTTAGTACCTAAATATCTTTATCTATCTAACTTTTTATTTATCTTTTTCTTATCGCTCTCACCTAAAAAGTTAGTATCTTCTAGGCAGATTCTGGAATTTCATAAACCTATTTATTATCAGAGAAGAAAATAATTGCCAAGTCACTGAATGTCTTCAATACGGATAAGTAAAAATTGATGCACCAGTTCTTCAAATTCTGCTTAAACCTTGTCGTAGTAGCAATAAGAGATCAATTTCATCTTAATTTTTTCTTAATCTATGTCGGATTCTTTCAAGAGAGCAGAGCTTTGTATATGAAGATCTCGACTGAGTTGAGGCTGCCCATTTGGAACCGATTTGGATGGAAGCTAGCATCCCAAATCTTCTTAAGAGAGCAAATCATATAAATATGGCTGTCATTCATTCCAATTACATTAGTTCTGGGAGGTGAATTTTGTCGTTTTAATGTCCTTCGAAAAAAGAATTCAAATTCTCCAACAACAAAAAATTTTGTTCTAGAGCGGTATTAATCTTCAAAAACAAAAAATTCATTCGATTTCCATGGACGATTAGGAAAACAGGGAATTACAAATTGTCTGCTCTTACCTATAGTCTTGCCTTAACATGATTTATTATAGAATTTCCAATGTTGTGAATATTTACCTAAAACCCCCTGAAGTGGCTAATAAAAGAGCATATTTCACTGGAAGTTGCTGTTGCCATTGAGAATAGATATCTTAAGTTCATTTTATGAGAGCCTAATTTGTGAAGATTTTGAATTATTACTGTAAAACAAGTTAATTTTGATGACTTGCATGAATAATTATGTGATTTTTTTCGTAAATCGCAGATTGATTTATTCTTTTAAAATAGCTACTGGGTTAGATTTACTGCTTCGAAGGAATCTTTATCGTTAGTCCCAATACTTGGAAGGATTGATAATATTTTCAAACCTCTTTAACATTATTCTCATCACCTTCGGAAAGGAAAGTATTGCATGATGACCACAATCGCCATCGAAGATGGCCCGAATAATTCCTCACAAAGACGTCTTCACAGCCCTCTCGTGAAGCACCACAACAAGCACCGAAGGAGAAGGGCAAAATTGGTTGTTGACACTAAATACAAGGCCTACGATCCTAATGCGCTTGCAAAGCCGAAAGGATTCTATGCTCACTTAGCTGACATCATAAAGAGCTTGGTTTATGGTGGTTTTGACGGGATTATCAGCACGTTTGCAATAATATCAGGTGCTCATGGGTCAAGCATGACCAACGGAGTTATTATAGCCATTGCAATGTCGGGAATTATCGGTGGGTCGTTATCTATGTGTCTAGGAGATTACCTGAGCACCAGATCGATCAAAGATCTCCATGAACGAAAACGGACAAAGAGAGAAAAAAGAATACAGGAGCAGCCTGAGAAGGAAAGAGAAAAGATAGCAGATCTGTTCCGGAAAAGAGGGATACAGCATAGACACGCGATCAAACTGTCTGCATTAATAACAAAATATAAGAAGGTCTGGATTGATTATAGAATGGTTGACGAAGAAGGCTGTATTGAGATAACGAAGTCTCCATTAAAGAACGCGCTGACCACGTTCTTTTCGTTTTTAATCTTCTCAACGATGCCGTTAATCCCCTATTTTGTGAGCTTTAACAGCAAGAGTTCTGATATGTTATTTTATGAGAGCATCGGAGTGACTGCGATCCTATTAGTTCTGCTCGGAGTCATTAAAAGCAGAGTCGATGGAACGAATTTGTTTAGATCTGCGCTTGAAACCTTATCAATTGGAGCAGCGGTAGCCGGAGCAGCATTCTTGATTGGCTATCTTTTGGAAGACGTCCATAAAACTCCTGTGGCCTCATTCTTTCGTTGATAATGGTTGTAATTTGTAACTCCTCATTCATACGATAATCTTCAGTAGTAGATGTATATTTCGGTATGATTGAACTTGATCTGATGTTTATTTTTGATCTTTTTAATGCTAGTTCTAATTTCCGCACAAAAGCACTCTTCTTAGAGCTAGTTAAGGAGTATAAACTCGCAGCTCTTTGCTCAGTTTGCTCAAGTAAACTGAATTCCATATGAGAAAGGCTTAAGGCACACCTGGATTAGTAATATTACGATGAACAGAGATTTCATTCTCAATAGCACAAATGTAAATTCTAAATCTCTTCTAACTGCACAGTACAACTGCTTTCTTTAACTAGTAAGTATTTCTCAAATTAATCACAAAATAAAAACTTCAAATAGAGAGAAGCAATATTTTATTCAAAAATTATTTGAGAACAATGAACCCACAAGTCGGAACTTCAAATCTGAATACACAACATGAGAACCATAATGCGTTCTCGTTGACGGCGATGACTAAAAACTTTATGACAAACATTGCCTCGTTGAATAACATAGGAAAAAGCTCTCTAAATCTTGATGAATCTGAAAATCATGAACAAGTCGCTGAGGAGTCTCATGCAGACATGCACAACGCCTCCAATCTTCAACTAGTCCCCTCTCAGAGTCTCGAGCACTCGACGGAAATAAAAAAAACCGAAGGACCCTCAAAATTGAGGTTGACAACTGAGCAGCCATCCATTGATCTTAGCGGTTTACAATTGAAGACAGATAACAACGCAGACACTCTAGTCACAAGTTCTTTCACTAAAAGCGCTTTGCCCATCTCAAGGAATCGACTCAAAGACCTGCATTCCATCATAGATTTACCGAAAAAGCAATTAGTCCCAGAAGAGAATGAAAAGATAAATCTGATGAAGAATTTCTTGTTTTTTCTCAAATTTGCCTTCTCAACAATACTTCTCGCGCTAATCGCACTCTATACAACCTATTCGTACCTTTACCCGGCTATTAGCTACACGTTATGTTCGATCTCAGACGGAATTGCGACGGGCTTCGCGCTCATCACAATTATCAATCATCTTATCTCGACAGACAAAGATATTATGTCGAAATACGATGGCCTTTGGAAGATGCACGCATTTTGTGTCTTTCAAATCACCGCTATTACTGTTGTGTGCAATTTTGCACTCTCCAAGTTCCCCAATCCAAACCCAATATGGTTTACGCTGATTAAAGCTATTCTAGTTCTCTGGACGATGGTGCTTTATTCGATTTACTTGAAGAATCGGAGGAAAACGGCGAAGAAACAACAGGAGATTGGGAAAGTGAACAAAAAATCCGCGAGCTTTTTCAACGTGAAGGTGTATAAGAATTTCATGGAAGACGTTGGAAAGTTGAGAACCGAGATCGTTAAGAGGACTGACAAGCGCAGAGAGAACCTGGACTCTAACCAGAATGTCTTCCTTGGACGTGAGAAACCCACTAACGATGAAGAGAAGCTGGAAGAAAGGCGATTACAGAAAGAAATAGTGAAAGGCCAACACAATATTATCAAGATGATCACGTTTCGATCGGGCATTCTCTTCAGTATAATAATAACACTCCCAATCTTGCAGTTCGCTGCATGTGTGGGTTTATATGAGGTATTCCTACTTCTATGGACACACTGGTTGCCTGGATCGTTCTTAGTGGCCGCAAGCTATCCGATCGTAGTGTGGATCTTCAAGCTGATAATGCGATATCTTGATAGGAAATATGAACTTGGAATGCCAGAATTCATCGAGTTTGCCTCGATAGTGTTCGCAGCATTGCCTTATCGATTCTTTTATTTCTCTGTCAGTATTTATTGGCATGCATTGGTATTGATCGGCTCAAAGATGGGGTTTAAACTTGTAGTGTACCTGATTTATGGCACCAATTTAACTTTCTGGAGGAAGCTATTATATGGAAGAAGGAGAGCTCGTTGCTTGAAAAGAAAAGAGAGCAGTCCAATCAACAGATTAAAGAAAGCGAATGAAAAGCAAAAGTCGCCAACAGTGAAAAATACTGCAAATCGTGACGAAAATGTAAATTTTTCTACATGGAGCCACGATCAAAGCTCTCCGAAAAAAAAGTCCGGTGATCTCAACGAATCATCAGCCGGTCAGACGTTTTCTGAAGGGAATCAAAGGATGAGAACTAAGAAAAGATTTTCAAAAGCGCTAGGAAAAAGTATATTTGAAAGAATGAAGGAATTAGAAGAAAAAACAAAAAGGTCTGATGACTCGGAGTACCGGCAGCTATATCTCAATTTTTATCTGCTGCAAATTATTGATATAATTGATCTGATCGCCGTCCTGGTGTCAATGATTGGAATGAAAGTTATTCAAAAAGACCATTTCTTTAGTCGTTTGTCATGGAGTCAGACTGCAACGATAATTGGTTGGAATGGTGTTGAGCTGGCTGCGGATTTGATCTTGCTTGTGTTGGTAACTCTGATTTGGCGAAAAACTGAAGCTTTTAGGAAAATTGGAAATGAAATTCGTCCTTTGAAGTCCCTCAGGGTGAATTTCGCAGTGTCTCTAGGTCTCCAAGCCATTGCGTTCTTTTTGCTGTATTATATTGTTTCGAATCTATTCAGTACTACTAACCTTGATATCAGTGATGTATTTTAACAAATAAATTTATTTTATTTTTGCTGCATTACTTTAAAACGCCAAAAAATCCATAGTAGTAAAAATAAAGTTTTTGATACTTTGGATCGATAGAAAAAACCCTTGTCTCCTTGCTAATTATTCTCACAAGAAGAACTCGAAAACTAGGGTATTCTACAGAGCTGACCTTTAAAAATAAAAAGATACCATTTGTGCTAGCTAGGCATGAGCATTTTAAGAAAACTTCTTAGAATAGCAATCATAGGCGATTATCAAGTACAAAATAGCTATTTTCGATTATCATTAATAGGGAAATCAGCTAGTAGGATACTTTTCCTAATGAAATCAAGTTAATTGCATCACTGTGCATAAAAACTACAGGCAATAAGATAATGAATTTTCAATTGAAATTAGGAAGGTAACAATTTCCTAATAGCCAGAGCATCAAAGAAGTGGAGAAAAAATCCATTAACCTGAGAGGAATTTAACTGTCGATCAGTAAGAACGTGTTTCTTACTCAATTTTTAATTCAGTCGATTTCAGAAGTGGCAATTAAGTTTTCGAAACAAATGGCTACTGAATTTTATTTTTAACCACAGGCCCGACTCCATAAATCAGTAGAGCAATAATGAATGATCCCTTCTTTTATGCTTCTCAAAAACATGAGAATCTTGATAAAATTAAATGCTCTATTTAAACAATAAAAAATAAATTCATTTCTCAGGCAGAATAGGTCTTAAATTATGATCGATACCAAGCCCTACGCACAATACCAACCAGCTTCCACACGGACCCCTTCCGGTTATGAATACAGAAGAGCTACTGCGCCAATCTTGTATCCAGGTCAACTAACAGCTCAAGTGTCATACAACACTAACACTGCGAGTAAAAATCTGTTTTTCGTTCTGTAATCTCACATTTTTCTCCAGATAACGGTGCAGTGGTTGATATAAAAGTCTCAGGTAATACCCCGACATCTAACACCCAAGGACGACAATATCAAAGAGCTGGAACCGTTGCACAAACCCAGTATACAGCGAAAGATCCTTCTGCGACCACCAATGGATATTCTCGCTCCAATATTACGTCCACTCAAGAGGCGACTTCTCCTGTTAACAAGTATAAGACCTACCAACCATTTACTTCTACAAATGGAATCCAAACCAATTCTCAAAGAACTGATGCTAATGGTAAGCAGCAAACTCCGACAGGCAACGGAGAAACCTCAAAAAACCCTTATCTTCCTTATAAATCAAGAGAGCCTTCAGGTAGTTTCTACTATATATTGCTCTCTTATATTGAATAATGAGTAGGTGTCCAAACCCAGCTAATTCCTGGCCAGCAGCAGCCTAACAAAGCTGCCTCGAATTTGAACTACTTAACGAAATATTTTGGCTCTTCAAATAAATATCTGTCATCAGCAAGTATGACCAAATGTTATTTGTTAAATTTCCCTTTAACAAGTATCTCCATTAGCCACAGGCATCAGGACTGAAACTGATCAAAGCCCGTACAAAATCGGAGTTATCTCCCCTGTATCGGCCGGTACACCAGAGAAAATAAAAACAGGGATCCGAGCGGTCGAGCTTCTCAAATCGACTGAGAAAATCCAAAAGCTTAAAGAAATTCCAACGTCTTACCTTGACCAGCAGTATTTGCAGGTCCGTCGGATGAGTAATTCGCCTTCCAAGCTAAAACTTTCAGGTAAGGAAATAACTTGAGGGGTATGCTAACGTGAGATAGGAGTTTCACAGAAAGAGTCTGTGATAATAAAGGAAGGTGTTGCTAGCCAGCAATCCACATTCAGAAAGTCCCCTGAGAAAGTTCACAGCCCCAATGAGAAACTCAGGAAAGTGGTTTCAAGCTCTAATTTAGTCGATGCTGGAACCAGCAAATTCGAAAGAGGAGCTTTGTTCCAAAAAAGAGTGGAATATGACGCTGCGCATGCTGGAGCTGAGGGCCAGAATGAAGTTGGTCTCGTAACGAGTCAGCACCTCAAGCTATCTCACTCAGGAACAAATTTCTTTACTTCCCAAGTCGCCGGAGCTCATAGAGTCAATGTCGTCACCGCAGATCAAGCATCAGAACTAAAAAAAAGCATCTGTTTCACAAAACAAGAAAATGAACTTACCAACAAAGTTGTGCCTTCGGTTGACTTCCTTTCTTATCAACTAGTCGAAGAGACTTACGCTGATGGCACCCGTTATGAAGGTGAGAAAATGCTAGGAAAGAAGCATGGGAGAGGCCGCTATTACTTCAAAGAAGGCTATATTTACGATGGAAATTGGGAAAACGATCAGATGGCTGGATATGGCGTTTTGTGGGTTGAGGATCGTCGTAAGATCTATGAGGGAGAGTGGGAAAATAGCGCTTTCCATGGCCAAGGAACTCTGTATAACACAGAACTAAAAAAACTTGATGAGTTTGATGGCGCTGATTTCTCAAGGCTTCGAGGAGGTTGGTTGAAATTCGAGGGAACTTTCCATAAAGGAATGAAGAAGGGAATGGGTACCTTATTGATGACTAATGGAGACGTGTTTGTTGGAAACTTCTTGAACGATGTTGTACATGGAAGAGGATCGTATACTCACAAGAATGGCAGGACCTATGCTGGCTTATGGCACGTTAATAAACTTATCCAGAGGTGTTAGCTTCTGCGCACCTCTTCGAGTGATAAAGACAGAGCGAATAGAAAAAGTAATCGATAAGGAATACTTGAAATAAATATCTTTTGCTGTCTGAACAATAACAAATTCTTTCAAAACTTTAGCAGAACAAACATTTATAGTAGCTATTGCCTAAAAATAAAATAAATGACTACCATTTGAAAATTCCCAAAAACATATAAATGAAGAAAAGCAATCCAAAAGAGTTTACCACTGAAAATGAACGAAATAGGCCATTAAGACAATATGGTACTGTTGTTAGATAATTGTCTAAGGTAAAAAATTGTAGCGCCTTCAAATAGTAAGAGAAATAATAGTTTAAAGCAGGAACAGGGAAGACTTTCTGTCTACCCAATTGATACATGATAAGAATGCTTATGTGATTTGAAATAAAAGTCTCTTATTTGATTTGTAGTTGAGTGAATGTAAGATTGTTAATTTTTAAAAATTCTTCATTAGTGTTAGAGAGAGCTTTTGTGCGTACTTTTAAACACCTTTTTCCCGTTTTACGCTGTATCGAAAAGGTTGAATTAGAAATAAGTAAATGAGTTCTTTTCACATCTTTTGACTTTTACAACGGATTCATCTTCTTCTTAGCATCAATAAGTTGCGAATATACCGCTACTTTGAACATTTTTTTTTGAAAAATATTTTGGACTTTGCCAGCATATGTAGGATTCAAATTGAGATATATTCAAAAAATGTGAGTTTGATTTCTGACTTCTAAGATAAATTATAATTTATTTGAACTTCAATCTAAATATACAATGAAATTAGGACTATAATATAGTATCTCTTAGTTTTTATCCTTTCGTAGAAGGGAACCAGATGCTACTAAATAAGAAGCTAGCAAAGTACTCTTAGATAAAACTTCTGAGTGTTTACTTTATGAACCTTTAGTGACGAAACCTAATGCTCGGAGAATTACTGTGAGATCATATCGAAAGGGCCCAGGATGATAGTGGACTCTTGCTTCAGAAGGTAATAACAAGTCTGGATTCGACACTTTCAGCGTCGAAGCAAGCAATAAAGCTCATCTATACCACTTCTTCTTCAATTACTTTAATTACTTTATACTATCATCTCGAAATAGTTGCTCACAGTATCATTTTCCAATGAGCAGCTCGTTTCTACTTGCTCCATTTCTGTAATATATAGCAATACGGTCAGTGCGCGTAATCTGCTGATAAATATCAACAATCATGAGCTGCCGAAAAAGGAAATCGATTTGGTCAAATAATAATATCATAAAGGGGAAAGATCACTCTAGTTCTCGTTATAAGAGATCGTTTCTAGATATTTTGTAAAGTCACAACAAATCAGCTCTCTTCAAAATGGCTTCTCAGTTCAATAGAAAAGAAGACAACAAGAGTTTCTGAACATATTTGATCTATTAAATTATGTTGCTCTAAACTCATATCACAACATATATTGTACAATCAATCATTCATGATATCTTAGTTAATTTTGATTAGAAAGCCTCTTTTTCTCGATTAACTGGTCGTATTTCAATAACTCCTCCGTTTCTAATTGAGGTCAATAAGGCCCAAAATATTCCCTTGCGCATTTTGCTAAGTCCAAGACAATCTGATTGGGAACCAGCGTACATTTCATTCCCTCAAGATCTAACTTCCTCTCCGAACCTTCTAATGGAAAGTTTTCTCCAAGAAGAACTCTAACACACGCTTCAGATGAGAGTGAAAGACTTTGAAGATTATAGCCACCTTCTAAACAAAGCACCAGCTTCGACTGGATTTCTTGCAACTTAGCAAGCATATACGCACAACCGTCTTGAGTGACGTCCAGACCTCCAAGTGGATCTTCTCTGCCGGCATCAAATCCCGCTGATATGACTATTAGTTCTGGGTTAAAACTCCTCACGATTGGATAGACAATCCTTTCGAAAAATATAGATACATTCAGGGTCTCCAATGACAGAAAAATAGTCAGTATTCCATGGGAGATTTAAGTTATAGCCTAGGCCTGTTCCTCTCCCTAAATTTGATATAGCTCCACTTGGTCCTGGATAAAAATATCCTTCATCAAATCTGTGAATCGAGATAAACAAGATTTCTTCATCATAAAAAATTTTTTGAGTGCTATTTCCATGATGGACATCCCAATCAAAAATCAATATTCGCTTCAAATTGTATTTCTTTTGTGCATACTTAGCTGTTAACGCGGCCGTGTTGAAGATACAAAAACCGCCAATCGCATCATTTACGACAGCGTGATGTCCTGGAGGCCGAATCACTGCGTACCCGCTGTCCCATTCCCCTCCCATTATTTTATCTGTGATCAATTTCGCACCTGTAAGAGCTTTCCTTGCTGCCATGTTTGTAAACTTATTATAGTAAGTGTCTCTTAATCCGCTATCTTCGGACTCTTTATAGTCTCTAGATAGAGCTGCTACGTAGTCAATGTAGGCTTGAGGATGAAGGAGTTCGATATACTCATTGCTCGCTTCTTCTAACTTATCAACGTATATACACTGATTAAGAAGTCCAGAGTGTTGAAGATGAGATATTATACTAGAGATTCTTTCTGGTTTTTCTGGATAGTCTAATTTGCAGCTGTGAAGTTTCATGTCCTCATCAGTAACGATCCCACAATCTTTTTGAAATTTGGAGAATTTGTTGGCCGTGAACTCGGCTTTGATTCGAAAGCATCATTTGAGCTGACTGTGTATGAATGAAAAAATTGCAAAAGCTTTGGAGTTAGGCTGCTGAGTGATTTCAGAAGAATAGAATATCCAAATTTTCTACCACTTGTAATTTTAATCATTCGCAAAGTTTTGTTTTTTTTTTGGAATTTTGACTAACGATTACGACGTATTGGAAGATAAAACCGGAAAGGAGAGCCATCAGCAATGTGTAGACCAAAAATCCAAATTTGATGTGGGATATTTCTTATCAAATTCCTCAGACCCTCTTTCTTTCGCATTTTATTACAGTTGAAGGTAATTCATTAATAAGATTGTCTTCCGTTCTTGGATCTGAGAGATATGAGATTGACCCTAATTATGGAAAGTAATCTCTTTTAATAGCACTAGTCTTCATAAATTACAAGACTCAAGGAATGTATTCAATTTAATACAATTGAATTTTGACGGCCAATTTTATAATATTTAAGAAATTTTTTCTTTAATTTAGGTTTGACAGTGTTAAAAAGAAAAGGATTGCTTTTCAGATAAAACTGGTCAATTATGAATTATCTGATTAGATCACCTACTAAATGATAATATGGTAATTTTGAAATTAAGTACAGGGATATGATAACACCAAATCATTTAATATGCACGAAGCTGAGTAAGGGGATTTTCAGCAACAATAAATTAAAGAGAGAGATAAATCGAAATTCACAATTCATAATCAATCAATGCTAACACTTCCTTTCCCTTAGAATTATGTAAAAGTAAGAATCAAAAATATTTAACAAAGAACACTTAAGTCTTGCTTTATTTTGAAAGAAATACTTTTGATAACCATTACAAATATAAGCATCCGACTAACCTTAACTAAAATATGTTCTAAAAAAAAAACTTGAAGTTAGTTGCTTTATTCAATTCGCAATTTGGGAGTTTTTCATCTTAAAAACATACTCCAAATTACTGTTTCTAAGCACTTTGTATTTACTCTAAGCCAGTATGTTTCTCTCACGCAAGGTCTTCACTGATTTGCAAGATATAATCATCTGCACATACATTAGCACTCCTGAGAGAGATCTTCATGCACAATCAGAATGAAACTTGTGAACCCTGAGTCGGATAGCAGAATATTACAAGAGAAAACGCTCAATTATACTTTCTTCCGAGAAAGCTAAACATAGGGAAAGACAATAATAGACGATACGATAGTTAAGGAGTTTCAGTTCGGAAAAGATAGTTAGTTTAAGTTTCTAATCCAACGAACACAGAAAAAAAGATTGCATTAAGTAAAACAACCTTGATCATATAAGTTACATTTAATAAATAAAAACACAAGTTTGTAACATTATGCTTATATCTCTCGCTTCTCATTTATGAGGCAACTGAACAAAAACTTTTCAAACCTTGAACCATTTCCATCTTGATTCGAAAGAGCAAATACACGAAAACTTTTGTGTCGAAGAGACTTTTCTGCTATTAGTAATAAAAGTATTGTCGCTCATCATGATAAATAAAATATAAAGACAAAATAAAATACTTCCAAAAGCACAACTTGATGAAAAACCTTTTAAACTTGAAGGTTCTTCCAGACGATATTAACGAAGTAGGCTTATATTATTGATCTTCATCACTAATCCTCAAAGGAAAAGGGCTCAAGTCGAGCACAGAATAAACGCACCAGCGTGGAAAATGGAAAATCACCTCTAAAAGTCAATTTCCTTGATGTACATATCAACCTAGCTTGCTTAATTTGATTAATTCGCATTAGAATTACGACCCTGACATTCTGTCCATGCCTGTTCTCTCATTTGAGAAGGCAGATTTTTCTTCACATCTGACAAAGCCGAGCCAGTTAGCCGAAAGTTGGAATTTAATCAGCAAAGATATTCTTTCTCCCTTCGGAATTAAGCACCGATCAATCATCAAGCATCAACTCGAGCAGGAGGGCAAAAAGAAAAAGAAATTTGTTACTTCGGCAGTAATCGAAAAGGAACTGAAAAGAAGTAACTAAAGGCTTAAAACATTATTCAGTGCTCTAAACGCATGATGTATAGAAAACCTAGCTAAAGGAGATAAAGCTGAGACACAGCCACCTGAAAGAGTCGACAGAGTCGACGATATGAAGAGAAAAGTTACATGGTTTTCGAGAAGCTCAAGTCCAATAAGGAAACCTGTCTCTAAAAAGAATACTCAAATAATTGAAGTGACCGACCCAGATGAGAAGGCACCGGAGCCGCCAGCAGAGACCATGAAAAACTCCCATAAAAGTATTCATTTGAATGGATTTCCTTCTAATAATTAAATATAGCTGCGGGACAAATCGCAACTCAGCAAATGCTTAACATGAGCTGGGACAACCCTCCAGTAGTTTCTCTATGGGACTTGCTTGATGCAGCAGATGAGGGCGATCGCAAAAAACCTCTACCCAAACTCACTGCTTACAATTCTTTGCAACCCCCAAAAAGTATTGCAGCATCGAGGAGAATAACCCCAATCTACAGCCAAATCACACCGAAAAACATAGCATCTGTTCGTCCGGTCCGTCGCAAGTCGTGTGAATGCTTGCTTTGTGGAGGAATCTCAAACTTGGAAGTGAGAACTTCCCATATTCATTACGAAGTTCAAAGACCTGAGCACAACCACAAGTCCCGTATAAGTATAAAGGACATTCAGATGATAAATCAAACACTAAGATTTGCGAATTTGGCCCACCATAAGAAACGAGATTCAGGAACAATGTTGCGAGTGCCTTCAACTGGGAAAACAATGACGATGTTTAGGAGCACTCGAAATGTCTTTGGAACTCGTTCAGGAGGGTTAACTCTAGTAAATTCGCCAGCTGGATCGATTCGCGGTAAACGGAAAGATTCTGAGGATCCAAGCGAAGTTGATAGTGCATATAAACTGCAGAGTAGCACTGTCAAAGATGGGGATATGAAGGATAGCCAGCAAATTTCAAACAACTCTATGGAGACTCCTGACCCAACTCCAAAGAACAACGTGCTCAAAGTGTTAGATTTCGCGGAAGCTTCCCAGGACAAGAATGGACGATCCCAATTTCCTTCAATGAACGAAATTGAGGAAGAATCTCCGCAGTCTCAATCCATCACTAAGATAAAATCTACCTCACCTAAAAATTTTAATTACAAGCTGAAAGTTGAACCTACTCCTACTACTCCTACTATTAAACTCAGCCGATGGAAAGGAGCCAGACATCAGCCTGATCAAGAAGGAGACTCAGAATATAAAGCACCAAAAATCAACACTGCTCCTGAGGCAGATAAACAAGTTACCCAGAGCGTGAAAGAAGACCAACCTAACAGTGATTTTAACTCCGGAACGAATACAATCGATAATTCGCCTACCTTCAAACTTCACGGGGGAATGAGTCGCACTTTATTTGATCTTACTTCGGCGGGAAAAGAAGAAGGTTCTCCCACACTCAAGAAACCTAAACTCCAGAGCATCGGGTCGATTGACTATCCATCAGGTTTGAAAGTAACCCCTGTAGATTCTCAAGAGCAGTCAGCTCCAACTGCTCAGATTGGCAATAGTGAGAACAGAAGAACTGCTGAATTTTCTAATAAAAAGCAAGACCCAAGCAAGGAGGTGAGATTAGTAACTATCAGTGAAAGTCCTTTGCGCCATAAATTCAACAAAGAGCACATAGATCCTACTTTTTCTGGTTCCACACTTCCAAGTACCCAAGCGAAAAAAAATCCGAAAAGAAGCTTATCCACACCAAAACAGCATATAACCTCCTCTTCTGACCTGCATTCAGCCCCCACTGCTTCCTCTGATAGATTTCTTAGCAATCTGCGTAATAGAAGACTTCGAAATAATAAATCTCTCAGCAACTGCCGCCCTAATACCTCAACTGCTGAGGATATACTCCGAGTTTACAAAACATCTCCTTCAGCATTAGAGGAAAGCCCAATCAAGCCAGAACGAAAATCCGGCAGTCCTATTCGGCATACACATATTCGTGTAAACTCCAATGAATTACCATTGAAGCCAATACTTGAGCGAAACCGAAAAAGTAAAGGAAAGTATATTAGACTAATCAGAGGTCAAGAGGTCGATGAATTTCTGAAAAATTATACCCAGACAACTTTCCATAATTCATATTCGCAGCTCTATAGTCAAGAGCGTTCAAAGGATATGTCGTTGGGCGAAGTTTCGAAAGTTGAAAAGCAAGGAAAGAGTAAGCCATCCCGCCTTGAATTCAGTATTCCATTGATCGACGTGCCAAGATCTGACAGCAGAAATCTTCTTTCTCGTTCTTCTACGCATAAAGAGAGTGTGTCCCAAATGATCACGGTCTATAAGACGCTTCATAACGTGGATTACACTAAGGAACAGAAGCAGGTGCTGGAGAAAATATTTCCGATGAGCAGACTTTCAACAGGGAATTTGACTATCAGTAAACGATCAACAGCACTATAGCTCAAACCCAGAATTAAGAGTGTTCATTAAATCTGTTTATCTCTTGTTATTGCTGCTGCTACTGCCGGAACGCAGTGATAAGAACAATACGATAAGAAAATTAATATTTGCTTTGACAGAATGATACTGTATCAAAACTTCTTCTTGTTAGTTTAAGTATTCTTTAACAACTCGCACGCATTGACCGAGTGGAAAACTTCGTCTTTCATGTAATAATGATATCCGAAAACAAAAGCTCAATATCGAACTCCAAATGTTAGGAGACAATAATGGACTGTTGTTGTTTTGTATAAGGTAGCAGAATATTTTTGGTGGGCTGAATAATCAGGCTATTAGGTTTATGATGCTTAAATTCACCTTAATTCAACGTGAGAACTTGAAAAAAAGTTTACTTAAACATAATTTACAAATAATGCGTTTCTTAATTAAATTTAAAAAATTCATTAGAGAAAAATGAAATTTCTAACTAAAAGTCAACTCGCTCTAACTGCTCGGTACAATGGCTATTTTTATCCATTTGAAATTATTCATTCTTGTTAGAATCTGCTGCATCCGGTTTTGTTGAGGATCCATCTGTTTTGCTCCCCTCGGCCGCAGTCTT
>ENA-UOTX01001255-UOTX01001255.1-compost-metagenome-genome-assembly--contig:-NODE-1255-length-20372-cov-18.342745_pt1 | contig 20372 bp, 9 predicted proteins | sample MGYA00238143_ERZ746982 | MGnify/ENA primary metagenome ERZ746982 (study PRJEB28758, sample SAMN06268862) | compost metagenome | isolation source: single cell | place: USA: California, Emeryville, Joint... | reverse complement strand
ACATCAGCAACACAATCATCAAGTTGTTTGAATGCAATGTTCTTCTTTTCATCGAGTTTGTCCAGAACTCTTTTCTTTATGATCTCAATGAAGTTGATGATCGTTCCTTTCTCAGTCTCCACTTGAGCCTTCAACTTCTGGACGTACTCATTCCCTTTTTCAAGAAGAATAGCTGACTCATCAGGAACATCATCTTTCTTCTCATTTTCTCCTCCTCCTGGTGTTTTATTGGAAAGTTGAATAGAATTATAGTAGTGGATGATCTTCTTTAGATGCTCTGGGATCTCAACTAATGATTTTCTATCATTCTCATTCATACTGAGAAGGCAGTAGAAGCAGATGAGAGATGGAGCCTGCTGGGAGTAACTTGTGCTCAGCTTCAGGCACTTGACAGTCTCTGCAGGATGAGTTCTGCAGGTGAAAGTGGCGATATGCTTGTGTATCTGAGCCAATGACTCACCAGAGTCACGCTCAGGTTCTCCTTTTACTTTTTCTTTGCTTTCCATTTATTTCTATATTTACTCAGCCAATCAAATGCAAATAAACCGATTCATTAATCAACTAATTTGCTAACATATATCTTGCTTCTGTTGGCAATTCTGATCAATTTTTATTCGTTTTGTAAACTGATCTATCCAATCAAATCAAAGAAACTTGTTTGACATTACAATCATCAAAATAATGCTATGCCTCTAAACTATCAACGTGCATAGCGTTCTGTATAAGTCAGATACGCCATTTGTTTAAGGGTCGAATATTTGGATACTTAGCTTCCCAACGATTTTTGTGGTGCCTTCTCAGCCCTTGAAGCTGAAATCAATTTGCCTATAAAAATGTTTAAATGAAAATTAGAAATGATTATATTATTGTATAGGACTTGTTTGGTTCTTCCATGAATATTGAATAACGGTTTGTTTTGTTGATTGATTGTCACATTTTTGAATAGGTTGAAGTTTTGAATGTTTAAACGTATTCTATAATCCGAGCGAAATGGTTTCCGCTAATGAAATAAAACCTACCTCTTTGAATTTCTATTGGAAATATGTCTAATATATCGACAGGAAAATCTGTTGTGCAAAGTCCGTGAAAAAAATCTAGCTACAAAGGAGAAATTTGACCTTATGATCATCATGAAGATGTGAAATTCAATCATTCTGTTTCACTGCTGATGAGGCCTTGATTTGTTACTTGCCCTTCAATATTTCGATGATTAAATTTTGGTTTAGTTTTCCAGCTTCTGTGCTTATCTATAGATTTAATCGCTCTTTTCGTCCACAAAAGTAGCAATAACTTAACTGATTCTCATGTCAGTAGCTTAAAAATACGACTATTTGTATAGGTTCGCAATTAATCTGACATATAAGAAGTTAAAAGACACAAATTAGGAATATGTGCTCACAAATACATTATAGAGATGTATACATAATGAATAAAACAATCACTCACGAACCGACAAAATCTTCGAAGCACGATTCGGTGGCTCTAATTGATAAAAAAAAAACATGTCCTCTCTTCCTTAATAAAAACTTGAATCAGTTTTAAAATCGATTACTCGGGATTTTCTTAATTTGAAACAATATGGTAAAAGGAAAAAACTCATTTCTTAGTCTCATGTTCTACGAGTATCCTTCTGTAATTTGATACCGAAAGCGGTTCATTCAATTGAGTTTTTACGCAAACTAAGTAAATAATTCACATCTTTCATTGTATATTCTTGGTGGTGGCCTTTACATTTTTCATCTATTATAGAAAGGATGCTTCAACTTATAAAAATATAAAATCAACCTAGTTGATGCTACCTTACCAAAAATGACATTGATTAAGTAATCCTATCACTCACGGAGCGATTCTTTATCCCTTCATGGCCTCAGGAGTTGCTTAGAATATTATTCTGCCTTTGAAAGTAATAATGTCTGTACCGATACTTGATTGATTTCTCTTTTACTTTCTTTCTTCATTGAAAAATTATTCGATTGCAAGTTTCCAAAGATTTACAGAGTTTAAAAAAATTGAGTATGCTAATGCAATGAAACGAGCAAGAAAGAGCTCTGCGACCAGAATAAGCCAAGAAATACCCTCTAAACAGCTGAAAATAGCAACAACTATCAGAGAACCTCCTCCTGAATACAAAAAAGTCGTGAATATTGAACTAAAATCATCAATAAGGGTCACTGTTAATGTTTCTAGCAGAATAACAACTAACATGTTCATGAATAACTATGTCCCAAAACTTCTTCCGGACCCTAAGCGCAAACTTATCTACCTCCAGAACCACTTCCTTGACAAAATAGCCGTAATGAATCTCAAAACTGGCAAAATCATAAAAAATCTTGGCCCCGAAAACTACAATCGAAAAAGAGACGTGCTTCGCGGCTCAGGGAATTTAACATATCCTACTTTTTTATACCGAAGTCTCCATTTCCTAGACAACGATACTGTAATCGCCCTGCGGAAAGGGTCCAACTTCAGAATTTGTTATATGGTGCGAATAGACCTTCGGAATTTCAAATTCGAAGACTTGAAATGGACTACTACCTTACAGGAGCTTAAATATAATGTAATCACCGATCAGTGTCCTGTACCCGAATTGAGAGCCATAGCAATAGCCGCAGAACTTCGAGAAATTCTCTTAATTGACCCGGATAAAGGTATCATGAGGAGATATAAGCACTCGAATATAATTTTTGGTGTCTCGTATTATCCGAAAAGGCGTTGGATAATAGGAGAGGCGAGAGTGAAAGATCCTAATTTTGTGGTATTTGATCTTGACACGAGGAGAAAATTACATGTTGTTAATTTGATAAACCCAGCAGGGTTGTCGGGGCTATATGGACAAAACCCATCCTGGTTGCTGGATTATTTAGTGATGCTTATTAACGAGCCGAGACTGGTTAAAATTCATGAGGGTGGGTCTTTGGAGGCATTGGATAAGGTCATTTTGGAAAAAACGACGGGAAGCAGGTTTGTGTATAATTTCTGTGCGGAGGAGCAGACTCAAAATGTTTTTTGTACGGGGCTGACTGACTGTATTAAAGTTTACGACAAGAATTTTGACTTATCAGGGAGATTCAAGGTTTTAGGTGGAACTGGGTGTGTGAGCGTGACGGTGATTTCTGCTCCGAATTTGATAGCGTTTTATGATTATCGGAAAAGAACCATTGGATTTTGTAGAGTTACGTACGAAAAGCCATGATTTTGTTGCTTGAAATACGAAAATTGCCTTCGATGATTTTAAATTCATATTTTCTTTTTGCGGAGGAATTGCATCTATTCATCTATGGTATTTGTAAATGTAAATAAGGCCAGTTCACGTTAAAGTAAATCATCAGAAGCGAAGGTTATTGCAGAAAAGTAAAAACTACAAATCTGTCTAATAACAATGATTTAATAATCTGATGGCGATCTTTACCGAGGGAAATTTGCGTGGGAAAGATGAATTTTTAGTCTTGAGAACTCCGTTTTTTTTACAAAAAGGCATTGGCATATTTTAGAGTTTTTTCATGATTAATTTTGGATAGACTCTCAGAGTATTTTCCAAAATTAGCCATGAAGAAATCCGAACGAAACCTCAAGTTTGGTGTTTAATATATTTGTTGAGTATTATGCCTATTTTCAGCAAGAAGCCTCAACAAAAGGCCAGAGCACCACCACTCTAATAACTTCTAAACTCAATAAATAAAATTTTAATACTTTAGATGTTTGAGAGCTACAACTGCCCTCCTGTCGGACACTCTAACGCCTTCAAGAGAATATGAGCTCTTAATATTTACATCAGCTCTTCCTATTTCAAGAAAAAGACTTTATTTCGATCAAATCATATGATTTTTTCTCGATTGACCCTTCAATGATCACAGAAAATTATCTTTTTACAGAATCAACGGGGAAAAAATGATCTAAGAATCGAATGCAAGTAAAACTCTATTTTTATTGTGCAGCTTGCTTAGGCTTGTAGTCATCAATTCTTTTATGGAATTTCCCCTGATTTGGATTCGATTGGTCATCTTTGCGCGGATGCTGTCTGAACTCGATCTCGGCTTTCTCGCTGAGTCCCAGAGTTTTGAAAATCCAGTCCTTGATATTTGCCTTTGTTTTTTCATCAAGACGCTTCGTCCAAAGCGAGATTAGCACTTCGGTCGATCTAACTGACAACACAAGCCCACAGATGTCGTCGTTATCGTCGCATTGCTCTCCTATGAAGCCGATAATCAGCTCTTCCCAAAATTTGTTCGCATGAGTGGGTTTTATTCTCAGAATATATCTCGCACCGCCTTTATTGGCTTCATCTTCCCACATTGGCTGGATGCCTTCTTGGAAAAGGTTGATCTCGCATCCAGCTGGCAATTTGTCTGGTCGGACCATATGGCGATAGTAGGACCAAAAGCCTTCGACGGTGTTGAAAGAGCCGAGGGTTTTTATCTCATCCTTGTAGCTTTTCTGATCTTGCTTGCTGTATTGTTTGAAAAAGGAGAAGGAAAAGACAAATGTTCGAGACAATGGAGTTGTTTCTGAGGTGGTTTTGGTGTCTTTCTCGTCGGGTTGCTTTTGCATGGTTGAACGCTAATTGATCTTTCTCAAACGCGAAAATAATTAATGTATTTATGAAAATATCAAAGCTAGATGTAGGTTAATCAAATATTTTGGCCGGCAATTAATCGTTCGAAAAAGAAGAAACAAAAATAATTTACTTTGCTTGTGAGAAGTGGGCTATTGAGTGCTTATACAGCGGAATGGCCACTAAATAGAGCCACGAATAGCAATGCCGCAAAATGAAGAGTTGAATCCGCTTAATGTTGCAGAATTATCACTGAATGCTATATGATTTTGTTGACTCTGGTAATTGGTCAATTTCAAAATTTTTTTTGAATGAAATATGATTGGAAAAGATAGTATGAATATAGAACTTTTGTTAAATCTATTATATCTCTCAAAAAAATTCCCTTTACATTAGAAACCTCATCAGATGATGAAATTTTCTAATTTATTGTGGCAAATCGGATGAAATAGGTCAATGCTCAAGCAATCAAGAGCCCAAAAAATAGTTCTTTGGTTTTGTATTGATTGAGTTGGGATGCAGTTGTCTCTTAATAAGCTGCTAAATAATTAAATTTTCTTTCTAATTGAAAGGAATTAGCCTATAGTACAGAATGAAAAAATTTTCCTATTACTCTGTGAGATTACCATATAATTATTCCATCTAATGTTACCAGCTACAATTATTTACGCCTTCAATTCAATGAATTTTTTTATTGCTTTTTGAAAAACTCGATACCATCATATTATCAAAACTGAAATACTCATAACCAAATGAATTTTGAACAAAAACCTTGATTTTGAATGATATATATTTCGACAAAATTTCTACCTAATCCTCTAAAAGTTCTGACAATTTTGCTCTTTTCGCATATGCTCTGAAACTATTGAGGAATTTCATCAAAAGCAGAATGAAAAGATAGGACTGCTCGTTTAACAGATAAATTTCTGTGTTCATTTGATGAATGAATTCCATTCAATACGTTTCGAAGACTTGCTTGCAAAAGAACTCAAAAAATTACGAATTCAAATCGTTTTCATCGAAGCAAATTAGCTATAATGAAGGTAACAAGATTTGGCGACCTGTCAAACCTCATCTTGGCTGAAATTTGCTTTGGATTCATGGAAAAATGCCAGAAATTCACAATTCACTGATGATTTCTTTCCGAAAATCAAAATGAATTATTAAATAAATTTTTCATTTGCTTTAGTTCTAATTGCAGTGAATAATCCAAATTCCATTGTTATTTAGTATTTTACTACATTGCTCTATCTTTCGAGGCTGAGATTATCTGCGAACCGAAGTATTTTTGTGTAAATGCTTATACAGCAATACTCCTATTGTAATTTAATTACATATTAAAAGTCAATATTTAGAAGCGCTTCTAAGTACCCTCAAAGTAATTACTGCTGCAAACTAATTTTCCCAGAACTAATTACTTCCTAAGTAAAATAGTGTTATATGGTTACGCCAGCTATTCCAGACTGTAGATACAATACACTGTTAGAAGAAAGCGATAAGCGGTAACTTGGAACAGTACTTGCTTGTGATCTTAAGGCTCTTATGAAAAAGGCATCTATTAGGTTGTGTTATGTTAAGGAAAAACAGTCATATGAATAGAGACAGCCTTTCTATCAGTCAGGCAGAAAGTCACTGTCCAAAGCGTTAAACTAGACAGAGTAAGGATGTAGATTATATTTACTACTCTTAGGGTTATACTTATTTGTCAATTTCGGCAAAACTTCTTGCCATTGAAAAGAAAAAATATCAGTATTCTACTCTAAACTCACTTGCAAAACTCTCCCACTCAGATATCATTTGCGACTAACTTGGAATGGAAAATCGTGGTCCACAAAGCTCTTGTAATTGGAAATATAAACTTTTATTGCTCACAACCACATTGAAGTACTCCATCGTTTGTCGATGCACCACCGTCCTCCTCAAATCCATTAAAAAGTCGCTTAATTTTTTCTCAGATTTCAACCGATTGCGAGTTTTCAGCCACAAGTCAATCATTCGAACCCCCGTAAGTTTGTTTATTAGGGCCGGCAACTGTTCTATCAGTTCAGTAGATCCAAGCGGCCAGAGCTTCAAATGTAGCGAGAACAATTTCCTGCACTTGGTTAGTGCCTCAAACAATTTGATGATCTCCTGCTCAGGGACATTGTCCTCCAACAGCAACTCTAATTTCTCTAACTTTGCTAAGGCTTTTACCGATTCCGTTATGCTCGAAATCGAGACTTTTTCTCCAAGCCTGCACCCTATTTCCAAGGTCAGGTGTCTAATATTTTGGAGGTTGCTCATAGCAAAAGCGAACTGGCTCACCACCCTTGGATCAAGAGGCAGATGGTCCTCTGAACCGGTCAATTTGACCTCTAATTCAGCTAAATTCTGCAATTTTGGAAGATTTGTGAGGAAAAATTTGTCAATGAAACCCGATGATTTCAGATTACGCTGCATGCCGTTTATTTCTAACGTCAGCTTATTAAGATCCTTGCAGTGGCTTATCTGCTCCGTGAAGTACTGACCCAGCTTCGTGAAATCCTCGTGATTGTTTTGTATTTCAAAGTTCAATTCTCTTGTATGTTCCGATAACGTGAAGATATCCAGAGGAATCGAAATATTCTTCGCCTCGCGAGCCTCGAGGCTCTCGAAAGCATACCTCTGCCCTTCTCGTTTCAACGTGAATTCCAGCGTCTTGAAGTTACTGCGCGTTAGCTGTTTCTCCATGATTTCGGTTCTGTCTTTTCCTGTTAACGCCATAACCAACCGCATCAGGTTATCAAGACGGTTTTTCGGGAAATATGTCATGCGGTTCACTCTAAACTGTAGGATTCTGAACTTGATAAGGGAAATATGGTCTTGAAATGCTGTTATTAGGTCGTTGCCGCTGATATCATCATATACAATAGAAACTTTAAGCTCTTCGAACTGTGGAAGTCTCGATAACGCCTTCAACATGTAAGAATAATCTCGAAAAACAAGCGGGTCTTCAGCCAATATGATCTCTAAAGACTGCAATGAGGTCATGGCCTCGAGGCAGTCCCAGCTGTTCTTGCTATTTAAACCGAGCCTCATGGGTAGGAGTCTCAATTTCATGCACTGTAGGCTTTCGAGTGTTTTTTTCTGTAGAAGCGGCAGATTGAAGTCATCGGATGCCATGACTGAGAGTCTTTGCAGTTTTTCGGCAGCGTAGAGTAGCTTATTGAGGTTTCTGATGGGGTTTTCTGTTATGGAGGGGTTGTAGAAGTCAAAACTCAGGCTCAACTCTTCGCATCCTTTGACTAGATGTCTGATACTGCTCTTGGTGACGCTATAAGAGAGGAGATTTGGGTTTTCCAGCCCAATGGAGGCTGATTTCACGTATTTAGGTATTCTGAACGCTCTGCGGAGGGCCAGGAGAGAAATTTGCTCGGGACTGGGATCAGTGATTTTTAACGTTAGCTTTTGACATCTTCTTACTAGCATTGGTGGAATCAATAAGCTTGAATCGGGAATTCTGGAATTGAAAACACTGAGTGATAGGGAGGAGATTTGCCGCTGTTTTGAAAGCCAATTCCGGTGAGAGCCTCTTTTAAGAGTGATGTTCTCTACGTGGATTAAATTCATTGAAATGTACGAACGGCGAAGATCGCGGACATCGAGAGGACTATGCAAACGGACAGATCTTTTCTCTCGAACTGCGGCAGACTTTGCACGGTCGTTCGCTAAAGAAGCCATGCAGGTGGAGTGCATGATGTGTTTTTCTCAGAATTAAACAATTACGTTGGTACGCGAATTTATTTATTAAAATAGTGCTTGTATGCTGTGTGCACTGTACTCAGAAATAAAAATCCGTTCTAGATTTATACTATTGGAAGGATTGAAGATAAAGTGTTCAAGAAAAAATATCCTCAGAGGTCTAATTCAATCAAGTTTCATTTTCCGCATTCGAAACCAATGCTATTGATGGATACTCAAAGTGAGTGAGTTTCCCCGTGGAAAATGCTACATTTTAACGGGCTATTACGAGATGAGTCTCACCTGCATCGATTTGAAAAGTCATAGCATACCAAGCGGATCATCAAATCAGATCTCCAAACACAGATGGGAATGTTATAATTAGCAGAGCTAGCAGATTCATCCGATTTCCGTTATATTGTCTTGTAAATCTCTATAGAGCTCCCATGGAGTCTAATGGCTAGAGGAAATCAAAGCTTCTGATGAGGTATAATCTCTTTTCCCAGGCCATTTCATCACCTCGGGACATCAATCAATAATTCATTACCCATCATTTCAGTAAATTTATTCAATTACTCAGAGAGAATCTTAACAAAATACGATTCGAAAAAATTATCGAATAGAAGAAGCCGCAAAATAAATTAGGCTCTAGAAATAAAATCTGTGCTTACCATGAACCTTAGATCGATGAAAGACGTTATCGACGAGAGCCATCTCCCAAAAGAATCAAGTACGCCCTCATTTACAGCTGCTAATGCAAACGAAAATGTGGTTTGGTGCTGTCTGAGGACGAATGCGATCCATATGATGAACGTGCAATCAAGGACGCGGCTAGAATCCTTCCAAGGCGTTCAACTACCCAACGGTTTTCATAATAATCTCTTCTCAGACGGTTTTAATCGCCTTCATTAGGTAGAGATCACACATATGTCGAGAGCATTACAGGAACAGATTACATAATATCTGCCCATTACGCCCCTGGACAAGAAGAAGCCAACTTTGCAATATACGATTGTAAGAAACGCCGAAGTGTTTTTGAGTTTGATGGGATTGTGGGAAGTTAAACTTTAACATCCACCTTTATAATTAACAATGATTATGAAACAAAATAGGTTCAGGTTCGGGAGACATTGCCTTTAACCCTCGAAAAAGGATAGCTGCATTGCTTCCTATTGAAGGGCAGTTTGCTTATCATCTGTTCGACTGCAACGACTCCCATATCCTCAAACGATCACGCTGGCATACCCAATATCAAGAAGGTGGATAGCAGCACTTTATTTGATTTTTAACTCGTTTTAGATTGGTTGGAAAGCTACAGTTTCGATCCTGAAGGCGAGAGAATCGCGACTTTGGACTATAAAAACAATCTTTTAGTGTGCGACGTCAATACAGACGAACAGCTGTTTCACAGAACACTTGGCGAAGGGCAGTATATGGTGATGCCTCTGTCTTGGACAGTTATGGGCAGCTGGTATGCGAAATGCCGCTGGAATCCATTGGTGGAATGCCCAATGCTTGCTGTTGTCTGTGAAAATATTCATTTTGAGCTCATCGATGCCGTTACTCAGAAGAATAATGGTGCCATACAGTTTGAAGGAGGTAATATGATTTTAATTAGAGAGTGATGAGAAATGATTCAGCGATTAGATGGATGGATTGGAAAGAAGATGGGAATTTGCTTGCTCTTGTTGGGTCACTTCCGCATGTGTATTTCTGTGATAAGCGAGGTGGAAAAATAATCCAAGAATTTCGGGATATTCATAAGAGTAAATACTAAATTTGAAGGGTTAAGTAATCATGAGAAACATAGATCATATTCGTTGTGTGAGATGGAGCGCTGATGGAACGTTTCTGGCGACTGCCTCGAGTGATATGAGTGTGAATTTGATTGATTTCAGAACCGGAAAGATATTTCATACAGAAAAGAGCGACAGTAAGTTACTTTTCGGTTGGCCAGATTGACAAAATTCTTATAGAAAGTCCTTGGTCCTTGTGTTTCACAAAATAGGTTTTTTAATGACAGTACAAAGGCTTAACAGAAAAGATTTGTGAATTTGAAAGAATACAACAGATCTCAATGGAAAAGAGTTGCAGCCAAAGAGTGCATTAGTTGTCTTTCTTGAACGAAAAGTTAACACTCGCCTTGATTGGGAATCGAATGTGGATATTGTGAATTATTTTTTGTAATTTGATGTGTTTTATATTGTAATGATTGTATGATTTTTATAGTCGAAAATTTAAATAGGCTTCATATCATTTTCTTACTGGAAGATTCAGTTTTCCATGTTTGCCTAATACGAGCATCAGTTTGAACTGTCTGCCTAACCACTAATGGAGTCTCAATAGCATAAGTTCTTAATGTTATTTAAATTACTAATTACCATGGCTACTAAGTTGTTGCTTCTAATGAGTCTCCTTAATCAATCAATAAATTAATTTATTAGTAATAGCAAGTAGGTTTCATCTTTACCTTGAGATAAAATGCTCATAGATTGCAGATTATAGCAATAATCCAGCATTAAGTAGGTGATCCAAATTATTTTCATGTCACATCGAACAGAATGCGTTTAAATGTGGCCTTATTATGTGAAAAATTGCTGTTTATTATGCTCTGAACCAGAAAATTGCCTCACAAATAATATATATCAAACCGCAAACACTAATCTCTAATAATCAGCCATAATCTCAGTATTTATTCACGATTTTCTGATGAATCATTAAGTTTTTCGAACCTCGGGTTATGCATTAAATCTTTTCGATATTTATCTTCTAACATTCAATTATTGTAGTAAAGATTTACATGGAATGCTAATCTTAAAGCTCAATACATATTAATACTTATCCAAAATTGCCAGCAAAGACCGAGGAGCAAGATAATACCACACGCCCCACTTCTCTGGGTCCACATTACCATCCCTTCTGGCGTAAAACTCCCTTGAATATAGCACTGTAAGCAGCGCCAAACCAATAAACATCAGGATCCAGAACACGATATTCAGCCATCTATACTTTACAGAGTACTGCGTGCTCCTAATTAACAGAATCCCCGGTCCTAAGAAGGTGATCATCAGTACTGGATAGAAGAACCTGACGGCTATCGACAGAACCAACTCATGAGCGATAGCAGAGAGCAAGAACGTCAGTATCTGGGCGAATCTTTTCCTCATTCTCCAGAACCTCATCAGGTCTAAATAGACGTAGTAGTACAGCCACTCATGGACAACGATATTCCAGCGTCTATAGTACGCCCCAAATTCCCTTGAATTCCACCAATCTTCATAGAAGTGGCGGTCAGGGAACTGCAACAGCTCAGCAAATCCATTGAAAAAGCTGTGGAGCAGCCCGAAGAAGAGGATGAACATACAGAGCGAGCCTGGAACGATGCCAGAAAATACGGAAAAGACGAAATCTTTCCAATTGCCGGGTTCAACGCCGGTTTTGGAGAACACTGGCAGGCAGAATATCTTGAAGAGCATGTAGGTCAGCAAGATACACATGAAGAAATTCACAAAGTGGAACACGACTTTAGAGTATTGGGTTGGAGGGCCTTTGATATATCGGTCTCGGTAGATCAGCGTCGGTGCGAAGTGGAAGTAGATGAAGTTGTTTAACTCTCGACTGACCTTATAAAACTTTATCTGAGGCATGTATCCGTCATGATTTCGGCCCGGAACGGACTTTTGATAATCCTTCCATATATCTGAGCCATAAAGCAGCTTATTCCGTAGATACGAGTGCATTTTCATCTGCATTCTAACGCATTCGCACATCACAATCGACGCGGAGGCGAACTCCAGTTGATTTTGAAGGCAGAACCGAGCCGAGTAGCTAAAAAGCGCGAGATGAAAGGCTACATAGATAGTTTTCCAAAGCAATGAGAAAGGCCGTGAGAAGTGAACCCAGCGCGTGAAGGGAATTATGAGCAAATGCGCGAAGAAGACGCGGATCCAGATGTTGAACACGGCGTCTGGCTTGTTGAAGATGCTGAGGAGAGTAGTCACATCGATAAATCTTCCGGTTTCTTTGTATTCCCGTAGGATTAGATTCATAAATAGCACCGAGAATGAAGCGACGGCAATGTGATAGAGAGTCTTGATACTCTGGTCTTTTTCGAACATTATCGTCAGCATTGACTCACGGTACTTGAATTTCTTCTCAATGCCTGGTCGAATGAAATCGTGGGTAAGGCCAGGATCTTTTAGTGGAGCATAAGTCTCAAGGAGTTGATTAGAAATATCCCTCATTTCTTCGTACATTTCGACAGAAAGTTCCTTTAATCTATCATGGAATTTGTGGTATTCAGTTTGGATTTTGCTATGAAATTCTCGATGCATTTCCTCACGATGACGCAAGTAGTTTGCGTACTTGTATTGTTTGTACTGCTCATCTTGAGCATGATGAGCCTCTTCAGTGGATGTTTCTCTTTTAATGGCTAAGTTGTTCTGGAGCAATTCGTCGCTGTCTTCGCTACCTGCCGTATCAGAGTCTATTTCCTCATCAATAACCTCCTGGACTTTTTTCTTCGGTTGTTTATTGCCTCGCTGGATTGGTTTGACCACTGGGGAGGTTTGAGTTTGCGCAGATTTCAACTCGTGCTGCTCGCTAGAGGTTTTGACGGTTTTTTCCTTCTTTTTCGATCCCATTTTATCTATTTCTTTGAAATTAAATTAATTTTCAGGGTTTAATCCTGATCAGTAGAAGCGTCCCAAATACGAAAAAAAAAAAACAACCTAAAAAACCCTAAAATGCTCTGATGGTCCTATAAGAAAGAAGGTTATGACGCTTAAATAGAGACCTTTAGAGCATCACCTACATGAGTGGAAATTTTCACTGATATTTTAGACTCAATGGGGAAGGAGAATACATAAAAGTCTATTGTAAGTGGTTGTATATAAGCAAAATAATTGAAAAACCGAGAGTTTCTCTACTGTAGAGTTTAAGGGTACCAATCATTTAGCTTGCTGTTTCTGAAAGGAAAGGTCTCATTGAAAGGATTCTTTTGGAAGTAAAATGTGTTCGCTGCTGCCTTGGAGAATTATTCTAAAACAAGACTACTGAACGACCTAATAATATAATTTATATTTTGTGGATAGAAAGTCAACTAACTGAACGAATCGAAGGAGTTAGAGTTGAATCATTAGAAATATTCGCTAAGATATTCGATAAATTACATTAAAGAATGTGCCAGGTGTTGCTAGAGTTTTCGATGAGAAAATGGCTAATCATCTCTTACAATTACTTTCAGATTCAATAAACTTTTCAAAGAGACTTAGCATTTCGTTTCAAGAATAAATTCTTAATTGGATTACGTTCGATATTCTTTTTCCGCTGGGAGAACACATATGATCGCAGAAGCAAAATCGAATTTTTCGAAATAGGCGTCTAAAATACAGAAACCATTTGAAAGTTTTGTACTTCTTTCTAAATTATATCCCTCATTTACAAGCTGATTAAGAGATAAGTTGACTCCAGGCCAGCCTCTTCCGATTCAAATGCAGAAACCGATGAGAATCTGAGTATCGCTAATGTCAGCAGAAAGTACCAGCTCAATTTTAGTCAGGAATTTAGATTTACATGTAGAATTTACTCTCACTTCCCAATTCACTTAAAAAGCTGTATGAATAACTTCCCTCTCAGATGCTGCAATAATGCTGATAGCGTTGAGTTCCATTTTTTATGAAATATTATTGTCATTATAGGCTCGAATTGCACATATAGTTCGTAGGATGGAGCCGTTGCTCAATGATTTTCAATCTACTCGCACGAATTATTATGAATTTCACACACCTCAAGCTTGATAGTAATACTACCTGTGGACAATGAAGGTTTCATGATAATCCATGTTCTAATATGAATAAAATCCACATTTATATTTTCTTGAAAAACTTTTCAATATTGGACCATTCTCCTTTGAAACAACCCTTCCTCCGAAGAAGAAAAGTCAAAGGAGTTATTAGAATTTGAACAAGCAAAACATAATTTTGATAAAATAAAAAAGAAGAAAGAAAACAACATATAGATTATATCCACTAAAATAAAAAAATGGTTAAGATGGAATATATTTCGAGTGAATTTTTGAAGAAAAAAAAAAGAAATAATTATTTAACTCAGCCGACTTTCTCAAACCTGCTATGGCTTCCTCTTTTTTGCAAAAGGAGACTCATATTTCTTGACAAGCCTCTGGATTTCGCTAAGCGTAATAGGCTTCTGCAACAGCTCATCCATCCCAGAAAATGCATATTTCTCCTCATTTCGTTTTCTATCCTCTCCAGTCAACCCAATCACCGGAATCTCCGCCTTCTTCTCTGCTTTCAGCATTTCCTTTAGTTTATGACTCGCCGTCCAGCCATCCATTCCTCCCATCCTACAATCCATCAGAACAAAACTTATCTCCTTCTTTTCCTCATAAACCAAAGACTTAAATAGAGATAATCCCTCTTCACCAGACGTCGCTGTTACTGTCTTTACACCACAGCTCCTAAGCATCTCTGTAAGGCAGTCGAGATTAAATATATCATCATCAACGCATAGCACTAAAGGCGTTTGGCTCGCACATGTAAGGTCTCTTGGAGAAACCGAGCTTCCTCTTCTTTTACGATGAGGCAGAAGAGGGCTTTCATTATTTAAGAAAGATTCCAGCATTCGCCGCTTTATCGGCTTCGGGAAGTAGAAAATCGCTGATATAGGCTCCTTTTCACAACGAGACTTATCCTTCGGATTCGAATACCCTGTGATAAACCCGATCTTCACCTTTACCCTCCGGTTGTGGGTCGATTCGAACTCTCGGATCATAAGTGCCGCTTGGACTCCATCCGCTCTCGGCATCGATACATCTGTTATTACAACTTCGAAATACTCCTCAGGCTTTGACTTGAACTTATCAACAAGACTCAGTCCTTGCGTCGCTGTCTCAATCACATCAAAGCCAAGCTCTTTAAGAATGTGAAAATGCACTTCTAAATTATATGGATCGTCATCTGCGATTAACGCTCTTCTTTGCGGACTCGGAGTTGTTTTGACAATCGTGCTTAGATGCACCGAACCCCGCGTCTGTGCTGGGAGTGAATCAGCTCGGATTATCGCAGAAAAGCAAGTACCGACTCTGGGCTTGCTGTAAACTCGAATATCCCCGTGCATTAATTCACAGAGAGTCTTTGTAATCCAAAGGCCTAGGCCACTGCCAATGGCGTTTTGAGCCCCTTCAGAGTGAACCTGCGAGAATTTCTTAAACAATTTAGTGAGGTCCTCCTCCTTGATCCCACAGCCAGTGTCATGAATTTCTATCTTCAAGAATCCTCGCTCTTCCTGCGTTGTGCTTGACAGCAAATTCCGCTTTTCTTCTAGCGTACTCATCTCTCTGCGAAAACGTTCGCCGTGTTGATTATCGCTTCCCATAGGGTTTTCCGCGAACTCTGCTGAAGAATCGATCCTTTCCAAAGCATCTTTGTTCAGCAGCTGGTATCCAAAGGCTGTTGTTGGATAAAAATCAGCTTCGTCAACGCGTTCTTTCTTCAGGTACCTAACAACCATCTTAATCGATCCGGTATTCGTGAATTTCACAGCATTTGTAACGAGATTCAAAATAACTTGCGTCATCCTTTGCATATCGAATTTGAGGTTGTTGGGCAGTTTCTGCGGGATCATCAGCTCGGATTTGAGAGAGGCTTTCTTTTTTACTAGCATGTCCATGAAACTAGAGGTTGCCTGTAGATATTCATAGGTCTTCACAGGCATCGGGGTCATTTCTAGCGTTCCTTTGTTCGCGAGTTTGCCAGTATCAAGGATGTTATTTAAATGCTGAAGCAGCAAATCAGCACAAAATTTGCATCGAACAAGGCGATTTTTGACCTGAGGGACCTCTGCTTCTTCAATGAGAAGCGAGAGGTTGCCCAAAAGGATATTTAGAGGATTACGCGTCTCATGGGAGAAGAGAAGGATGAAATTATCTTTATCGTCGAGGAGCTGTTTGAGTTCAGCGTTGAGTTTTTCGAATTTAGAGTTCAGCTCTGTGACCTGCGCAAGCGCGTCTTTCGTCGCTTTTAGATGCGAATCGATCTGGACCGAGCAAATTAACACTAACTGCAGAAAATTAATCAGTATCATGATGACATTTCGTCTCAAAGAAGCCGAAGCGCTGGTCTCACATTCATCAAGCAATGTGCTTTTCGCAAGAAAAATGAAGAGCCAGCTCAACGCGGATAGTGCAATATACAGCCATCTCCAGAATTTTTCGCGTTGCTCGATAGCAGTGAAAAAGACGTTGCTTGCTGTTACACATTGAGCAAATGACAGAGCGCAAGGGTCCAGGGATAATATCCATGCTGGAGATAGCGCGAGGAGCAAGTTCATGAAGTGCTTATATAAAACGAAGGAGTTAGCCGTTGGATTCATGGGCAAGAGGTTAGCAATGAATACAAGAATAGAAAGAAGGAGCCCTGAATGGAAAGGAAAAACCGAGGTGAAGGTTAGAGTGAGGTTGAGCAGCGAACAGCAGAGATTCACTAGCAGCGTGGTGCGTTGGAGGTGTTTTGTGTTGGCCTGCTCAGCAGAAATAGTTTCCATTTCAAGTAAATTTATTTCGAGGTTTATCGAGATAAAATATATCTTGTTGATGATGATTGTTGATAAATAAGGAGTCAAAGCAAGATGAAGAACCACTATTCAGACTTCTTATTTTTCAAAAAGCTTATATGAGCTAAGGAGGTGGAGGTTGAATTTCTTGAATACACCAATGGAAGTATTCGAAAAGTTAAGCTAGGTTAGAGGGTTTTTTAAAAAGGGTATTTGAGTTTTAAATTGGCAATCGTCGAGATTGATATAATTCTAAAAAAGTCACTTTACAAATCTTGAATTATCGATTTTATCAAATAAAAATTTGTGCTTGATGCTCCTAATTATGTCCAAAATTTATCAACTATGGTTGGGTCTCAAAGGCTGTTACCTCTCTAGCCATGAGCAAACTTTTCATAGTAGAAATAATATTATCTTTAAATGCTGGTCTGCATCAAAATCGTCTTAAAAAGAGAGATTAATGCAGAGGGTTGTAATAGAGGAATTGTAGTATTAGTTTAATCACCGCTGAGGCCTCAAAGAGCCTACACGATGCTATTAGGAAGTTGATTTTGCTTCTACTTCAAGAAGATATAAGAAAAGGAGAACTTAAACTGTTTGAGTCAATAATCTGCTCATTTTTCATGAATATGAAAACTGAAAAAGCTTGAGAAAAAGAAAAATCATTGTAGAAGCTTATGTTTTCGAGACTTATTGACAGAAGAATCGGGGTTTGATGAATGTGATTTTATTCCATTGAGATCGATGCTTACTTCTAATATATTTTAGCTTTCAGAAAATTCATAGCTTGGCATCAAAGAGGTTAATCTACCGCTTTTTCAAGGAGGTATTGATAAAAAAAGCTGGCAGGTTTAAAATAGATCGAGAAGTGACTAAGCGTTCAAGTCAGTCGAATTGTACCAGATCTTAAAATATGATGATGTGAGTCTGCAAGAAAAATGAAATTCTTGATTAGGAGTTTGAGATTTAGATGTTCGCTTCACGTTATCTGTCTGGTACGCGGATAAAGGCCTATTCAAACCTTGTTATAAGGAAAGCGGTTTTTGTTAATAGTTTATGTCTTCTTCATATAATTGTTAAATTGGCAAGGTATGAAAATATAATCAATCACTTTTTGACTAGTAGTAGCCAAATTATTTAGATTCACACATAATAACGCTGTATGAAGTCGCTTACCTATCCAAATTAACTTAGTTAGACTTAAGCTTTCAGGGGTTCTCAACTAGTTCCATTAGAGGAAATTGACTTCACTGATGACATCTGCATATTTCACGCCCACCGATTTCAACCATTGTACTCCCTTCTTGTGAATCAAATTCCATGTTCCTTTCTTGGCTTGGAAGTATTTTTCAATCCATATTAACAGCAACAAGGTGATTGCAACCTGCTCGAGGTCTGCTCCTTTAGCGTTCTTTACTGATTCAGGCGCTTTGGCAAGGAGATCGTCTTTTGAGATACCAAGGTAGCCGAGGAGTTGGGTGCTGACCTCCCAGTTTCCAAGAGGCTTTTGGCTTTGAAGGCAACCCGTCAAGTTTGTTTCTGATGTGGACACAGTCGGATTTTGAATAGATTCTTTCTTAGATTCGGTTGAGATGGCATTGCTCTTTCTTTTCTTTGAATCTTTGGTTTGCAAAGAAGTAGATTTAGATTCTTCTTCTTTGCATTTATCGGCTTTAGTGGAAGGTGATTTGAATATAGGAGTAGAGCTCTTAAATGAAATCGGCATTGCTTCGTCCAGAGAGAGCATATTATCACACTTCAGCTCATCGCACTCTTCCTCATTGAGACATTCTTTTTCAAATCCAAGGTCTTCTCCAAATTCATCACATTCATCATCACATTCACCGTCGGATTCATCACTTATTGAGTTGACCTGCGGCTGTGGCATCGGCATGCCTTTGGACAACGATGTTGTAGTTGCTGCGGATCTGGAATAATAGTGAAGAGGATTAGGTTCAGGGATATATTGTGGTTTAGGTTTCTCAGCGTAGTCACTAGAGAGCACTTGAGGGATCAAAATCTTCTCTTTCGTCAATCCTCCGATTTCATCACCACTGTTCTCTTTCACCACTGCAACAAAAGCTGTGCGTCTAGTCAATACTTGGTTATCTACTGACATCTTCACAAGTTCATCATTAATACTCTCTTTCATTGCCCAGTATATATCTGGATTATCTTTCACAGAAACGTTTCTGTCCTTCTTCTCAAGGATATCAGCAGCTTCACCGATACCTAGCTTGAAGATATCGAGGGATGTCTCATACTCTTTCAGATTGAGTTTGATTGGAGATGTTCTATATCCTCCAAGTGCGGTGTCAAAGTTTTTCAAAGTGACAATGAATTCTCCGTTTTCGTTTGCACTCTTTATCGCTTCGTTCTTCAGAAAAACGTAGAAGGTAGCTTTTTCATCTCGAAGCATGTATGATAAAGATTGGGGATCAGGCGCGATCATGCTAACAGCTTCTTTATCTGTGAATTCGAAAGTGAAGTCGTCACAGACTGGAGTAAATGCAGCCTCCATCAGAGAGATTACTTTGTCAGAGATACTATTGAGGTCGGAGACGAACTCACTTTTACCTCGACCGGCTGTTGCGCAGCCTCCAACGAGATAGGTCGAGCAGCCACTGCCAATACCAAGCGAGAATACTCTAGCCCTATGATTGTTGGTTTCGATGAGCTTTATAACTGAGTCAGGGTTACTGACCTCGCCGTCTGTGAGCAAGAAAAGAGTTCGAGGATGATTCTTCTTGCGAGGTTGGTTCAGAATTGTCTGAATGGCGTAATATATTTCAGTACCTCCCATATCAGCGTCGAAACGTTTAACTTGTTCGATAGCGTTGTTGATATTCTTTTCATCACTGGGAGTGGAGTTTGTTGTGAGTGCAGAGTAAGATGAACCAAAACTGTAGATGTTGAAGTAAGAGCTTGGAGGGAGAGATTTTAGAGCCATTATTAAAGCATCCTTTGCCATTTTAATTCTTTGGCCGTCCATGGATCCACTTCGATCGATCAGGAAAATGTACTCACCAGTCGCTGTGAGCATATTAACATCATCAGGATTGCTAGTTGATTGTTGAGTGGCCGCCTTTACTGCATCGTCGAGAGAATCATCATCATATCGAGGGAGGAAATCGATCATCGCGCAATATCCAGTTTCGTTCTTGGCTAAGCGATGAGCAGGAGCATTGACCGATTCATAGCTCAAAAGAACTTCGAAATTCTTATTAAATACAGCTTGAGAGTCATCAGTAGGAGGAAGAGTCAATCTTCCTTCAAGTACATTTGCGTCGTCGAGAACCTTCGTGGTCTTGTGGGATGTACATTCCAGATAAGTGATCGGAGACTTGCATTTGACATCCACTTCAATATTCCAAATGTATCCTTCCTTTGGCTTGAGAACAGGATATTGTGACAATGTCACTGTATTCTTAGTAGAAGGACCAGAATTGCTGTGATATCTTGGTCCAAGAGTGGAATAGAACACAAACTTGTAGAATCGGTTTCTTACGATTGTCAATTTCTGAATGTAAGAGAAGGTGATTTGGATCTC
>ENA-UOTX01001254-UOTX01001254.1-compost-metagenome-genome-assembly--contig:-NODE-1254-length-20382-cov-31.023147_pt1 | contig 20382 bp, 18 predicted proteins | sample MGYA00238143_ERZ746982 | MGnify/ENA primary metagenome ERZ746982 (study PRJEB28758, sample SAMN06268862) | compost metagenome | isolation source: single cell | place: USA: California, Emeryville, Joint... | reverse complement strand
CTTATCAGAAGAATACTCGCAGTCATTTCTAGGATACAAAGACTCGTTGTCTTTCCATGCAGTCTAGAAATTTATAGTAAATTTCGATAAAGGTGAAGATATCTTACATTCCTGAAGACGCTACATCCAAAAGACTGTCATAATACTCCACGAACGCAAGTAGAATCATCTGGGAATCGTTGCTTCTCTAGATGGTAGCAAATTAGAGGATTAATTTTTGCGAAAAAGAAAAGCATACGAAAGCGCTGAAGATATATTCATTGTAGCAGAGTTTCGGTTTGGCTTCAAAGAATTCTTCAAAATCTGGAATGCTGCCCTCTTCGATCAATGTGATGTAGAATCGTACGATGAATGAAAAAGTTTTGTGCGCAAAGAGCGTTTCATTTTCGTCGCTTGGATTGAAACAATTATTCATCGATTCTGTATATTTTCTCAAACAGTGAAACACTCTTTTTCGAAGCTCTGCGTCGATATTATCATCGTCTTCGTTGAATTGGATTCTCTTGAAAAGTTTCTCCATGAGGTACAGAACGATCTCTTTGCGCTCTGGCTTGAATGATTTTTGGAATATTTGCACAACGGTATTTTCCATCAGCATCAGTTGGTAGAGTAATGAGGGTACTCCACAGATAATATCAACAAACTCCTTGAGTTCTGTTTTATACTGAGCAACAACTTCAGCTGGACACTCATTTAAAAAGTTCCAAACAGCTTCTAGCACCTCTGCGCCTCTATGGCGGACATCCAATGTTTTTTCCTCAATCATTTCCTTGAAGGTACTCAGATACCGAAGTACAATCTCCAGCATTTCTTCGACAGAGAACATGCTGAGAGAGCTGACAGACTCGTTTGACTCTTTAATAAGCATATGTAGACCTTCTAATTGCACGGCGATCGAGTAGCAAGTGTACTCATGTTTCAATTTTGCAATTTCTTCAATCGCGAGCCATAAATTAGTAACCTCTTCCCTGCTCTCACCACAGTGGAAACATTTCTTCCCGATATTTATGAATACGATCCTCAGAATGCGTTTATACTGCTCTGGGGAAGTTACTATGCTCAATAGGGTTTCTGATTGCAATAATAGATTAGAAAACTACTGCTAGATTCGGATTACTTATGATGTGATAGAACTCGATCTTTTTCCGCATTGAAAACGCTGTCAAGAATAGCTTGGAATTGGTGTACTATGGTAATCAAGTATTGTCAGATGCTGATGATATCGAGGAGTTTTACATTGGTGATTTCTTCGAGGTAAGTAATGAATGACTCAGTGATAAACTCAAAATTTTTGCAATCAAGCGCGTTGTTGATGATTTCACTGGTAAGCTAGGGGGAAATATTATCATTAGAAGGAGCCGACAGGAAAACACAATTACTTGATCAAACCTTTCAAGCAGAGAAAGTAAAGCTCCTTCATCTGCGTATTTTGGATCCGGTACTAACTCGGTTTTCACATATTCATCGTGGATATGGTAACTGGGGATTATTTGCTGTATTCTAATAGGAACTTCCTTTGCAGACTCTCCATTATGTGGGTGGACTTTGCAGTTGAAAGTAATTAGACGCGCCCAATAATTCAGTTTGAATGGTTCTTCATTGTACTCGGAGCTCAGGTCCCAATATACAACACTCAATTGCTTTGACTCAAGCACGGCAAGCAATGTGAAAAATGCATGAGCTGCCATTTGGTTCGAAATCTTCAAATCAAGCGACTTTTTTTCAACAACTTGAACCACAATTTTTTCTTTCATATCTCTAAAAATCTCCGAATAAGCTCTCATTTGAAACGCCGGGTCGATATTAGCCTCTGTATACTCTTTCTCCGACATGGGTTTCAAGATTCGCGCATTAATGAACAGAAGCTCGGAGATTATTGCCTCTGCAGAGATGATTTTCTGCTCAATATCCAATCCCATAACATCCGACCCAAAGCTTTTGAAAAAAATCTCAACTTGCTGGGGATCTATTGCTTCAACCTCCGCGATTTTGACAATTGTTAAACCTTCACATGCTTTTCTGGCTCTGGCAAAGGCTACGTAGAGCTGAAGAAACACTTGCAGTCGCTGGGCTAGCTCTACTGCTTTGATATCTGAATCCAAACGGAGATTGAAGGCTGGGAGGGTTGCGATGCAAAAATGGACAACAAATGACTTAATTTCTGCTTCTGTAAAATATTGTTTCTCTTTTACGATTTCTGCAAGGCAGTTGATGTAAGTAGGAAACTTTTCTGATCGATAGTTGCGAAATTCAGAGGCCTGCGAGATTGAAAGGATATTATCGGTATAGCTTCGGAGATTTTCATTGGTTGCAAACTCATTCTGATTTTTTGTCATTTCTTCTGCTTTTTTATGTTGAGGTGATTCATCAGAAGAAAGGCTGATGTTAAGTCGTTCTTCGGGTAAAGCTGCGTCGATGTTTAGATCTGACTCCATAGCTCTTAGGTGATTTTAATTGAATAAAAATTAAGTCAGGAAGTTGAATCAAGAGGAGCGGTGAAACCAATACTGCGATTCAAGAGTTTTTCGTGATACTTCATTCCCTCGCGAAAAAAGGAGATAATGAAGATGAAGATGAGGTGGTTAAAGAATCTAATTGCTCGAATGAGAATCAACGTAGCTAGTTTTGATACTGCGTCAATTGGAAGAGTTTAAATTGTTTATCCCGACCTAAGTTGAGAAAAAAGCAGCTCGGCAGTGATTAAGGCCAAGTTGAGGATCAAAGGCTAGGTAGGAACCATTCCAATGAGTAATTTGAACACTAAGTCAATGATGAAATAGAGGATTTTTAGATATTCCTTAATCAGACATATAGAATTTGAATTCGAACTTGTATTTTTTAATAAATTGGTACCATTCACTCAGTCACATACACTAGGAGTTATAGGTACAAGCTATGATCGTTGTAGACACTTTTGTTTCAAAAAAAAAAAGAAGCAACACACCTAAAAATAAAAACATTGCTTTTTAGTCGAACCGCGGCTCCTAATAAACTACTAATGGGCTGTTCGAGAATTAACCATCATCTTCCTCATAATCGTCTTCTTCTTCAAAGATCAAATCTGCTAGATCGTCATCTTTTCCGCGCTCATTGCCGTCGTATCCTCCTTCATCATCATCGTCTTCATTGGTTGCTTTTTGCTTGTTTTTCTTCACTTTTTTCTGAGGGCCTTGGTCGAACTCAGATTTCTGGAATTTCTTCTTCCCTTTTTTGTGGTGTTTGCGCTCTTCGTCGCTGTCTTCAATTCTGTATGCGGTACTTTCGTTGATATTTTCTCTTCTGACAGGATATTTTTCAATGTGCTTACGCACGTTTTTCGGGGCTTTCTTTAGTTGTAAAATCCAATCTGGCACTTCGCAGCCCTATCATTATATTAAATTAGCTCTTTTAGGCTGTCTTGACATGAAAATCTCACCGAAATCTTCAGAACGTTTGCGATCGAACGCAGCATGGGCTTATCTTCGTCAGTAAAGAAGGTGACTGCTCTGCCTATAAATGAATTATAAATAATAAGCAACCTGCAGAGATCTGAATTGATTTACCCTCTCTTCCTGCTCTGCCTGTTCGTCCAACTCTGTGGATGTAATTAATTGCGGATTGCGGGAAATCGTAGTTGATGACGAGGTTAACTCCTTTGAAATCAACTCCTCTACACATTAAATCCGTGGTAATGAGCGCCCAAATCTTTCCAAGTCTAAAATTAAAGACTATTTTCTCTCGCTCTTGTTTCGATTGATCCTACCGAAAGAATGTTAACTAAGTTGCATATGCCAAGCTTACTGATGAGATAACATCAAACTTTATTTTATGCTGACTCAGCTGCTTGTATAGGTCAGCTCCTCTTTCTTTTGATTGCATGAAAATCAGTACTGGAGGAATGAACTCTCCTTTCTGTAACAAACGTCAAGTCAGAGACGAAGAAGAATATTTCATTCTCACATTAATAAGGTCTTTGATAGCAATGAGCTTTCCGTACTCGGTTCCGCAGTAGGTGAGAGACTGGTGGATGCTATTCAATACGTTGTTTTTCCCTCCAACGACCACTTTTACAGGATCATTCAAAAAGTTTGTTACGACTTCTTCAACAACTATAAAAATTAAGGAGTTTTGCTAGTAAGAGTCCGATCATTTTGAGAGGAGATACCTGGGTGAATTGTCGCACTGAACATTCCGAATACACATGAACGCGATTTAAACAGCTTCAATATTTGGTTGATTTGATTCAAGAAGCCCTATTGCAAGAAAAGATCCTTTACAAGTCGGCAAAATGATCACTTACAAGTTCGAAATATCTATCAACTTCATCGATCATCACGTAGTTCACGGAGTCGAGAAGAGACTTGTCTTTTTTGAAGAGCTTGATGAATTTCAGAGGAGTTGTAATCAAAATGTCGTAATTCTGCATCTGCTCCTTAAAGGTATTGACCTCTGTGCTAATCGAATGGATCTCCTTAACATGGAGGTAGTTTTCCATGCCATGGTTATAGTATAAAAACTCTCGCTGGATTTGCTCAGTCAGTTCGAGCGTCGGAGCAAAGATAATAGCTACAAAAAACTTTTAGAATCTCAGATTAGATAATATATACCTCTAATGCCACCACTCTGATGCTCCTTCAATTTCATATACAATGGAATCACATAAGCCAATGTTTTTCCACTGCCAGTCGGTGCGATTGCTACTACATTTCTATCCTAAAACGGGATTCCATTATCCAATATTGGACGGTATATTTACATGCATTAACACAGGAATTGCCTGCATTTGAATTGGAGTTGGACGTTTGTATCCACTTTCTTTAAGCTTTGTCAATAAATGATCTGGAAGGTCATATCGCCTAATTAACATTCAATAATTTTGCTGAGTAATGGATAATACTTTTGGAGTTTCGTGAAATTTGACACGGGGAAAGGAACGTCATCACCTTCAAATTTAATATGCATCTGATGCACCAATTTCCACATCTAATGTAATTGTGTCAAAGAATTTTCCACATGTCATTTTTTGCTACTCTATCAGTTCGGCGGTTCTCGGCTTTGGAGTTTTCATGCTCATCTTGAGTTTCTTGATGCTCTTCATGGGTTTTCGCTCTGAAAAAGCCTTCTTCTTCAATTTCGCTTTCAGAGTCAGGCTGAATAGAATTTTCTTTCAGTTTTTTTGGCTGCTCAGATGTCTCTTTTTTTGGTTTCTTTGTTGCATCTTTTTTTGGTTGCACAGGTTTTGATTTGAATGTTGTGCCCTCCTTTAAGAGCTCAAAGACACTTAGTTTGCCTGGTTTACTTTGCATGGTTTTCAGGAAAAATAATTTTTATGCACTTTTAGATTCTTTATAATGCAGAGGACTTGCTAACGGATATGCATTTGACTGCTAAAATTTAAAAAATCAAATAAGCAGGTTTGAATCAATTCCCTGAATCCCACCAATGTCTCATCTCGAAGAAAACTTCGAAAGGCTCTTCTATGCCAAAATCCTCCAGCTTCACTCAGTACTAACTCATACTCTGTCTCAGATTAACTTTTTATATCCATGATAGACAATTGAAAGCTTCAATTCAAAAGATCTACGTGAAAGCCAACGAAAAGCTGTCAATGAGCACGTTGGAAAGCTATTATCCAAAGTCATGGCGATTATCCCAGAGAACGATGGGCCAACGGCGGGAAGAACGAAGGTTGAAGTCTCAAAAAGCGACGAGGTGGAGCTGGCTGTGAGCGGAATGTCGAAATATTTCTTGCGGAATGCAGAAACAATTTTGAATGGATATCAGCAGTATCTGATCGAGCCGGTGAAAGCTCGGCAGAGGATTACATTTGAAAACGTTACGAAGCCACAATTACTTTTCAAAGATAAGATTGACAACAGAAATAACACAGCATTTGTCCCAAAGCTAACGAAAAAGTATAACGCGTCAACGATATTCTGTTCGCAAAGCAATGGCAGGCTCGGTGCAACTTCAGAGCACCCTTATCTTCAGGAAATTGAGGCTTCAGCCCTTCCTTCTCGGTTTGGGTCGACAACTGAGGAGTTGGGAAAAATTAGTTTAAGCTCAGTCGATAATATTACGGAAGTCAATAATCTCGGAGGATTAAAGGTAACAGGTCGTTTATTTGCATTTTGCCTGAATTAAATCCTCTAGAGCATGATTGAGGAGTTGCGCAAGCAAAAGATTTTCTCATTTGACTTGCACAACCACAGTTTCAGAAGTTTCATGGGGTTCGTTTGTTTCTTAGAGGTACATCAAATACCCTGAAACAAATGATATTAATTATTTTGTTTTAATGAAGATAAGCACGCCGAATAAAAATTTCTTGGTCGATGCGCTAGTGTTAAGAGAACATCTGGAAGAGCTGAACGAAGTATTTACATTCTCGCTGGCTTCTTCTTTAACAGTTTATGATGCAGGTGTTCACAGACGCAAGGATTGTGAAGATCGGCTATGAGACTCGAGATAAAGTCCTATGGTTGCAAAGGGATTTTGGAATCTACATTGTCGGCTTAATCGACCTCGACATCGTAAATCACTTCTTCAGTGCCTATTATTAACGAATCGGCTAGCTTCTGAAATCCTTGAAAATCCCTTCTTCTCTCGCTTTCCTCGCCCCAAGCTTCCTTAATTTAAATATTGGTTCTCTTTATGCTGAGTTCGATTTCCGGAGAAGACCTATCTCGAATAAAGGTAAATCACGCTCTTCATTGAATGTACAATAGTTTTTGGTTTAGAAAAACTGTATCTTGGGTCATTTAGTTGGGCGATCCTGGGAATTTTTGTTAAAGTTGTCAGCTTTCCAAATTCAATCGAATATGTCAACAACGTCTTTGCCCATTCAAAGAAGTTGACCGCGAAAACGTTTTCAAAGGAGTTATATGCTCCTGAGATCCTTCAAGCAAAATTCGTGAATGATGTAAAAGATGAGCTCAGCCCAACAAAGTTTTTCAAAATGACTAAACTCTTAGCATGGAGGTGAAATTACACTGATAGAACATTTGGTAAAACTTGTTTAGGGACGAAACTGCTCGCACGCAAGACGAGAGCTATGAATATATCCTCCCCAATTCTCTGCTACGAGCGCTCGTTGTGAGCCCTCCGGTATCTTTCAAACTCTCACCAACAATTGGCTGATATAGTAAATGATTGTAGAGGGATATAGATAGTCTGCGTTTGGTTTGCCAGCAACATTTCGTCGAGATTTCGAGCGAATATATCGAGTCGATTTTCGCAATCATTCAAGAAAAGCCAAGCTTATACGATAAGAAAGCCCAGCAAGAGATTAATGATAAAGGGACTGAATTAATTAACAGTCTTTTTACTCCAAGCAGAGACTCTGTGTCTAAACTGATTCCAGGCTCCGATAATGTATCTGTGAAATTAGACTAGTCGTTGCTAAACCTCTCTCTCATATTTAGGAAAGCCCAGCTTATGACCAAGCTGAATTGCATAAATTGATTGACTGGAACAGTGGAACTAAAGCTAGCACTCATTCAGAGTTCACCACCACTAACACTCCAGTCAGGAAATATGATGATATCATCCAACGGACGGTCTTGACTCCATCAATTTTCAAAGACTCCCCTTCAGAGGTAACATATTTTAACAGTATTAAAGACTCATAATGATCTGATATTCGTTAGGACAATCGAGAGGACATTCACCATCTTCTAAACATCCTCAACGGAAGGAACGATATCGATCTAGTGAGATCAGAAATCAGCAAATTTGCCTTGTTCTCATGCAAAAAGAGCGAACAACCCTTGATGCCCACAGTCAAAGACACTGAAGACAATCTGGTATGATGTTCAAACCGCACCTCTTGCAATAACCACTCATTGTTAGGCTGAGATTGTCCCATATATTAACGTTAAAGAGGAGATTCCTGGAACTATCGAAGAAATCTACGAAATCGGAAATAATATCCGCAAGAAGAACAAAGCGAAGAAGAAAAAAGAGGTCAGACCTAGAGACCAAGAGAATATGACTCCGACAAATAAAGGATTAAAATTCCAGTCACCTAATGTAATTTAACACTCCTCACAAAGTTCCAAACGATCTGATGTATTATTATTCACCTAGGTCAAAGAAGAGACAAATCTCAAATTTCTCCTCGGAGAAAAGACACAAAATCCTAGTAAAGCTGGTCAATCTTCAGACCAGATTTTGTACGAGCTCGGTTGGCTGTAATCATAGCCTATCGGTACAGCTCAATTATGCATACCCTTCAGTGGTTACTAACTTACCCTTGTAAATGTTGCTTATTCTCTGGAAATTTTGAATAATCCAGAGCCGTACTTCACTTTTTCTTGAAAATGAACCTCTTTGTTAGCTTTTCAACCAAAATCTGATTATTCATGCAATATAATGGTGTGGATAGTTAAGAATAAATATGTAGATATATATATACAGATAACTGCGGCTTGCTTTATATATTGATTAACATCTCAACAAAAGATCATAAAAAGGATTAAATTCTATCTTAATTTTAACATTGAATGATATATAGAATAGTAGTAAACACTCATTATTTCCCTTTCCTTTTTGCTTTCTTTGTAGAATCTTTCGGAGTTTTTGAGGTTGGCTTATTTTTTTGAGAGAGTTTAGCATTTGCATTTTTGTCAATTGTCTTTAATACATTCACTGCAGGCTCATTTTCGCATTGTACTCTCTTTCGCTTTTGGGTTTTCATGTTTAATGTGTCGGGCTGAAAGTGCTGTTTTGGAGCCTTAGAACCCACCTTCTGGAGAAACTCCGGGACATCGATGGGTTTGCCATCTTTTATCTGTCTAATCAGAGTCCGAAGGTGGCTATCATCTTCAGCGAGAGTTGGATGGAGCTTGATGAGATGTTTTAACCCCTCAATTAATAGTTCAGTAGCTTTTTTTGTGCAGTTTGCTTTGAGTTCTTCCTGAGAGGAAGGCACGGTTTCCAGGTATGAGCTCCTCCTGCGAGTTCTTCTCCTTGTTCCAGAGCTAACGCTTTCTTGAGAAGCCAGTCTGGTCAGGTTCTGCTGTTTCTCAATCCATTTAGCCAACTCATCCACAGCTCCTAGATCTTTTTCCTTATCTTCTTCGTCATCTGTTGACGTTGAGGCTTTAGAGAACTTGAGGAAATATAGTACATTTAATTTGTTGAAACTAAGCATTCTCATACCTGTCGTTGACACTCTTCAGTAATCAACTCTTCCAAAGAACCCTTCATCGACTTCAACACTAAAGGAACTTCGCTCTTGAGTTCACAGATGGCTTCTCTCATAGCGTTAACCTCCTTTAGTGCTTTCGTTAAGCTCTTTTTATTCCGATCATATCTATCTGATGTTAGCACTGTTATACTGAGTTGTGTTACATTATTCGTTGGGTCCTGTCCTTAACATTTGCAAGATTCTCATTCAAAGACTCAGTTGCTTCTCTCATCATTTTTTGATGATGGTCAAATTCTTCCTTCAGCGAGTTTCTTTCTTTCTTAAGACCCTGTATTTGTTCTGATATATTCTTCAAATGTTTTTGAAGTCCTTCCTTCACTTGAGGCTTATTCTGCAGACCTAGCGCGCAATATTGATAAATGTCATGTTTACAAGTTATAGAATACGGTTGCCTTGTTCAGAATTTGGATCTGCATCAAATAACACATCAAATTCCACTTCCTCTGAACCACTTAAATCGACTTCCAAATTGTTTAATTCCTTCTCAGAGATTGGATCGCTAAAGTTAAGGTGTTTTGCTACAAGTTTCAATTTAGATTCCAACTCTTCTGACTCTCCTTCAATCATTTTTTGGTCCTTGATGACTTGGCTTGAATTGGTTGAAGAAACAAAGTTGCGGGGAGGGCTAGTGTTGTTTGGGACTGAAGTTGTCATTATTTCTTGAGCGAGAGAGGGACTTTTGTGGATAACCTTTTTCAAAATATCCTCTAGCTCAGCGCGGCTATAAGAAAACAAGTCCTTATGCATGAATTTTAATGGTGTCTCCAACTTTGAGTCTGATTCGATGACATCTGATTCAGTTTTAATATCTGATAGTAATGGCTTGCTTGATCGATATTTCTCTAGCTTGGTTGGTGACAAATCAGCATCATCTGATATCATTCGATAAAGAAATTGAAGCAGAGGAGAAAGAGAGTACCAAAAAGATTCTTTTTCAAGATCGGATTTTTTGGCTGTGTCATTCTTTTTGAGATTCCTTCGATTTTGAATAAATATCGAAAATAAATTTATAGCGAATATATTCTGTCGTGTTTTCACTTTATATTGTTGAATTGTATTACTGTCAGTAGAACCCAACAAAAAACAAAAATGGATCTGTTGAAAATAATTCTAGAGTTTCCTGAGAGAAGATTTCGGAAGTATTCTACTGTTGCGATATAGATGCTATCAATTTGCTACAAAAGTGCTTCTCTCGTTAGATTCAGTGCTTATTTTTGAGAAAGTAGCAAATGATGACGGACCATTGCGTCACTAACTAGTCTCTTCTCTTGGAATCTGTTCCATTCGCTTCACTTATCGATATTCCAAGAGAGACAGAAAGCAAAAGTTAATAGCATTTCAAAGCAATATGGCCAGTTCTGAGTTTCTCTTTATCCTACTATCAAAAAGCTTTGTGAATCAATAATGAGAAAAGTTTCAACTACTTTTCCAAAAACCCACATATTCAGAAAAAAAAAGAGAGAGGCTAATGAGTTGCTCTTAAACCATTATTCATGATCCACCACAAGCAAATAAAATACATACTTTACATTTATTACTGAATATTAAAAGCAGTCTCGCGAAAACTTTCCATAAAATGAAGTTCTTCTCAGGACTAAAAAGCCTCAAACGGAGTATAGGCAACCAGATTCTCGACGCCAACGATCTATACAACGCTAAGGAGCAATCGCCTCTTGCAGTCCGAGATATACTTGCTAAAGTGAAGCAGAGGAATAAAAAATATCTTGAAAATAGAAAGAAAAAGAGGGTCGCTAGCCTAGAAATTTCAGCCACGCAACTACCCTTAAACGATTCAGAATTTGACACTCATGCAATGTTCTCACCTTCAACCAAAGATACTCAAACACCAAATGAACCAAAATCTCCAATGTTACATCAAATCCAAACTCTCACTACTAAAGAATCCTTAACACGTTCGATCAATAACAGAGAACGACATATAAATACTGATTTCTGCTTACTTCCTTCAGTAAAAGGACCGATAAAACCAAGGATTGCACTTCCGAGGCTTAGAAATGCTTCTATGAGTAATCTGAATAAGTCAAATCAAATCGAAAGTTCGCATAAAAACCAGTCCTCTCTACTCAGATCAGCAAAATCAACTGCTCATACTTCACTCATCTTATCTTTTGACAAACCATCTGCCAAAACGATTGAACCTTTGCCAATTTCAGGCTCGAACCGTATCCTTCCGAAATCGCTTTCTGTGCCAAGACTGCCTCTATTAGAAGGGCCAAAGGGATCTCGAAGCTTGCTTCTTGGGAAAAAGATTGTTAATTTTGTAATCGACAGCTGCCAGGGTTTGACCACGGGATTGCAGCAAAACAGCATTGTCCCTCAGTCAGAGCAAATACTTAATCGTAATTTCCTTCTCGATATTTATAATACAAACATTGAAATGCTTCGAGTCTCTATCTCCAAGGTCGACGCAGCGATGAAAAACATCAGAGCAAAATACCAAGTTCTGGATTTGATTATCAGCGAGTTTGTTAGCGCGGGCTTGAAATCGCATAATACTCAACTTCATCTGGCCGCGCTAAGACTTCAAGGCAAAATTCAAATGAAATTTTCAGAGTTTGCCAAAGCGATAACAGTCTATAAATTAATCAGAAGATTAGCAGACTTTCATTTTGATGCGAAAGCCAGCAACTTATTAAATGAGACCAATAGCTATTATTTACAGCAAAAACTGTTCGCATATAAACGACTCGCGAGATGCTATCAAGAGCTTCAAAATTATAGGCTGTCGATATTTTATTACACCAAAATGTTGCAGACAGCTTGGCTGCTGAAAAGTGTCGATGACGAGTTATTCATATATGACGGCCTAGGAGTTCAGCACTACTATTTGGGAGATCTCCAGAAATCAGAATATTATCATGATCGTGCAATGAAAGGCCTGGCAGAGCCTCTAGAAAGTAAGATTAGGCATATTGGAGTTCAAAAACTCCTTTCAAAGCTACAAGACGGACCAACTGAGGTCGTGAAGAAGAAGAAACTGCGCGTAAAAACCATAGAGGATAATGAAGTAGAGGAGGAGTACCCTGACAGTGAGGACGAATTTGAAATGCCTGAGAATCATCAAGAGCTCGATGACCTGAAAATAGAGCTACAAAAGTTGAAATTGAAAAAAACCAGCTCTAGAATAGAGAAGAGATCAGTGAACCAATTTCTTCTCTTGCACGAGCGAGAAAAAAAAGCAACAGCGACGAAGAAAAATCTACCACGATACTATAGTCAGCTGCTTGAGGATCAGCAAACGGATTCTAACAAGCGATGGAAGGCGCTTCGGAGTGAACTGATTGCAAAATTAGAAGCGGATGTGAATCCTCCGAAGCCTTCCGTCCTCATCAACCATCTCAGTACGGTTAGGTCAAACCATGTGCTAGGAACCGGTTTTTTGGATGCTCCTTCGGCTCGTGATGGGGCAACCTTAAAAAAAATTAATTCAAATATCTTACCGAAGCAAGTCGCAGAAAATATTCAAGATAGAATGAATGAAATCAAAAGAGCTCTGATTTTCGCTCGTGAGCAAGTGGAAATGATGGCTACCTCACTGCAGAAATCAAATGAACATTTCGTTAACCATAGCCATGAGAATCACTAGTGTATTTATGATAATTACCCCCAAAAAATATGTTCTAAGCACAGCGTCTATTTTTTTCGGAATTTTCCGATATATGTTACGAAATTGCTTATTTATGAGCAGTAGATTGTTAAGATATAACCCAAACGATGAATTGTGATTTGGTAAGGAGATTCAATATGAGTTCGGGACACACAAACACAATGTTAATTTGCAACTTAGAGGTGCAATTGTTAATTAAATACATATTTTATCGTAAGAGTGGGCATACTGCCATTGAAAAACAATGCTTAACAAACGTATAAGTCTCATATGCAAACTCAAATAGACAACTAATCGACCTACTACTCTCACCATCCACCATCGCCGTTTTGGTTCGTGCTTGTTGGTTGTGCGTTCCAGTCATCGGTTCCCCAGGTTTCAACGTTATTAGACTGCTTTGAAGCAGGCTGAGAGTTCGGAACATCCCAACCATCTGCATTTTCCATACCTTTATTACCGTTTCCTCCATCGATCTTGGGTTTGTCCTCCCAACCACCCCATTCATCGTTATTTGATGCGGTAGCGTTTCCTTTATTGTCTTCAGATTTCTTAGCATCATCTCCCCAGGCGCTATCAGATTTTGCCCATCCACCGTTACTTTGGTTTTGCGATTCCTTTTGGACATTCGAGCCCCAACTGCCTCTACGTTTTTCAGCACTTCTTGACCTTTCTCTCTTGGGTCTCCTGGAGTTATCATTGGCATTCGGGTTAGGGCACTCTCTCGAAAAATGACCGGACTCGCCGCATTTAAAGCAGTTCCCACCACCACCGCCAGCACGAGGCTTTTTGGGTTGAGTACACTCGTTAGAGCGATGGCCGGCTTCTCCACAATTAAAGCATGTAAGTCCGCCACCACCGCCACCAGCGCGAGGTTTTTTGGGTTGTGGACACTCGTTGGAGCGGTGACCTTGCTCCCCACAATTGAAACATTCACCACCTCCGCCACCGCGAGGTTTTTTAGGCTGAGGGCACTCGCTGGAGCGATGACCAGATTCTCCACAATTAAAACAAGCTCCTCCTCCACCACCCCCTCCACGAGGTTTTTTCGGTTGAGGACATTCGTTGGAACGATGACCCTGTTCCCCGCAATTAAAGCACCCACTTCCTTTGCTACTGTCACCTCCTCTTGGTTTATTCCCCCAACTATTTGACTCGCCGGCTTTCGAAGCATTCCGTCCTCCCCAGCTATCATTCCGAGTTGTTTGATTGCTGCTGTCCCAAGATTTCTTGCCATTTTGCTGTGCGTCTTCATTAGTTTTTGCTTCAGGGAATGTCGAGCCCCATGGATCGTCTGAATCTCCTCCTGCTTTCTCTTTTTGGGGTTTTGGGTCTACCTGCTGTGTTTTTGATTCTTCAAAGCCCCAACCACCCCATTCATCATTTCGGGCTTCTGGTTGTTTGTTGTTAGATTCTGACACTCCCCAACCCCCTTCATTTTGCACATCCATTTTGGAAGTTGTTGTGGAATCTCCCCAATTGAAAGTGTCCTCCTTATTAGGTGCGCTTTGTATAGTTTTCTGCTTTTGTATGCTGCTTGTTGGTTCTTCCCATGAGTCTTCCCAAACTGATTTGTTAGCGCTACTTGGATTAGCTTCGTTACTCCCGCCCCAGGCGTCAGGTCTTGGGTTATTACGACTGGCTGATCTAGAATGGCTTCCGCGACCACCACCTTCTCCACCATTATTTCTTTGTTGAAAACCGTTGCCGCCTCTATGAGACGAAGAACTTCGACCATTTTCTCCACGTTGGTCTCTCGAACGATCTCTCGGATCTGGTCTCCTGTCTCCACCCCAGCCGGTTGCTTCCCATGCGTCATTCTTAGCATTATCACCCCAGCCGCCCTGCTGTTTTCTATCATTCGAGCCCGATTTTCTCTGTCCTCCATTACGTGAATCGAATTTGCCGACGTTCGATTTCTCATATCTAGACTCCTTTTCTTTATCATTGCCCCATTTGTTTGAAGTTTGCCCTGAATCCTGCTGTTTACTTCCCCCAGCACCTTCTTTCGAGAAGTCCCATGAGCCTTCCCATGCATCGTTAGCTCCTGCGTTTCCCTCTGCTGCCCAACCTGCCTTATTTTCAGTAGCAGTCTGGTTTGAGCCCCAAAGATCATTTCCATTATTTTTATTCACCGCGGTTTCTCCTGAGATAGCACCCCACCCGTCATCTCCTCCCTGGGTATTACTTCCCCAACCATCCGTACTCTTCGGTTCAACATGATTTTTCGATGTCGACCAATCACCTCCACCCTGTCGATTGGACTCTCCATTTGAGGTATTTCCTTTCCATCCGCCGCTGCGTCCTGAATCTTTATCGTTTAACATAAATCATTTTATTTGAGAATTTTATTGTTACCATTTCGAGGTTTTCTCGGCTGAGGACATTCGTTGGAGCGATGCCCAGACTCTCCACAATTAAAACAGGCTCCTCCACCACCTCCACGAGGCTTTTTCGGTTGTGGACATTCGCTAGAACGATGACCAGACTCTCCACAGTTGAAGCATTCAAACCCTATATTATGCAAACCATATAATTAAATCACAAATTAAGAGGCAGAAGCTACCTCCTTTATTCGTGTTTTTCTTCGGCTCAGTACACTGGCTCGCAAGATGGTCAGCAGATCCGCAATTAAAGCAGGCTGCGTTTTAATATGATAAGCAATCCTTTACAATTAAAAAGCGATGCTTACATCTGCCTCCGCGTTCTGATTTCACGGTTGTTCGATTTGGCTGTGTCCAAACTATATCAGAACTTTTGTCATCGATATCATCATCTTCGATTTCCATGACTTTTCGTTCAGTGTGAGGTGATATTCTTTTAATTTTCGCTAGATATCATTTCAAAGATATGTACGAGCATCATAAATTTACCTAATCCTGTATCTTCACAGAAAATTTCAATTTTTTTAGCATCAGAAAACTCTGGAACAATCTCTTCACTGGGAGCTTTTCTACTCTTAATATATTTTTGGTATCGAGAGTCTGTGAAATTCTTTTCAAGGTATTTGATCGCTGAAATCAGGTCAGGGAACTCGATGTCATGGAATTTAAATCCATCAGTGTTAATTTCCATGTACTCATCGACGATCCTTCCTTGCTTGGTCACGTACAAAAGCCATAGATACAAGGGACGCGAATGGAAGCAGATGTAATAAGGGAGACTGTTATGCGGTCTTTTTCTCTCTTCTTTCAAATCGTTTTCAACGACTGCTTTCGGCTCGCTTCTGAACTTATAAAATGAAACAACCGCCTCGATATTGTCGTTCAACTTATTCACGAACCTACACCAAATTTGGATAAATATTTCATTCGATAGTGGGTCGCTTACGATCTTTTAATATCATCGATACTCTCATATTCTTCCTCAGTGTTGGGACGTGTTAAAGAGTTCATCAAATAGGATTTATGTTTTGCGTCCGGTCCCCAGGATTTTTCCGTTATTTCAAAGTTTGCTAACAGGTTTTTTCGCTGTTTCCACGTTAGCTTGAAGCCATCACTCTTACGAGGATGAGGTCTAATCACAAACTAAATTCCAAAGCATTCAGACGATAAATAATAATAACAGAAAACTTACGCTTCCGTCTGGGAGAGAATCTAGCCAGATTGCTGCTTCCTCTTCTGTTAAGCTTTTGAAATAAGGGCTATTTATCTGTTTCGTAGTAGTGGTGGTGAAGGGAGTGCGAGTGTGTTTTATTGGTTTTGGGAAATCATCGGCATTGTTGACTTGAAGATAGTGAATTGAATGATAGAGAAGAGAGCAATAGTGGTCGTGGTTATTGAGATCTGTTTCTTTCATCGAAAGCTCTACTTTAATGAGTTTCTGGACGTCGGGGACCTCATCGAATAAAGAATCACGTGGAGGGAAAGAGACGTTGAGAATGCGTGCTTTCACAGGCTTTCCAATGAAGAAAAAATCTGTGAGCTTGCAGTTTCGAGTCTGCTCTCTTTCCAGAACGCTCATCAGATTAATGTCAATCTCAAGTCCGCAATTCAGTCTAATGATCATATCGGATGACAGAATTTTCACGACGGTTCCATCAACCAGCATCCCACTTCGGAAAGTAGCTGGAGACTCTCCACATAGAGAGTAAAAGAGTTCTTCTGCCCTGAAGACGCGATTGATAAAATTGCCAAAAGGAGTCCCAAATTCATCGAGAATTAGATTCGCTTTAAAGCGAACTTCTTCTGTGTCTCCCTTTGAAAAAGAAATTTGTGAGTAAGAGGGAAAAGAAAAGCTAGAATTATACTGTGTATCTGAGGTCATGCTCCTGCGTGATCTTTGGGGCTTTCTTAATAATCTTGTAGATATGTTAGATGATGAAAGAACATGAGGACAGTTACCGTTTTAATGAGTTCAGAATCTTGCTCCAGATCCATGATCTTGAGGTATTTAGAGCACATCCGACATAACTCAATTGCAAATGGGTAATCTTTTGAGTGAGTAAATGAGAAACAAGTAAGAGTGTTAGGTGTCACCTGCGATATCGATACGAGTCGTATCGAATCCATTTTTGTCTATCGAATCCGGAGAAAATTTGAATTTAATGAATCCAATAACCGATTGAAACACCTTTGGAGAAAACCACTGCAAACTTTGTATTTTATGGCGGCTGGAGGGTGGATTTTGGCATGATTTCAATTTTTGTAAGAACTCTTTTGCTTTGACTGGCCCCAATCCACATAAAAACTGAGCTTTTGCTTGAAGAAAGTGGTCGGTTGGTGGCACATCGATATCGACCCCAAAGTAATTCACATATTCTAGCACAACGGTTTCCAAGGCTTCATGTAACTTGATTGGATGAATTAAATGCTTAAAGTTTACGATTAATCTCTGTTAGCGCCATGAAATATTAATGTCTTTACCAAAAAGTCACTTGGAGGCACGCACAATAATTTATTTCGTATTGGATTTTCATGCCATAACTTTGCTGCTTCTCCAATAGGATCCTTAATGTAGACATGAGATTTCACATATCTGGCATATTCTGATGATTTACGAGTATTTGTCGGATTGCGCTGGCTGCTTTCCAAACTCCTCTGGACTTATTTGCAAAATCTTCGTCTCTGAGGAAGGAAATAATCAAGTACAATATACCTATGGACACTTACATTTTGTCAAGTAATGCGATTTGCTGAGGGATGGCTCCGTCTATATAGACGATAGGAATTTCAGTGACAGTGTGGTTCATGTTTCTATCAAGGCTTCCTCTCAGGATCAGCTTGACTTCTAGCGGAACAAGCGAAAAATCTGGCAGGAAAATGCGTGATGGTTTATGCTCCAACAACTTCTCTCTGATTCTTTTGATTTCAATGGTCGCGGGAATTTCACAATCATAAGCACTCCCAGATCGTTGATAATCAAAGTGTCCGTCATCTATCAGTTTTCCTTCTTGATCGAGAATGGCAAACGCATACTAAAATGAGTTAAATTTGTTTTGTTAAACTATTCTGCACATTTCTTGTTCTATCATTTACTCCTCCTTTTTCAGGGTCAGCACTTATGCTGCATAAATTCGATCTCTGTGATTCTGCTCTCAAGCGATCTTGCACTATCAAATTTCGATCGAGTATGCCCCGGAATTTCTCACACATCCATTTTATTATGTTTTTCTCTAAACAGTTCAGATTTGGTAACACCACCAATATTGGGGTTACCTGCAGCTGCGGTCTTGCGTTCACGATAATAAGCAATATAATAGGGCGTAAATAAATCCTCAACAAGGATTCTCAGCACTTCCATTCTCATACGATACCACTCATCGTGCACACCTCCTTCTGAATTCGAATAATTAGTCCAAACGCGCCTTTACCAAAAATTTAAATATTCTTACTGTCTTTTAAATTTTTGTCAAGGTAGTCTTTTGCTAAGATTTCTATCAGCGGATTCGGCTCGGGACTCACGGGCCAGGTAGTCTCGATATTAACTAAGATCAATTCCTCTCTTTCAGCATCCAGAATCCGGAACCAAAGTTCATCTGTTAGGTAGCTTTATAATTTGACGTAGGAATAGGTCATTATACCTGGGATTTCGTGAAGAGGCATTTTGACTAGTCTTTTCGTCATAAAATTTGGATGATAGGTAGTTAACTCGCTATTCCCTTTCAATGTGGGCTCTGTTGTTAAGCACACAGGGTGATTTTTGGCAGCTTCACGCAGAACAGCGCGGATAACTGGGTCATGAGACAGTTCAAGTGCCAGCGCTAAGCAAACTTGACACAAAACGTCGGTAAGCTCGTATTTGCTAAGTTTGTCAGAAAGTAACTTTAGAGGGGATTCCTCACACACTTTGGGTTGATTAACAAAACCAAGCTCGAGGTTTGAAACTAATTGTGATGGAGAAATAATATAAGGGTGGGCGGCTTTCCCAATTGCAGCTATGGCCTCTCCGCGGGACTGATACCTGACCCAACTTTCTATATCATCCATGATATTCAGGTCGTTTACGCTTATTCCGAACTCAGGCATGCCACCATTATTATCCAATAATTTAATAATATGACTGCAATCATATCCTCCACCCTTCCTGGCATCTAACATCACTTTCACCTTTGTAGAAAGTTTGTTTCTAAATTATATAAGAACATATGTCTATAATTCAAAGTATTCACCTGTGAAGTTCTAAGAGTTGATATTCGTGATCCCATTTATCCACTGCCCATAGATGCTGAAGCTTGGTGTGAGGATTCAGCTGCCACCTCTGATAAGTGAAGATATACATGACCTAGTCCAAATTCAAAAGACGTCAGATGAGGTTTTAGGTGCTCCAAATACCTCAAAATTTTGGATCCTCAACATCCGAAGAATTTTTTTGATTTCTTCCTTAGAGATAGGAGGGCTTTCTTCCGATTTGGATTTTGAGGATTTCTTCTTTTTCGGTGTCATTTTGTTGAATATCCATTCTCCTTCCAACTCAATGTCAGCCTTTGGACATGCCATGTATCTCCGATGTAGGCGTTCGGGAATATCAGTTGATAACAACACCTTCTCATCATCATCTTTCAAAAATGCTTTTATATTGGTTCGAGATCTGTCGTTTTTCAACTCTTTTAGGATGCTCTCTGGTGCCAAGTGCTGTTTTCAAAAGAAATAAGGTATGAAAATTTGTAAAAATACTTCATAAACCAATTCATAGTCCTGAAGCGCAGTATAAGGGATTTTGCTGAGGTTGTTCATATCAACTTCATTACAAAGCAAGTTAATGATGAGAACTTTATTGAAATTGTTACTTTCTTCATTCTCGTCGATCATTTTATCGAATATTGAGTTCCTATGTTCAGTGATATTATTTTTCATCTTGCTAATTGAAGCTTTTTGAGAATGGTCTTTCGGCAGTGAGGTGCAGTTTTCTGGAAAGATGATCTTTTGAATAGAATCATCTTCATCTTCGAGATCTATGAGGATAGTATCTTTGTACATTATTTTGCTTATCCAGCAGATTTTATTCTTTCAATATGAGAATTTATAATTGTATATTGATACAGTTAATTTCGCGCTAATTATTCAACTCACTAGCTTTGGAAATGGTCGGATATAGTGTATGAAGCGACCAACAGAAATCCATTGCAGTC
>ENA-UOTX01001253-UOTX01001253.1-compost-metagenome-genome-assembly--contig:-NODE-1253-length-20404-cov-18.387859_pt1 | contig 20404 bp, 10 predicted proteins | sample MGYA00238143_ERZ746982 | MGnify/ENA primary metagenome ERZ746982 (study PRJEB28758, sample SAMN06268862) | compost metagenome | isolation source: single cell | place: USA: California, Emeryville, Joint... | reverse complement strand
AATGGGCCAGCTCTGACGGAGTCCATGGTACCTGGCTCAAGATCCATAAGGATGGCTCTTGGGACGTATCTGCCACCGGTGGCTTCGTTGTAGTAGACGTTGATTCTCTCAAGTTGGAGATCAGAGTCACCGTGGTAGGTACCAGTTGGGTCGACACCGTGTTCGTCAGAGATGACTTCCCAGAACTTAGCACCGATTTGGTTACCGCATTGACCACCTTGAACGTGAACGATTTCTCTCATTTTGTGATGTTAGGTTTGAGATGTACTTTTTTAAGAATTAAATGAATTATCGATCTTTTGAAACTCCGAGCTTATATAATCGCAGGAGTTAGTTGCTAACATTACGGGGGTAAAAATTATTAATGATATCGTATTGTTAAATTATGAAAATTATTATGATTTAGGTTATGAGGATAACTTGAGGGATGATTCAAATTCAAATTCTCATGCGACTCAAGATAATATAATCATCAGTTTCAATTTTCTTCAAAGGGCATTTCAGATAATAAAACTTATGTTTAAATCTTAATTTGAATACCTTCTCCGCCCTCGTTTTGAAGAGCGATATGATCTAAAGTGAGCTTTCTGACGCAGAGAGAGAGCTAGAATTCATTAGAAGCAGCTACAGTGATGAAGAATTAGCGCAGCTAAGTCGGTTATGCATTAGGTTTTCCAGTTGTTTATAATGATTTCTATAATTTTCCATGGAAGCACGAAAATTAGATCCAAAACACTATTTTTCAATGAATCTCCTCTGACCCAGCAGGAATTCGATATATAAGTAGGTTAATCTGATTACTTTACATGTTTTCTAACTGGTGAGGGGATGCAAACGGAAAGATGAAATAAAGTGTAGAGTATTATCTTGTTTCTAAGTTGAAGACCCCGATAAAAGAGCTTAACTTTGCAGAGCATTGGGAAGATTTCATATTCTCAAAGAGAATCACACCGTAAAGTCATTTTGGCTAGAAAAAATGTGAGAATGGTGGACTCGATCTGCCCTCTCGAAATGCATTGAGGTCAGGTTAGTTAATCGGAGTGAAATTATGGATGCAAGTGGGAGAGCAATAAGCATTAACTAAAAATAGACGAATAAAACAATGCTTTGCATGAAGGAGTAAATATCCATAAGTTTTCATAACTATTCTTAAAGAATAATGATTATATCGCATTCAATCTATCAAGAAGAGCTGAATGTTTCCGCAATTTTAAAAGCGAATTGCCTTGTGTTTTATCTTTCCCCCATAGATATGCACAATAACTATGATGTACCCCATTTTCCAGGCACTAAGAAGTTCAGATATATAAACACAATTTCCTCTTTCCAAAACAGGATATAAATTTATTGGGTCCAGATATGACTGAGTAACTCTCATATTTTATCTTTTAGGCTTGCTAAGTATGATTAGAGCCTCAAAGATTTCAAGTAAAATCCCAGTTTTCTATGCAGTTAATGTACGGTAAATTTCTTCATATTAAATTAAATCATATTTCGAAACTTCAACGTAATGGATCCGATTTCTATTCGCCAGTACGAAAAAATCTTCAAACCAGGTGGCTCTCCTATCAAAAGTCCCGTTTCTAGACCAATTACAGAGCCATCCGAAGAGCGACTACAATCGCCAAGTGGAATGGACCCTATAGCCACTCGCCAGTATGAAAAAATCTTCAAATCAAGCGGCTCTCCTATCAAAAGTCCCGTTTCTAGACCGCTTACAGAGCCATCCGAAGAGCGACTCCAATCTCCCAACGGAATGGATCCGATCTCCACTAGTCAGTACGAAAGAATCTTCAAATCAGTCAACTCTCCAATTTCAAACACCATGCCTCAACCAGTCACATCCCCTCAGGACAAACTACATTCTTCAATCGTTGCCGTGATTTCAAAAGTACTCTCTTTCAAATTAGATGACGAAGAATTCGACAACCCTCAAATCAACGTTGATTCCATCGAATCCTATTCCACAGAGACCCTATATGAAGTCCTCACAAAGAAATTCGCGAGAATGGTGCAACTAGTCCAAGCAGACGAAATCGAAATGGAAAAGGTCGTTGAAAATAACAACAAGCTCAAGGAGGAGCTCGATGAATTAATGAAAGGCTCCGAGCAGATTTTCATAAAAGCGCAGGAAGAACTAAAGCAAATACTCGAAAATAATGGTCAAATCAACGCCCAGTCGCATTCTGGAAAGGCTGATATACAGAACCTACAAACTCAGCTCGTCGAGAGAGAAGAGGAGATACAAAAGCTGAAAATTAGCCAGAAACAGGTCATTGATGAATTTGTGCTTCTGAGGCAAAAGCAGCAGGAACTCGCTGCAAAAACGGATGAACTAAAAACTTCTACGACCGAGCTTAGGCAGCATGTCGAGGAGCACGAAGGGAAGGTTAGCGAATACGAAAAGGCTTTTCTCGAGAAACAGAGGGAGATCGAGAGACTAAGGAAGGTGCAGAAGGCCCTTGAGGCTGAAATCAAAGCAAACACGCAAAAATTGCATCTTTTGATCCAGGCGATTAATAAGAAAAGCTCAGAGGAGATGAAAAGGATGGATGAGTACAAACGAATAATGGAGAGGAACTCGATATTTGTCAAGCGAATTGGCGAAATTGAAAAAGAAAAGGAGATAGTCATGCAAGAAATCGCTCAAAAGACTGCTGAAGGGAACCATGTGCGCTCCTTGAACGAGAATTATGAGAGTAGAATAAACAAATTGAAGGATATCGACAACTATTCCCGAGTTGCCAAAGATCGGCATTATAAGCTTTTGACTGAAACTGAAATGATAAAAAGGCAAATTAACGAGCTGGCTCCCCATTCGCTACTGGACGTCACCCCGAAGAGGCAGGTTAGCCCAAAGGTCCATTTTCCTAGTTTTTCAAAGCCGAGCGAGGGTCTGAGCAAGGAAGAAGAAGGTTTGATCGTAAATACGGAACCAGACGAACTAGAAAAGGTGGTTCAGCAGTACAAGCAGCAGGTCAAGCAAAACCAAATGAAAATCGATGAATTAGAAGAGAGTAATAGCGATAAAATCCAGAGGATAAGCTCTCAAAGGAGTTTCATCACCGTGCAGCATAACCAATACACTGATAAGCTCCAAGAGTTTAGCACAGTCAAAGCAGAATGTGAAAACGCTGTAACAGAATGCAATAGACTCGAAAGCGAGATCGAGTTGCTGATAAGAAAGTTCGCTTTGATATCAGAACTCCTCAATAAGGGTCCGATTGCTGATGAAAAACAGTCTCTTAACAGTGGCAGATTTGGATCCGTTCAGCAAGATTTTAAAAATAGCAGCACTCAAGGAGCCGCAGATAAAAAATTCACCTTTGGTCCGGAGTCGGAAAGGTACACGAAAAGCACCACGAGAGATAGAAGATTACAGGAATTAGACGAAGAGGACGAGGATCTGGATGAAGAAGAGCAGAGTCATACAGAGAGAGCACAACCTTTTCTCCAGAAAAAGCCTCTAAAGAAGAAAGCTGAGGTGATTCCTGGAAAAAAAGCGGCAAAGACTACGAAAAAACGCTAGGATTTTTTATTTCGGCTATGAATGGTCATCTGAAAGAACTTTATTTATGCAAATCTTCAAATTTTGAATTATCTATCTTATTCTCTTTTCTCCTCAATGCGATGATTATCTAAAAAAAATGAAGTCTTCCATGGACTGTAGCATAGGAGTTTTCGTATAAGAAACTCTAAGACAAATACAACAACGCCGAAAGAAACTAAATTCAACATAAATAATATAAATACTCGATATTTAAAATAAATCAAAGATATATAATTTATGAGAACCTATGATATGACATGATATGTCGTATAACTCGGTGAAATTATTCCTATTCTAGAGCCAAGCGTCTATCTCGCAAAAAGTTCAATTAACTCGTCAGACCGCTTGCTCTAATTTGTTGATGGAGCTCCGAATTTGCTCTCGTTCTCTTTTAATTTTTCTTCAACTTTATTGGCGAACCTTTCAGTCTTATACGTTTTGCGCCATACTCTGCCTCGATTATTCGTGAACCAAATCTGCACCTGAAAAAATTTGATAAGGCAATGTTTTCATTTCAGTGATATAAATCCAATTACTTGTTTCATTGTAATACCAGCTTCTTTTGAAATTTTCAGTTTCTCGTTATGAGAAGGATAAGGATCATTAAGATGCTCATTAAACCAGTTTTTCATGATTGCGATCGCTCTTTTGCTGATCTTTGCTTTCCCTTTTCTGTTTGTTCGTTGTGTCGCACCATCTGCCATTTTAATTGTTTCATCTCTTTTTGACTCAGTAGAGTCGTTTTCAGAAAGGGTTTTCGGCCTCTGTCGCTCTTTCCGTCTTCTCTCTTCCTTCTATAGCATTTAAAGAATTTCTGTTGCTAACATATAGATACTTGATTATTGATCGACTCTAATATCTTTTCGTAGTTCTTCACTAGCTCCTGCTTCGTTCCTCTGACCAAACGATCGAAAAAACATATTGGCAAGAAATTGAAAACTCCATCGACTTCCAAGGCGTTTCTAATCGCAAGTATGATTTCATGCGCCGAATTTGTGAAATATTCCTTCGCTTTCGCTTTCTCGAAGAACTCTTTGCTTCCCTATATGACGAATAGTGGTAAATTCAGAGCCAACGCAGCATAATAAAGAGAGGGTCTAAAGGAAGGAAAGCGACTAAAAAGAATGGATTACGAGTTCGATTGGTTTCATATTATTAGAATCATCTTTTTTCTCTTGGGTCAGTTCGGTTAAAAATTGCTCGAGGTTGTTAAATAGCATGTAGAATTTGATCTCCTTTTCCACCTGGTAGTCTATGAGAAGAAGGCTAATATAGGAGGCTATCGTGATAGACTTACTTCGAAAATTGATGGCTTCTGGGTTGCTAGTGAGGAGGGAATGCATTAGGCTGTCCGGCTGAGAGTTCAGAAAATTCCTTTTTGTAAGGTTGATATATTCTGAAGGAAGGAAAGGTTAGGTTGATTACCTCTGACTCTGGGAAGGAGCATCTCTTTCTTCGATTTGCATTGAACAAAATTTAATTTATCGGAGTTAAGAGCATTGGAATTAAGTCACGTTTAAATCAAAGATAGCACTCAGATCAATTAAAAAGTGCCATCAGTGCCAGAGCAATTTTGAAATTTATGAACACAAATTATTTGCAATTTTTTCCATTTCGATGTCCGGTGAAATTTATTCAATGGATTTAATATCATTCAAAGTGAAGTCCGATTTTGCATACTGCTGAGGGCTGGAAGAATTCCATCCATGATGACAAATGTAAATGAAAAATACTAGCAGTACTACTTAATTTCCTATATCTTATTAAGTTTGTTTGGAAACAATGCTAAAGAGAGTCTAATTGTTTTCTTCAATAATTATTAAAATCGATTCGCTGCAGATCTTTTTGAAGCCCTAATTATTGGCTTTATTAGGTCGTAATTGCTAATTATACTTGGAATCTAAGTTAAGACATGATGACTGTTCGATTGATAATCTTAATATGAATGTGAGTGTCAAGTGGTTTGATAAATTGCGCTTATAATGAGTTTGTATTTATGATGGTATTGATAATTTGGTGTTTTTACCTTCAAAATTGAAGAGAAAGAGTCATTTCAAAACTTTAATTTATCAAACAAATCAAAACAGTCAAAAATAGCAATTTCTTCTTCTATAATTCAGCCATCTCAGAGAATTTGAAAGTGCATGATGTCCAGCAGACCTGTAACAAAGAAATGAGGATGTAAAATAGCTACCACATTTCCTAAGTTTGACTGTTAGCGATTTCAATTATTTCTCAATCTCTAATATTCCTTAATGAGAAAAAACTCAGGGTTAAGTAAAATTTCAGACTTTCATGGTATTAACTAGGACTCCATAAATATATAGTTAGTTATAAGCTTAATTATCTATCTTTTCCATGCAATTATAATGACTGATGAATTTCTTTATACCTTAATAATTAGTTCGTAAGTCCTTAATAATAAATAATATTTATCTGCAGGGTGCATAAGTCACAGAATACACATTCCGATTCATACACTCGGTGCACATATTGGTGGATTTATCGACGCATCTACCGTTCTTGTAGCAAACACATCCTTGCCTGAGTTCCCTGGTGCATGGTCTTGATTTTCTATCTTCTGGTCTGCAAATCTTGCCGAAGACCGAAGCGAAGACCATGACAATAACGATGATTACGATGAGACGAGCCATTTTCGAATTAGCTATCAATTTATCTGAAATTACAAAAATTTACTGTTTGGCCAATTTAAGCCATTCTTGAGAATTTTCCATATCGTTCCATCATTTCGAATAACGCTTTTTGCATTCGCTTTGATTAACTGATTAATCTTTCTCTTTGTGCGTAAACATGTTAAAACGGATAGGAAAAGAATTTTTCGAAGGTTAAGCAAGTATGGAATTAAATTTTTGGCTAAGGTTCTTCGTTTGATCCTGTCTGGCCGGTGAAAATGCTGCTACCTCTTCACAATAATAATATTAGAAATGGTTCTAATTCTTGGCAGCTCCTTGAACCTTTATTATTTGCCTTATGTAAGGCGAAAACCGTCAGTCTTGTCTTAAAAATGTTTATTGATTTAAATTAACTGATAGTTGCTGGCTCATACATAGTCGATTTCGATTCATTCAAACCTTTACAACAACTCCGATTTGAAAAAAGATCGGCTTATCATCGATGTTGCTTCTTTGAAGATATATTGACCAAGTTCCAAGCAACTCTCGCGCAGTTTGAAAAACCAAATTCGATGGAGAGACTTCACATCGGTGTTCAATGTTCTGCCAATAGATCTAGCAACGCCTAAAGGCATGAAAGCGCTTGACAAATTTTCTCTTTCATAATCTGAAGCAGTCTACAAATTAGCTCATCCTTACCCCTTTAATTTTATTTTTTTTTTCGCATATCTTGATAAACGACACTAATCCTTGGCTCTTCGCTCATAATTACATTTGGAAGCCTCTCAATAAAATACGGTATTTTCTTAGATGAAATATTAAACCTATCATTGTTATTCACCTGAGTGATCCAAAAAAGAAACCAATCCGTCTGCGAATAGCGTTTCACTAAATTTTCAGTCTTTAAGATGGCATTGTCTTTTTGTAGAGAGGGGAGAACAGCAAATTATGTATTTCTTTACATTTTAATAATTATTCATTTAGTTATCAAGCTGTTTATTGCTACTAGGTTTTATCACCTTCCCAGGAGGACACGCTCTGTAATCGACGGAAACAACATTTGGGTTACGGCAGTCGAAGCATTTGTTGCAGCTTCTTTCCTCACAGGTTCCATTAGTGTAGCAAACGCATCCAAAGCCAAGCTCCAGAGTACAAAAGATTTGTTTTCTGTCTTGTGGTGTGCAAACCTTTCCGAGGGCCGATGCAAGGACCAGAAATCCAATAAGTAGAACGAATAAGCGATTCATTGTCGAAATTAACAATCAAATGAATAATATAATGATCATTTTCAGAAAGGAGCAACAATTAAGATTCCTTAAGTTAAGAACTCTTGAGTGAAGAACTCTTGAGTTAAAGAACTCAAGTCTTGATTATTGATTCCTCAGTATCAAAAATATGTATAAATTCATAGTGCGAATATGATCCAATCAGAGTCTTTCTCCTTTTCTTGGTTCAAACTTTTTCTTTGAAGGCTACAATCATGACGATAAAAATATCATGGTCTATTACCTCCAATAGACCCACTTAAATCTAAAAATATCCCAACAATAGCAATGGAAACTCAAGCACATAGGAATCGCCATTTGATTTGTACAATTTATTTGATCTATCAATGAATGCAGAATTATGAAAACCCTATTATCGGTCAATTTTCTCTTGAGAAATGTTCACCCAAATTTCAAAAATGGAGTTGAATTAATGAAATAGGATCGATATACTTCATGAAACAGTGAAAATATATATACTAAATTCTTAATACACAATTGTTTTAAATTTTTTCTCTTCATTCCGTAAAAGTAGTAACTTCTTCAATTCTACATTTGAGGAGATTTTGAACTTTCATCTCCCAGCAATTGTTTTGACTAAGACAACAAATATCCCGAAATGTAGACTTTATTCTTCTTCTTATTCTAATTTACTTATTTATATGCTCAGTCTTTTTTACTTTTATTGACTCATTTCTTTGCTATTGTTCGAGTATTCTGCAAGGAGTTTTTAATACAGATTTTTTTTTTACGATAAATTGGCTGGTTTTTGGCATGTAGTTAGGAGAGCAGATCAAACAATCCAGTATTTCTTCGTATTAATGCAATTATGTTATAGTGATCCTTTGAATTATTTTCTTTTTCTCGCATATATCTTGGTAAACGACACTAATCCTCGCTCATAATTACATTTGGAGGCCTCTCAATAAAATACGGTACTTCTCAGATGAAATATTAAACCTATCACTGTAATTCACCTGAGCGATCCAAAAAATATACCAATCCGTCTGCGAATAGTGTTTCACAAAAGTTTCAGTCTTTAAGGTGGCATTGTCTTTTTGTAGATAGGAGAGAACAGCGAATTATGCATTTCGTAACATTTTAATATATAATCATCTAGTTACCAAGATCTTTATTGATAATAGGTCTCTTCTCCATCCCACCGGGGCATACGCCGTAATCGACGGAAACAACATTTGGCTTGCCGCAGTCGGAGCAGATGTTGCAGAATTTTTGCTCGCAGGTTCCGTTAGTATAGCAAACGCATCCCATCCCGATCTCCATAGTGCACATTTTCATCGGACGCTTGTCTTCTGGTGTACAAACTCTTGCAAAGGCCGATGCAAAAACCAAGAATCCAATAAGTAGAACGAATAAGCGATTCATTATCAAACTTAGCAATCAAATTAATAATTATAGTTTTGAGAAAGAAACCAAAGTTAAATCTAGATTTTAAAAGCCTAAGTCTTGATTGTCGATAATTCGGTGTATCATCACATTTGGAAATGCAAATCTGAGGAGGATTCTGTCAATTCTCTTCTCCTGTTGAATATATTGTCCTTTTTTCAATACGAAACCGCGATGCCGCTTCAAAATAACTTTAATAAAAAAATTTTATTAGACAGCTTTACATTCTAAGAAGAAAAACCTAGCTTCTTCAAGACAATCTCGTTGAGAGAATTTTTCTATTTCTAGTTATTTGACTATAAAACTCCTTCCCGAAGGAATAATACTAGATTGGACCATGAAATTTGTATCATTATCATCATCATATCGTCATGATTGTAGCTATCGAAGAAAAATTTTGAACGAGAAACCCAAACCGAAAAATATCTTACAATAGAAAAGGTAACCCAAGCACAATGAAGTCGTTATTGATATGATATATTCGAAGAAAATTTATTGTTTGATCTATTAATGAATGCAGAATTATGAAAACCTTACTATCAGTCAATTTTCTCTTGGCATATGCTTAGGCATAACTCCAAAGTTGCATAAAGTTAATGAAGAAGCATCAATAAGCTTTTTTAAAAAGTTACAGTATCTCCTTATTTCATCATCCACCAATTCTTCTGCGCCCTCTTGATTAAACCTATTGAGGCACTCAATTCAACTTCAATTTTTTTTTTTCATTTCTTACATATATTAACCTTTCCAACTCTACACCTGATGAAACTTATCTAAATAATTTCTTTGACTAAGGCAACATCATGTAGAATTGTCGCCTTTCTCGTTCTAGTTTAATTCTTTATGTGTCCAGTTTGATTCTCTTTTATCGCCTCGTTTTGTTGTTACTGTTCGAGTATTCCTACAAGGATTTTTCAATACAGACCTTCTTTACAATGAATTGGCAGTTTTTGTCATGTAATTACTTCAATATGTATTTCATTACATCTCAATCATTATTCAGTTAGTTAGCAAGATCAGTCTCGATGATTTTCTTTTCTTCTGAGGCACCAGGGCATGCACCGTAATCGATCGAAACGATGCTTGGGTTAATGCAATCGGAGCACTGGTTGCACATTTTTTGCACACAAGTTCCATCAGTGTAGCAAACGCATCCCAATCTGAGTTCCTTGGTACAGATCCTTGGCTTTCTGTCTTCTGGCGTGCAGACCTTACCGAAGACTGAAGCAAAAACCATGAACACGACGAGTAAAACAATGAAGCGAGCCATTTTGAATTAAATTGAAAATTATAAGTTTTGAGCACTACTAAGAGAGATAAAAGTGGTTTAACTCAATAAACGCAAGTATTACTACATACTTCCTGAGAATATGATCAGGTCAGAATTCAATTCGAAAAATAAAAATGCTATTTTGTGTAAACAGAGAAAAGGAATAGGGCCCTAATGTTGTTTTTTTTTATTACTATTGTGGTATTTCGTTAAAAGGCGTACCAAGGCAGATAATTGATAGGAACAACTCTGACGGTTGAACTTTATTCAACCATCTTCATTAAAATTACATGTACATATCTATATCATCTTCGTGTTCTATCATAGTAACATTAAAAGTGCTAAAAGAATTAATTCACTTCTTGTACATAATTAACGACTTTTACATAGGAATCAAGAGATATCTCCTCTTCTCAGATCTGGTTACTGTCATAGTAAAGCATCCTGAGTACATATTTCTTCTTGGTTGAGAGCTAATGCCATATATCCAATCCAGAAATGGTAGAAATGATGAATATTGAGGTTGACTAATGGGAACTGATAACAGTTTTTTTTTTGAAAGATTCCTGAAGCTTTTTTGACTGAAATAATAGAAGCTGTCTGGCTCGAAGAATTAAGCTGGAGATGCCTCATTTTAGAAGTTTCATCTATGAAGGCTATTTATCCTAATAAAAGTCGGCATGCAAATAAAGCAGGTATTTAGCTTTTCGCAAATGAGAAATATTTTCAAGAGAAGCAGGAAACATTCATTCTCACTCCTCATTTTTATTTCAAGATTTATGGGGGAAAATCTTCATAAGAAATTGTATATTTCACGCTCCAAAATATGTCATAGCTTGGTCCTATCTAGTTTTAATTCGAAAAGTTTAAGCAAAGATTCCGTTTTTCATTGTATCAAATAGGACTTCATAAACAATTAGTGTTAGGCTTAATCATCCATTTTTATCATGAAATTACAGTCAAGAATCAATTTCTTTATGTCTTAATAAGTAGTTAATAAGTAATTCTTTGATAATGATGATGAAGTTTTTGACTTTTTATTGGCAGGGTTCGTAAGTCACAGAAACAACGTCCGGATTCGTACACTCAGAGCAGATATTAACGCCTCTATCAACACAACTACCGTTCGTATAGCAAGCGCAGCCTTGCCTGATCTCCATAGTACACGCTCTTGGTTTTCTATCTTCTGGTGTGCAAATCTTGCCGAAGACTGACGCGAAGACCATGAAAATAACGATAAGAAGAATGAATAAACGAGCCATGTTTTAATTAGCTATCTATCAATTTTCTGAATTTAAAAAATTTACTGTTTGCCCAATTTAAGCCATTCTTGAGAATTTTCCATGTCGTTCCATCATTTCGAGAAACGCTTTTTGCATTCGATTCGATTAACTGATTGATCTTTCTCTTTGTGCGGATGCATGTTAAAACGGATAGGAAAAGAATGTTTCGAAGTTTAAACAAGTATGGAATCAAATATTTGGCTAATTCTTCCTTATTTCTCTCTGATTGGTAACAATTGATGTTTCTCTTCATTGTTTTCATGTCAGAAACGGTTCTAATTTTGGCAGCCCTTTGCAAATTTTAGATGAGGCGAAAACGTTATCTTTTCTTCAAAAATGCTTTATATTATTGATGTGAGATCTCATTGCTGTCACTTGCTTGTCGGTATATGAGCACATGCTATAGCAACCAAAGAGTATACAATAATTCGATTTTTTGGCTCAATAAAGTTTGATCAACACTCTGAATGAAGAGATGTATGACGACTTTTGATTAAATAAATTAAGTCTGAGGCGTTGGCAACTCGATATCAAATGATTGTTTAATCCAAAACGCGAAGCGGATTCAATTGGCACACATTTATTGATAAAATACGCCCGAACATAACATCTGAAGCAATATTGCACTTTCTATAAAGTGATAAAATGTTTGAAAAGCAATTAATCGGTGCAAAAAGATGCAAGATACAGATATTATTGGGCAAACTTTTTGGTCTCTCTCATAAACAAAATGAACATATACTAACTTTAACTTTTTGGTCAGGTCTTTGTGAGAAGAAAAATAGCTTCTTCTGGAGAATCAACCCAACCTCAAATATACCATCTTTCGGTTCTTTCTATTGTTAATTCGGAAGGCCTGGTTTAAGTCAAAATTCAATCTTTCCTTGTATTAAACAGGACTCCATAAAGTATATAGCCGATTATAAACTTGATTAATCATAATTTCTTTCATGCAATTACAGTCAATAATGAATTTCTTTGTCTTAATAAATAGTTATGAAGCCTCTGATAATAATAATATAGCTTTAGACTTTTATTAACAAGGTTCGTAAGTCACAGAAGTAACGTCCGGATTCGTACACTCGAAACATATATTAGTGAGTCTATGAATACAGCTACCGTTCGTGTAGCAAACACATCCTTGTCTGAGCTCCTTATGGCGACATTCATTTGGCTCTTTGCCTTCTCTATATTCTGGTGTGCAAATAATCCCGAAGACCAAAGCCATGGCCATGAAAATAACGTAGAGCACGAATAAACGAACCATTTCTGAATTAGCTATCAATTTTTCTGAAATTATAATAATTACTGTTTTACTGTTTGACCAATATAAGTAGTTCTGGAGACCTGTTCTATGCAGTTCTATAGTTTCGAATAATATCATTTCCATTGGATTCACTGATTAATTTTCTATTTCTGCGGAAGCATGTTGAATTCGAGAAGAGAGGAATTTTTCAAAGATTAATAAACAATGCATCAAATTCCTGGCTAGTTTTAGCTTAGTTCTCTCTAAAGTTAAGTGTTTTAAAATGCTGCTTTCTCTCCATCGTATTCATATTAGAAACAGTTCTAATGATAGAAATCTTTTGAGAATTTTACATGAAGGTGAACGTTAGTTTTCTTCAAGTGGTTTTTAAAGATGTGGAATATCATTGCTGTGGCTTGTTCGTAGATATAGGAGCTAATTTCCAAACAACCAAACAGTAACCCGAAAAACCCGATTTTATGGCATCATAAAGTTTATTCAAAATTCCGCTAATTAACTTCACATGCATAAGGGAATGAAAATACACACGGATTTTCTCATTCAGAAGCTGCTGCACTCCACAAAAGAGGTTTCATTGTCATCCCCTTTGATTTTTTTATCATGTCATTGTAAACATAACAATTTTTCGATTCTTCTATGTAGTAAATATACCCTGAGCTTTGATTTCGCAAGTTTAAAGTTATTAGGCCTCTATTAGGACAATATTCTATTAATCTTTAGTTTTCAAGATACATTTGTCTTTATGGATATTTGTGGATAGAGAATAACAGCAAATTATGCATTCATTCATCTCTTTACTTTTTCCTTATAATTCGGTTAATTTCCAAGATCCTTGCTGATAATGGCACTCTTCTCCACCTGAACAGGGCACTTGCCGTAATCTACAGAGACGATGTTTGGCCTGCCGCAGTCGGAGCAAATGTTGCAAAGTCTCTGCTCACAGGTTCCATTTGTGTAGCAAACGCATCCCATCATTATTTCCGCGGTGCACATTTTCATCAGGCGATTATCTTCTGGTGTGCAAAGTCTTCCAAGAGCCGATGCAATGACTAAGAGACCGATAAGTAGTACTAATAAGCGAGACATTCTTGAAAATAGCAATCAAATTATTAATTATGATATATGATTGGGTAAATCATATCTGGGGTGTTGAACTCGGTATCAAAAACGAAGAGAATTCAATTCAAACTCTTTTATTGCTATCAATAGAATTCATTCAAGTTTTTTTTTTTTAAGTTTGACAAAAAGTAAAATATTCCACACGAGAAAATCTTCGTCTTTTTTCCTTTCCGCATCTATCAGTGGATCTGCAAGCATCTTAGCACTTTATCGAAACTGTAATTTTCGCTTTAGATATTATTTTCGGAAGCAATAACTTTACATAGAGCAGTTTTGATCAGGTCTTTGTGAGAAGAAAAAAATTGGCTTCTTCTAGAGAATCCAGTTGAGCGCAACTTTCCATTTCCTGTTGGTTGAGTATAAGCCTCAAAGATAATTGTGTTTAGGGGAATAATCTGATGTATCGATGTAATTTTATCATTAGAACATTTTGATTGAGGTCCTCAAGGAAAAGCTTTCAACTACAATCAACAAAATATATTTCTGTCATCTCTTGTGCGTTTTTTCTGCAAGATCCTACACGGGCTGTAAATAGTCGATGAATACCCGAAATATTGAGTACCAAAAAAAACAAAAGCTATGAAAGCTAAAGTATTGACCTTCAATTCGTAAATAAAAGTACCAACAGTTTTTCTATTGCGAGCCTTCTACGATTCTTCTCTCATAGATATCTGCACTCGAGCGTTTTCTCGGGTATTAGCAAATAAGAGCTCTTACTTCCAACTTGAGATTCATTGCCCTATTTTGAAATGTCATTTCTTTCAAGCAATCTGATCAAAGCAGCACCTAATCGGGTAATATATCGCTTTATAGGTTTAAATTACAATGAAGATGCTTCAATGGCTGTTAAATCAATTATCATTAATTATTCAAAGATTGTTATAGCATAACCTTTTAGGTATTTGCATTTTTGGAATGAATCGTGCACATTTTGAATACAATTACTTCAAAACCTGTATTCCTTTACAACCCAATCATCATTTCCTTAATTATTAGCAAGATTCGTCTTGATAATGGCCTTCTCTGCTGGACTGGGGCAAAAACTGTAATCGACGAAAACAATATTAAGGTTCAGGCAATCAAGGCAGATATTGCAGCTTCGTTGAAGACATGTTCCATCAGTGTAGCACACACATCCCATTCTGAGTTCTTTCGTACAGCCTTTTGCGACTCTGTCTTCTGGTATGCAAGGGCGACCGAAAACTGAGATAACGATCCTGAAAACTACGAGTAAAACTGCCAACCGAGCCATTGAAACTCAGAGACTTCATTAATTCTTGAATCGGCTAATCGTTTGTAAAGAAATGTAATTTTTTTTTTTTCTTCTAACAAATATTTCTCAAGCCAGAACCGCCTCGATGTTTTATTCAACTATGCATCTCAAAAACATTTTCACATTTTACAATATTTTTCTACTGGCTCAATGAGGATATTTTCTTGAAATAATAGTGGATGTGATCTGCTGAATCCATCTACTATCAGAATGAATTCTGAGAGTTCAGCTCAAATGAACTTTGAAAAAAAAAAATGATCACTGTTTTTGAAAGATACATATGTAATTGAAATTAGTGATGTATGAACAAAAAAGATTTAGAATCTTCATAACCAAGCTTCTAGCGATACCATAAATTTACAAGCAACTACAACAATAAAATTAGCTCGAGCAACACAGAAATCACTATTCAGAGATAGAAATATAAAATGCATTAGTTGATGGGAGTAACACTTGGCGAATTATGCATAACGATGAATAATTTAAATAGAAAGCAGCAAATACTCTCATTCCCACAAACAAATGGGTTTTCCTGGCTCTCGCCGTAAAGAGAGAATCCATGATATCTGCAGATAATGTAACAATTATGAATGCAATATAAGTACAAGCGTACTATTACTAGTGACTTCTAGTCTTTATTTTGTTGTTGCTAATCTTACATTTATTCAAAAATACAAACTTAGTCAGATAATTGATAGCAACAATGTCTATCCAGTCAACGATGTTCATTAAATGCAAGAATTAATTGAACAACGCATCTTCTCTCTCCGCTATTATGAAACTGTTTAATACCCTTACATATTAATAAAAAGGTATCTCTTCTTCTCCTCCTCCGAATTTTTATAGTTTGAGACTTGATCCCAATTGCCGTGATGATTTAATAGATTTGCGGTGTTTTTAACTCATTTCAATGCGAAAGACAATGTAACACATTACGATAGTCAACGAATTTAAAGCTAGGTCTCTATTCAGTTACGGGATATTCCAAAATTCTTTTGCTGCTTAAATTTACTCTATCCATTATGCTCCTATCGACATCAGAAGTGAGTCAGCTGTATTCAACAGATTTTGAATAGTGGGGTCGTTCATATCTATTGCCGAATGAGGACATAGGCAGGATTAATTAACTTACATGAATATTGGTGCTGCTCCAAGAAAAGTGCTAAATCTTCTTCTTCAATTCCGAACTTCTCCCATAAATGATCCACAATTCTCAATCTCACAAGATTAGAGAAAAGTGATGGCTCAGGGAATTTCTAATTGCGATATCAATATTACAAATCGTTAGCGACGAGCTTGCTATTTGCTTACAAGAAATTGCTTGAGATTCAGCAGGTTATGAGTATTATTCTTCAAGAATTCATTCTGTTCTGTTAGGATGGTCTTGTACTTGGCGAGATCGATCTTACTTTCTTGACCTTTCGCTTTTTCGAACCTGTATGTGCCAATAAATGACGTTTTAGCTTTCTGCTATTGTTAAATCTTACCTCGCTTTCGAAAGCAGTTGCTCATTGATAAACATCACTTCTTGGGGTTTTTCCAACATGTATTTTTGCGCTGCCTTATAGAATAGCTTGGAGGATAGTCCGAGGTCCTCTAGCACCTTCATTTCGTTCTTTTTGCTCAATGATTCGATCTTGAATGAATAAGTTGTGAAAACATCAACCCAAGCCTGTGGGTTGTCTTTATGTTTTCTTCTCTCTACGTTGGCAAGTGTTATTTTCCAATAAACAAGAGTATCAATCTTACCATTAGCTTCTTCTCCAGTAAGCTGGAGCAGTTGGGCTTTGGATGCGTTGAATATGTGAGCATAGAGCCGAGTCATGAGCTCCCAGCTGAGATACTCGTTTTTCTCTTCTTTCTTTATCATTTCTTGAAGCTTCTGCTTCTCGATGAGATCAATGTTGGTGTTGTTTTTCGATTTCTGAGGACTTTTGGAGATCTTTTGATCGTTGTCCTCAAAGAACTTGACTTTCTCCTCGACTTTCTGGATTTCCGCTTTCAACTCATCGAGCTTTGAGACGTTCTGCTGACGTTCAGCTTTGATCACAGAAATGGTTTGCAAGTCGCTCGTTGTTTCAGCTTCAACTTTTTGTTTGAAGTCTGTCACTAATTGTGAGAGAGACTTTGCGAATTTAGCTTCCAATAGTTTGACTTGACTTTCGATGTCTTCAATAATAGTCAGGTTAGGAGGTTGGGAAGAAAGGAGAATACCAATTTGTGTAGTGGTTTCGACTGGAATTGGTTCAGCCATATGTCTCAATCAAGCTTAAAGATCAAATTAAATTTTTTAATTATAGGTGGATGAGTTAACAGTGATTTGATACCATAATAAAGCTCATGAAGTGATCCATACTGGCAAGAATAGGAAGCGATGATGGTATATTTGCTACAAAGAAAAGAGGAGTAGAGAAATAGAAGTCTAATTAAATGGTAAATTAAGTTTCACTTCCGATTTTAAGATGATAGTGCGAATTGTGATGGGTTAAGAGTGTGATTTAGGTCGCAATTAGTAATCTTTGAAAAAGAACTCCAAATAATCACAAGAGTCCACGTTGTGAGGCACCATTCAAGGAGAAATAATTTATCACGCTAGTACAAGATTTGATTGATGAAAACAATGAGCATCTAAATAAACCCGAAATTAAAATGCGACAACTACAGCTGGTTTTTGCTCTCTCTTTTTTTTTTGGGATAAGTAGTATTAACAACAACTTTGATTCGAAGGTTGCATCGTTATTTCATCGCGAGAAAGATACTCATAACAATAATGCTTGATAAAATAACTCATTCTCAACAAAAAAGTGAACTTTAATGGCTTTGAACGATAACTAAAGAAGAATTGTGTATAATTAGGAAAGTCAGACATATCAACAAACTCAATTTCATTTTATCTAGCAAATCTCCCTTGAAAGAAGCATTGAGAGCATTCCTTCAGGGAGGTTAGAATTAACAAGAATCAGATTGATTGTTTCTTAAGAGGAAAAAAATTGTGAGGAAGGCATTTTGGTGTTATGCTCAGAATCAGCTCAGAATCATTATTTTCAATACGAATAGCATCGCTTTGAACTCTCTAAAATAGTTGCTATGATATAATATCAAAGGAATGCTTCAAACAAAAAAATTTCGAGCTTTAATTGCTTTAGTTTAATTCTTAGAATATATAGTAAACAGGACTTAATATATATCGTTAATACTTATAGCAGTCGGATCAATTGGCTAATTATAGCTCATATAATTACTATTAATTATACATTTTTTGTTAATTCCTCCATAATTAGTTCTCAAATGACCTTATTCTAAATAGAGCTACTCATCGGCAGCGCCCATATGTCACAGAATATACGTTCGATTTCTGGCACTCGACGCACATATTGGTACTTTTATCAACGCAGCGGCCGCCCTTGTAGCAAACACATGCTTCTCTGACTTCGAAAGTGCACGCCTTCTTTTTTCTATCTGCTGATGTACAGACCTTGCCGAAGACCGAAGCAAACACCATGAACACAACGAGTAAAACAATTAAGCGCATTTTTCCAATGAACGATAAATTATCTGATATTAATTAATAATTATTGTTTGACGGATTCGATTGATTTATCTGAGATGAGTTCCATACTGTTTCATAATACCAGAGGGTATTTCGAACATCAAATTCGATCGAAAAAATTGTCGAACATCTGATTAATCAAGAAAGAAATTATTTTTTTAAGCTAGTACTCTCCCAATTTTCTATTGATATGTCTTATATTTTACCACAAGTATGTTAGCCAAGAAAACTTTCTTGAACTCGGGGTTGGTGGATTCTTCTCTCTTTTTTTTCACTTATTAATACTTCATAATTTCTCTTAGACCATTGATAATAAAGGCAAACGACTATTGATTTACTTTGGAATTAAGAATTCCTTCTAATCAGTACCATTAACTACACCAGCATTATATATAACCGATGCTAGAATTTTCTGAACTGAATCAGTTAGGCGAAGTAAGGGCAGGTCGGCTACCCTTAGTCAGTAAATACTGTATAATTTCTATGAAATCTTGGCCCCAAGGATGATTTCTATTCTCATTTCCAAGGAATAAGAGTCACCACCGATATGGGTTTCCAAATATCCCAGAGATCCCTCATTATGCAATAACTGCGAATGTAATATCAAATTTGAACAGACTTTAATTTCTCAAATTGTTGAGGTTTTGGAAAAGAATTAAATTTGAGAATAACAATAGTTGTAAAATAGTTGAATGAGATGAGAATTCTAACTCGTTCTAAAAGAGCCGCTCCATGTCTAAATTTTACGATCTCACTTTGCACTATTCTAATACTTCATGATCTACGAAATTAGTATGAGTCTCGATTCAAGTCTTATCATTTTGTATTTCTATCTATTTCTGCCTTTAATGGAGTCTCTATAGTATAGAAAACGTTGAGAATAAAATAAAAAAGTTAGATATCATTTTCGAGATGTTGACTACCTGATTATCTGCTCCTAATTGGTATTTTTAATAAAGCCAACAGATCTAGCAGCTTCAAATAAGCAAATTGAATCATAGAATATTTAATTATAAATAATCCCTACGTTTATCTACCTTAGTTCCCGCATAAATTATCTTTCCTGTCTTAGAATATCACAATTTTACTGTGCACTCTGCAGACGCGGGAACAAGATGTCCCCATTTAGATTTCATCCGAATTCAATCTTTCCACTCTACAATATTAACAATTATCGAATTTGTCGAGTTGTATTGGAGCCTTTAGGGTTAACCGTCGTTTCTCGGGATCAAGGAAATTGATAAATCGCAGATTATACTTCATTAATGAGATGGGTCCGTCAACATGAGAGTTCTATCAGCAACGGCCCCACACAGCTAGGAAATAAATACATGGAATAAAGTTTTTTGTTAAAATGAAAGAAAAAAGGAAGCCAGCAGAGAATAAGCAAAAGAATCTACCGAAAATCCTTACAAAACGATAGAAAAATACCACTGTTGTATTCCCAGTTCCTGCTCCTATGAAATTTGCAATTGTTTTTGTCGATGACGGAAATTAAACAGACGCAGTATTGGTCTATTGAGATCTTATCTCAGTTGAGAACAACATTTCCTCTGAGTTTCAAACATCTACTTTTCAATGAATTACCATTTAACTTCTCGAATCCTTCGTTAAAGAACGAGCTTCATGTAAACACTTCATTTTTTCAAAGAAACAATCCATTTACGAGAGTTCTCTGAGTATTATTTTGAAACAAACTGACTATTGAACAATAAATTCATAAATTCGTTTTCTCCGACTAAAGCCACAGAATACTGTTTACTACTTGGCATTTTTCTCAAAGATTT
>ENA-UOTX01001252-UOTX01001252.1-compost-metagenome-genome-assembly--contig:-NODE-1252-length-20404-cov-20.953264_pt1 | contig 20404 bp, 15 predicted proteins | sample MGYA00238143_ERZ746982 | MGnify/ENA primary metagenome ERZ746982 (study PRJEB28758, sample SAMN06268862) | compost metagenome | isolation source: single cell | place: USA: California, Emeryville, Joint... | reverse complement strand
TGTAGTTTCAAAAACGAAAAAAATCAGAATTTGATCATCTGCATGATGAAGGCTCTCCAAATCCTTCAAAAATGCTTTGATAAAACATCACGCATTAGGATCACTTTGAGCTTTCGTTGAAATCTGGATCCAGCATTATAACATGGCTGCATCCATGAACGTGCTCCTAATTGCAATATATATATTTAATTTGACACCCATTAGCGTAGAGGGATGTTGATAAATTGGCGCCATGAGCCCCTAAATCCTCATAAGAGTGAAACATTAGAATTTGAATGAAGCGGGCCAGTCCAAGTGATGCTTTGATAATTTTATTTATATTTGAGTCGTGATTAATTCAGCTATTATTATTAAAGTTGAGACATGCGTACTTTTTCTCGCCCGATCGCAAATGACGAATTTGCCACTAATTTCCAAACCCGAGCGACACTTCAGCTCGACTCTATCGACAAACAATTAGAAAATTTCTACTACATGGTAAGAAATGGAGCCAAACAGCTGCTGATTTGTAACTCACTACAACCAATCATAGCTCGAAGACATCGCCCTCGATTTCAAATACAATAAGAACGTCTTACAATCGTTTGAATTTCTCACTTTATTTCGAATGAAATTCGATGAACACATCGAGCATCACTCTTCCCACTATGTAAGCGGATTATCAAGGTTTCTCACATGACACTTTCTCTCTTTACAAAGACAGCAGAACAGATGGAGTACGTGACAAAAGTTTGTAGAAAAATCAACGAGACCTACTATTTCAATCTGATTCGGGAGAAATATTTCGAGCTCTTGTAAGACTTCTTCCCTCATGTGGCTATAGATCTGATAATAAATAATCTGACAAGGTCGGTGAATCCTGATGATCTAGTTCGTTATGAAGATTTCCTTGGGGTGAACCAGGAATGCGAGGCAGAAAGTGGCAAAAAAACCCAGGATCAAGCTGGAGTGGAGGATGAAGTGAAATACCACCCTCCAGTGCAACTCCTTCAGCAGCCAATAAAAAAAGGTGCGCGCTCACTAGTTTCAGAGTTGTTAATTTAATTTCGATCCTGAAGTAGCTGCGCAGAATGATGAAGTAATCGAGTCTGTAGGAAAACAGGGGAAAACAGATGAAAATATTATTGTTGTGAACTTGGAAGAAGAGAAACAAGAGAAAGCTGATATTAACGAGAACGAAAAACTAAAGGAAGAGTAAGATATTGTTATAATTCCTCCTGTAAACCAGGCATGTCCCAACAGCAAATTGAAAGAATTCAATGAACTAATTGAAGCATTTGACGAAGGATACACGTCTCATAAAATCGATATCGTATTTATAAATTATAGAGTCTGTCAGCTAACTTGCTTTAAAGGCTCACAGATGCTACCAAAACATCTTGGAGTTGCTAAAATCTAAATCCGAGATGGAAGAAAGTCAGAGAACACAGATCGAGGCGAAGATGGAGAAATACGACCATGTTTTCAAAGAAATGGAGAGACTCTATAAGGAAATGCTCTCAGTTCATCACGAACTCTCACATGAAGAAGTAAAGTCGATGGGATTGCTTCTTCTAATGAATAATAGGGGTGGGTCGTTGAGAAAGTTCGTAAAGGCATGATCATAAAATATAAAGCTGAGAAAGGAGAATCTGTGGGTTTGAAATTCGAAATGGAAATTGACATACCTATCATGAATTTACTCGCCTTGATTTACGAAGTGGACTTGTACCCTAATTGGTTCCCCTTTTTAAAGAAAGGCGTCCAGTTAAAGCTTGTCCACAGAGCAGCCAAGATCGCATACACTGAAATGTCATTCCCTCCGCCAGTCTCAAACCGAGAGGGCTATTTCCTTGGCTGTGGGTATGACAGATTGCAAGAAAACGGCTCTATATTTTTAACAGTGAAAACGATACATGATGTAAGCAATTCTTCCTTCTTCCCAACGTAATTCCCTTCCAAAAGCAACCGGAAATGGCTCAAGAGCACGGTGTAGATATCCCAGACCACACGAAAATGGTTCGCCTGGATGTGAAATACTTTGCGTTCGAGATTCTGCCTCTCTCTAGAGAGAAAGCCTTCATCAAGGCCGTGGCAAACGTTGACCCAAAGCTGAAATTTATTCCTATGGGCATGATAAATTGGATGATGCGCAAAGTAAATATTTTCTTATGAATTGATGGTATTTAATGTACTTCGCATAGTTCTCGGGTATGCTGATGGATAAGATGCTTAACAAAGCTAGGAACTTCAAGGTATATGGATGATTTTAGGCTGAACTAAACATTAATTCTCTAGGGATCACCTTGGGAGAAAAGAGTTAAAGAAAACCCAGCTTTCTATGACTGGGCAAACGGAGTCGCAGATAACTTTTTCTCTAAAATGGAATCGAGTAACGCTATGAACCTTGCTTAAACAGATTTTCTTCGAGTACTAAATTTATTTACGTTTCAAGGGTTTTCTGGTATACATGTTTGATTGTAACTTTTATTTCAAAGATGTTAGCAAACTGCATATGCATAGAAAACTGCGTATGTATATTGATCTCCATGGTGTGGCAAACATGTTTTTGAAGTTAAATTTCGATTTGGAATTAGGAGGCTAGCCTGAGTAGAGCTACCGTGATAATTATATTTGGTTTTGGCTATTCGTGATTCGTACCTTTTTTATTTTTCTATTAAGCGTCAAAAATGAATCGATCTTTTGCTCGATCAATCGCAAATGACGAATTCTCCTCCAGTTTCCAAACACGAGCAACGCTTCAACTCGATTCAGTCGACAAACAATTGGAAAATTTCAACCATATGGTACAGAAATCCAACAAAATTCAATTGTTCATGGCATTTGCATAGCTCGAAGATATCGCTCTTGATTTCAAACACAATAAAAACGTATTGCAATCGTTTGAGTTCTTGCTTTTATTCAGAATGAGGTTTGATGAACATATCGAGCGTTACTCTTCTCGTTATGTAAGTGAATTATCAAAACATTAGTCATGATGTGAATCCTTTACAAGACAATGGAGCAAATGGAATATGCGACAAAGGTTTGTAGAAAAATCAACGAAACATACTATTTCAATCTCATTCGAGAGAAATATTTCGAGCTCTTGTAACTTCATTCCTGGGTGATTCTATTTCGAATAATAAACAATCTGGCAAGGTCGGTGAATCCTGTCAATCTGGTCCGTTATGATGATTTCCTTGGAGCGAACCAGGAGAGCCCGATGAACAGTAGCAAAAGAATTAGAAATCAGACTGGGACCGAGAGTGAAGTGAATTTCTATCCTCCAGTACAATCCATTCAGCAGCCAATGAAGAAAGGTACGCCCTTATTAGTTACATATTTGCTGATATTCTTGCGACGCTAAAGTCGCTGCGCACAAAGATGATAATATTGAATCTCAAGAGAAACAGGGAGTAGATATTGATAAAAAACATCATGAGAAGATCATTGATGGGGACCATGAAGAAAAAGCGGTAAAATGTTTCTTGGTTTCTGATTTCTAAGGGCTTGACTAGCAGAAATCTGAGGAAGAGGAGCCAGATAAATCCTTTATCATCCATAACAAAAAACTTAAAGAAGAGTATCAAACCATTCTAAATCCTCAATCCTAACTGTGCTGACAGCAAGTTGAAGGAATTCGATGATCTACTTGAAAAATTTCACGAAGAACACTCAGCCCACAAAATTGATAATGTATAACAAAAAACTAGTTAAATTTTGAGACTTATTTACTCCAAAGGCACATACTTACTATCAACACATCTTGCAATTGCTAAAATCTCATCCCGACCTGGAAGAAAGCCAAAAAGCACAAATCCAAGTGAAGATGGAAAAGCATGCCAGGGTTTTTAAAGAAGTAGAAAGACTCTATAAAGAGCTGCTCTCAGTTCAGTACGAACTTACCAATGAAGAGGTAAAGCAATTCGAATGACTTCCTCTAATTACAACAAAGGGCTGGATCATCGAGAGAGCTCGCAAAGACATGACCATAAAATATAAAGCTGAGAAAGGACAATCTGTTGGTTTGAAATTCGAAATGGAAATTGATATCCCTATCATCCACTTACTTGCTCTGGTTTATGAGGTGGATCTATATAATCATTGGTTCCCTTTTTTGAAGCGAGGCGTTGAACTAAAGACCGTTCATAGAGCAGCCAAGATCTGCTATACGGAAATGTCGTTCCCGCCACCAATTGCTAATCGAGAGGTGTACTTCCTTGGCTGCGGGTATGATAGATTGCAACAAAATGGCTCGATTTTCTTAAATGTGAAAACAGTACATGTTGTAAACGACTCCCTCTTTTTCCCAACTAAATTGCCATCAAAAGCAACCTGAAGTCGCAAAAGAGCACGGCGTGGTTATCCCAGACCACACGAAAATGGTCCGTCTTGATGTGAAGTATTTCGCGTTTGAGGTCCTGCTGCATTCAAGAGAAAAAACTTACATTAAGGCTGTAGCAAATGTGGATCCAAAGTTGAAATTTCTTCCAATGAGTCTTATTAATTGGATCTGCAGAAAAGTAATTATTCTTGCCATTTCACAACGACTGAATTTTCTCTTGGTCAGTTCTCGCATATGCTTATGGATAGAATGCTTGCTAAAGCCAGACATTTCAAGGTAATTTCAATACGCTGAAAACTTGATTCAGCTTTTTGCTTTTAGGGATCTCCATGGGAGAAAAGAATCAAAGAAAACCCAGCTTTCTACGACTGGGCGACCCAAGTAGCTGAAAATTTTTTCTCGAAGGCAGAATCGAATAGAACCCAATAGCTATAGCATCAAACTAGCTTAGGTAATTAATAAATCTGAGTTCTGAGAGAGTCTCACCATGTCCATGCTTGATTAAATATTGTATTTCAATTCAGTCGCATGACTTATATTTGGCCTCAATTTTTTCATTGTATTCAGAAAAACTCCTTTAATTATTCAGTTTAACTAGTTTTTCTAGAGCATTATAAAACCTGTTCCATAGACATTTATGCATAGAGGTTCTAGTTACTGAGACGATTTAATTGCTTATTAGGCTTAATTAGCTTATGTATTGACTTTTTGATTGAGAACTAATCTTTATTCGCACGAATAAGTTTAAATCAAACTCTAGTCAAATCCCTAGTTACTGAGCCAAAACTTACTTTAGAACCCTTCAATGGATTTCGCTCTCCCTCTGAAAGTCTCCAGCGCCTTCTGGTACGCCTTGCTTCCATAGAACTTTGCCTTCTCGTAGTTCAAACTTTTGATTTCTTCCACAACCAATGCGATTTGTTCCTTCACTTCATTCGAATATTTCTCAAAAGTTTCCTTATTGATCCTTATCTCCAAGATATTATCTTTCAAATGCAACGTGGCGTCTTTGAGGATTGCATACTTATCCTTGAGAGTCCCGTAACTTCTTTTAATCACATCAGCGCTCACCTCTCCAATGGCAACCACATACGCTTTCAGCACCTTGTTATACGTAAACTTAACCGCGTGAAAAGCCGGTGTGAGCGCATAGGCAGCTGTTCCATAAATATACTGCGAAAGTAAAACTAAATCCTTGTATCTATCTTCAAAATGGATATGCTGATCTAAGTATTGATAAGTTTCCGACCCTTCAATTGCATGCTTTGTATTCGAGTAACTTTCAGTAGCCACAAACAATATTTTTTCAAGAACGCGATGATATCGCTCCATCAACGTCATAAAACCTTCGGGTCTCTCTTTCTCATGGTACTCAATGCCGAATCTTTTCACTAAGAGATTCAGCATATTATCGATTCTCGCTAAGAAAAGCTCTCCCAATACATCAAGTTTCGCCTGAGAAAACGTTATTAGAACCTTCAAAATGCTTTGGTTAGCGTAGCCTAACGGGAACTCCAAAAACGCGAATCGCTTGGCGAATGTATAGAACGCCGTAATGGCTCGGCGGTACTGCGCCTCTCTCCAAATCTTGGGTTTTAATTTCAAACTTGCCTGCTGATAGAATTCCTCATCAGAGACGATATCGCATTTTTTACTATCGATAAGAGCAAACAGCTCATTAAGCGTCGAAGCGAACCCTTCGTCTTCTATTTCATAGGTATTGTTGATAGTGAAAGCCACGATTAAGAGACAGCCGAGCTTTATGTCTTTGAGCTGAGGGTCTTTCATGTTTATCCACATTTCGCAGGCTTGGGCGTAGAATTTTCTGGCTAACTCGACAGATTTTTCGGTGGCGTCTCTTGAAAAGTTTTGATAAACTTTCAGGAACTCTCCGAATGACATGATTTGCTCAGGGTTGTGGGGAAGTTGGTTCGCGAGCCAAATCTCGATAAATTGATTGTAGATTGTGCGCTCGTAACACATTGCTTTGATGAGGTCGCTGACGACGACATTGGAGATTGCGATGTATCTATGGACTTGGTCGATTCGCTCCCAGCCATCCTCGATGATTTCTTGGCATTTATCTTGAAAACGATGGTATAGCTTCATAGTGAGGGATTGGTGGGATGATTTGGGGGAAGAATGGTGGCTCACGGTTTCGCCTTTGGTAGAATCGTCTTTGAGGTGTTTCTCGTCGATGTCTCCTTTGCTGTTATTCATATTATTGCAGATGTCAATCTTTTTTGGGTGGACTTTTTAAGACAGAGTGAAAATCTAACTAATACACATGACGTCAATGATTTTGATTTTCCGAGGGGTTTTAGCTGTTATCGAATGGAATTGGAATATCGAAGAATCATAAACGGAAAATAATTTTTGGAAATTATCGATACCTTTGAAGTAAAGAATCCCAGAGCCAATGAAAGCACAGTATTGCATTGATTGTTTCAATGCTGAAGAAAAACTTCAACGAATTTCTCATAATTTCCCAAGCTTTTTTGTTTATTCGAATATCGTATTAATCTCAGTTATCTAGTTTTTCTTGGATTCTCATTCATTGTGAATTTAATGCGAATACCAAGCTATCATCACCGATATCACCTTGAGAAACCTTTTATTGTAGAGCAGCACCATAGAAATGGGACTGCATTAATTAAACCAGTTGGGAGCTAACCCATAAATTTGATATATAATGTGTATTATTAATAGAAGCGAGACAAGCTCGGCCTTTGCATGTAAAGTAGTTCGACAAGTCATTAGTTCAAAGAAACACAATTTTGTTAAGACTAAACACTTAAAATAAAAAGTAAAATAAATATCAATACATGTGAAAGAGCTTTCACTAAGTAAGAATATTGAAATTTGTAATTCTAGTACCTGGAAAAAATAAAAAATTACATAATGAAGTAGTTCTATGTTGAAGAATCCTTGTGGACTTTTTTTTCAATAACATCGCCAAGAGCTTGGTCCTTGTTTTCGCCTTCAATAAACGCTTCTTCAAAAGTAAATGATTTGAAACGAATTCCTCTGTTGCAAGAATCCAAAGGCCCAGCTGTAAAACCTTTGCTTGAGTAGAGAAGGCCGGGCGAAGGTACAGGAAGTGAGTAAGTGACAAAATTAAAGTCAAAAACTGAACTTGGAGCACCTCCATTTTTTCCTTGCTCCTCGTTACCAATACTATCTTTTTTGGCCGCGCTTAATAGGAAATCAAACGTGAACCCTTTATTGTTGCTTGTGACTGGAGTAAATGGAAGTAAGAACGGTGAGGTTAAAGGTAATTCGTCTCTAGTAAGCGATTTTTCTTTGTGAAATGACAATGGGCAAACCGCAGTATTTTTATTTTGCATTGAACTGTTTGTATTACTATTGGGTAACATTGGCACTGGCTGCACTATGGAAGGAGAATTCAAAGTATTCTTTTGCTTCTCTTCCATGATCTTATTACTCTCAAACGTGCTGATAGTCATATTCGTTTTATTATCAATCATCGGTGCTTCTACATTCATTTTTTCGCCCACTTTAATAGGTTCGATAGGGTCTGATAATGGAATTTTCAAATTTAATTTCTTTCTGTGTGCGTTCTTTTCGCTGGGTTTACTGATTAGCTCATCTGTGTTTTGGCTGCTAGCGCTGGCATTTGAGATTTTTTGCGTAATCGGCAAAACGTCAGGTTCAACAGCTTTAGTGAATTTTTTCTTGAGAACCTCCATTTGTCTCTTCCTATCATGATAAACTGCCTTAGAACGCGTTACATCAATTTGTTTTACGTTAGTATCTCGAATTTGAAATTATCTGAACTTTCATTAAGATCACCAACTCCTCTGGAATTGGATGAATATCTATCCACAGAAACAGCATCCTCTTTTTCTTGCATTCTTTCAAATGTTTTTCTAGAATGACCACCCTCCTTTAAGAAGCCCGGGTACTACATGCATGAAAAGTTCAGAACTGGATAATCGTTATGACATTACGTCTTCACCGGTGAAATCTTCGCTTCCTGTTGAAGTTAGCCTCGCGTACTTGGGAAAATATTCCTCTGGTTTATATTTCCCATGGGTTGAATATCGAATTATGTTCCCACAGTCATCTTCAAAGATCAGGAGAAGTCTCAAGTTGCAAAGCATTGACATTTCAGCAGCCTTTTTCATTAGACTGGTTTTGCACTTGTTAAAGGTGGTCTAAGAGGGATTTAGTCTGAAGTAACACGGTAAAAAAGTACATGGCGCACTCTTGGGTCTTTGATGGCTTGGATTGCGATCTTGGTTCTTCCCATTTCTGAAATTCGGAAACTTATTTCCTTAAAATTGTGATTTAATTTCTGATAGTTGCGAGTTATAGGAGGAACCCTAATTTTATCTTTAATTTGCTTCGTGCGATGCCGATGAGAGAAATGACAAAACATTAATGGCGGCAGCTCGAAACGAAGTTAGCTGGTGAGAATGTCAATAAATAGAATTAGTAGTTGATTTTCTGGAATATATTTCTCGCATATATCGTAAGGTCAGTAATGTCTTACTAGTACACAAAATTAAATTTTGATTCGCTATTGCGTTGAAGGTTTTTTGCATTCCATTTCAGTTAAAATCATCTTTTCTTTCAAAATTCGGATCAGTTCGTTTTCCAGCACTTAAACAAATATTCCTTTCTGCAAAGAAGCTCGCTTTGTGGATTTTTTCGATGGTTTGTTTGGAGGAGATTCTCATAATAGGATCTTCATAATCTTCTTGCGAATCCAACTTAAATTCATGTTGTCTAGGCGCAGCTGATCAGCATTGGTCCAATATTAGTGTTCGTTTGAGTTGTTCTCACTTAACAACAATCTGACCATAAAATTTGGGCACTCTCTTGAGGAATATCGTGTTTCCTTGAGTTATTAAGTGCTCATATCTTTGAAGGGGGAAGTGGATTTAAGCATTCAAGTCCAATGATTTGTCTAAGTTACTAGACCAGTATGTTCCATGCGACCTTAATAAATTACATTCAACTTGGATGAAATGCATCTGGATTTGAGTATTAAGTTGAATGAAATGATATATATGGATATCGAATGAAAATATTTTCCAAAATTGGCTGGGAGGGACTTTACCAACAAAAAAATAATTGTAGAGGGTATAAAACCATTAAATTAGTAATTTTCCTCTGATTAGCGAGCGCATTTGAATGAGCGAGATAACAGATTCAGAACATCTGGCAACGGATTTCTGAAAATGCAATCGAAGAAAATATAAAGTAATCTATCCTTGAGCATTTATAAAAAAGTAGGAATTATACATAGTTTTACTATAATTAATAAGTCATCTCCAGATGAATCAATTTTTATGAACTCTTTTTTCAATAACATCGCCATAAGCTTGATTTATGCTGTCTCCCTCAATAGCTGCTTCATCGAACGTAAACGATTGATATTGGCCTTCTCTGTTGCAAGAATCCACCGGACCAGCTGTTAACTTATTTCTCGAAGAGAACAAACTTGGTGAAGGCAAGAGAACGAAATTAAAGTCAAAATTTCTACCAGAGCTACCTCCGGCTTTCCCTTGTTCCTGGCCGTCTCTGACAACATCCTTCTTGGCTGCGCTTAGCAAAAAGTCAAAGGTCGGTCCTTTATTTGTGTTCGTGATTGGAGTAAATGAAGCTAGAAATGGGGAGGGTAATTCTTCTCTGAATAGGGATTTCTCCAAGTTAAAAGGCAACGGCTGAAGCGGGTTGCTTTTATTTGGAGTATTGCTGATAATGTTCTCGAGAGTATTTTTTGGAAAATTGCTAAAAGGGGTTGGTAATTGTTGTGCAACGAAAGGCGAATCAAGGGAGGTGTTCCATTTATCATCAAATGACATTTTATAATCCAAAGCGTTGACAATGAAGTTACCATTAGCATTCTTTCCATCGATCTCCTCTATTTTGGTCATATTTGCCTGATTTGATTCAAATGAATTTGATAGTGGAATTCTTAAATTTGGTTTCTTTCTGCTGAAATTTTTTTCCGCCGAGTTTTGGCTAATTTGCTCTGTGTTTTGTTGGCTACTTCCTTTTGAGACTTTTTGCTTCAGTGATACAATATCTTCTTCAACTTTGATGAGTTTTTTCGCTTGAAGCTCAAGTTGTCTCTTACTATTATTCGATATTCATTCTAAGGATTCGTTAGAAATTTTTGGATTTTACGTTGAAATGGTTGTGGGTTTAATCACCAACTCTTCCTCAAAATCATCCTCCTCGCCAGCTTCTTCAGAGTTAGAATTCTCGCTCTCCATTGAGTTGCTTTCTTCTTGTTCTTGCATTCTTTCCAGAGTCTTTCTGTAGTGATTCACTTTGAAAAAATTTGGATACTATTTATTTTATATTCACGAAAAGATCAGATCTTGAATGAATGAATCATTAATGTCTGTTACGTCTTTGCTAGTGAATTCTTCACCATCGGCTGAAGTGAGTTCAGAGTAATTTGGGAAATATTCCTCTGGTTTATATTTTCCATGAGTTGAATATCTGATGATATTCCCATTAACATCTTCTAAGATGAGAAGGAGTTTCAAGTCGCAGAGGAGAGAAATTTCGGCTGCTTTTTTAATCAAGCCATTTTTTCGTTTGTTGAAAGTGCTCTAAGAGGAAGTAATTGAGCTTGGAACAAAAGGGGGTAATATTACCTGACGGAGTTTCAGGTCTTTGATGCATTTGATCGCGATTTTGCGTCTTCCCATTTGTATGATGGACTGATTGTCTGTTTGATGACTATTCGGGATGATTTTTATAATTTTAGATTTTTCTCTCATCTAATTATAGACGATGAATTCTAATTTTAGAAATAACCTGCTCAGTTGCGAGGTTTTGGGAATGATGACGTGGCATCGTTGAGAGGAAATGAAAAAGAGGTCAACTATGAGAAAATACTAGTAGGTAGACTTTTCTGCTATGAATTTTTAAAATAGAATTGTGTGTGTGATTATCGTGATCAACCAAAATAACAATTAATTTTTTATTTGATGCTCTGTTAATAAAACGAGATCATCGTGATATTCAGTATTGGACGAGTTCATGAAAGACTTTCTGAAAAAAAGCTTTGAGAGCATTAAAATAATAATGAGAAATGTAACAAGAGGAGTCTATTAGCTCAATATATACTCCTGAAAGAGGAAAGAAATTTACAATCTTATTTTTAGCACACCTAAAATAACAATGCTGAAGATGAGCTAACAGAATCGCAAACAACAGCTATGAATCGGAATTAAATTTTATGCTGAGGTTGGAATAGCTTTTAATTCTTCCTCACAGCGAGTGAACTTAATCCAGCCTAGCTACCTTAGTCAGTACAGACTATTTCAGTCATCGCTGTTGGGGAGGGGTACTCAAGTAAGTTTGCCATGAATTTCGTTATTAAAATCACAGGAAGTAACCATTAGCAGACAATTTTGCTGCCTTTATATCATTCCCTCGCCTCGTGATTCTCTTGGGACTGTCTGATTCCTCTAAATACAAGTAGAACTTGAGCCCAGAGGAAAAAGTGGAAGATTCAGCTTAGAGTCTCTTGTAACAAACCATGTTGGTCTAATTCAAAATATTCACGATCCAAACCACAAAATATTTTCTTTCATAACTCTCATAGAGTGCGAGTTGTCTTGACTTAGATTTCGCTTAGCATTTTGGACACATATTGACCAATTTTTCCCTTCCTCGTATCAAAGGCCCTTTCTTCAGCTTTGTGCTCATTTCCTTTTGTGGGCTTCCAATTAATTTCATTACTCTAAGTCTAAAAGTTCCGATACTGCCTCATTCTGAATAGTATAACCATAACTTTCGATCACATGTGGAGCCATTCCGAGACAGAGTACAGACCTCTTACCCTAATTTGATCTTCAACTTTCTAACCTTCACCATTTCTCTAAAAATTGGTCTGGGCACCACTATACTAAGGATTTAAAACTAACTTGGACAGGGAGCTAAAGCAACAGAAAAACTAAGGATGTCAGACCGTATAAGTTCCTCTGATTCATTCGAACTGGTTGTTCCAATGCTGCTGATAACGATTGAAATGCTTTATAAAATGGCCGTACAATATCTTGAGCAAAACTGCATAAGATATACAATATTATCTCAATCAGGAACCCATATTTCAGAATATTGTGAGGACATTTGAAATAGCCGCAGAATAAGCGTACATAAACAAAAATTTGACAATTACTTTTTATGAAACAAGCACAAAGCTTTCTTCGAATGAAAAACGATAAACACTTGCAAAATCATAATGATATAAGAATTAAACTTGATGATTTGAGACAGCCTTCAACGCGCTCAGATGAATGAGTTTTTATGAACCTTCTTTTCAATGACATCTTCATAAGCGTGATTTTTGTTGTCTCCCTCAATAACCACTTCATCAAAGGTAAACGTTCTAAACTGATTTCCTCGATTGCACGAATCCAGAGGACCAGTCGTGAACCCTTTGCTCGAATAGAGAAAACCCGGTGAAGGCAGCGGGAAAGAGAAATTGACAAAGAAATCAAAATTTGAGCAGGAGGCATTTCCATTCTTCCCTTGCTCCTCAGAGTCCTTATTCAAAGGTGCATCTTTCTTGGCTGCACTTAATTGGAAATCAAACGTCTGCCCTTTATTTGCGTTTGTAATAGGGGTGATTAAAGGAAGAAATGGTGATGGTAAAGGTAATTCTTCTTTGTTAAATGTTAAGGGCTGTGTCGGAGCATTCTTGTTTTGTGTGTTGGTGTTGTCAGTGATGCTCTTTGGGAAATTGTTGAATGTAGATGGTATTTGCTGCACCCCGAAAGGAGAATCAAGAGAAGTAACAGGTTTGTCATCCATTGACATCTTATAATCTAAAGCAGTAACAACGAAGCTGCCATTAGTTTTATTCTCTACTGCGTCGCCATTTATGGTCATGTTTTCATTGCTTGCGTGGGCTGGGTTTGATAATGGGATTCTTAGATTTGGTTTCTTTCTGCTCGAATTTTTTTCCGCAGATGTTTGGACAGTTTGTTCTGATTTTTGCTGGCTTTTTGTATTCGAGACTTTTTGTTTCATCGACACAACATCAGGTTGAGTCTGAGCAAGCTTTTTCGCTTGAAGTTGGAGCTGCCTTTTACTATTTTTGAATCATTTTAGATTAATTTTATCGGGCTTTTTTACGTTGTGATTGTTGAAGGTTTAACGAGAAACTCTTCCTCAAAGTTGAACTCATCAGAATCATCATCCTCGCCAGTGGCTTCGGAGTTAGAATTCTCGCTCTCCATAGAGTTGCTTTCCTCTTGTTCTTGCATTCTCTCCAGAGTCTTTCTGTAGTGATTCACTTTGAAAAAATTTGGATACTATTTATTTTATATTCACGAAAAGATCAGATCTTGAATGAATGAATCATTAATGTCTGTTACGTCTTTGCTAGTGAATTCTTCACCATCGGCTGAAGTGAGTTCAGAGTAATTTGGGAAATATTCCTCTGGTTTATATTTTCCATGAGTTGAATATCTGATGATATTCCCATTAACATCTTCTAAGATGAGAAGGAGTTTCAAGTCACAGAGGAGAGAAATTTCGGCTGCTTTTTTAATCAAGCCATTTTTTCGTTTGTTGAAAGTGCTCTAAGAGGAGTTAGTTTGAATAAAGAGAGAGAGAATCATACATGGCGGAGTTTTGGATCTTTGATACACTTAATTGCGATTTTGCGTCTTCCCATTTGTATGATGGACTGATTTTCTGTTTGTTTTAAGATGACTTTGGCCTTATTTTTATAATTTTGGATCTTTCTCTCAACTACTTATAGACGATGAATTCTAATTTTAGAAAGAGCTCGCTTGGATCACAATTAATGATGATAACGACATGGGGGCTTTGAGAGCGTTTGAAAATGAGGCTGGAGGTAGCGAATGGCCAGAATTGAAGTTACTTTCCTCGCAGTTTTAAAATAGTATTGCATATATGAAGACATCCTCAAACCATGTACAAGAAAATTAATTTTCTGATTGATTCTGATCGTAAAAACTGGCAGATCCGAATCAAGCAAGATGCCAATTCAGGCTATCCTTCTTGAATCGATTTCCTTTGATGAATAATTAACTTTTGAGCCACAATATCATCTGAACCTAATGATATTTTGACGGTGCGATGGGTGTACACTGATTGTACTTAATGTAGAATAAAATCATCAATCTTTTTCTCTCTCATGATAAGAATCTGGGCTTCGATCTCTTATTTTATAATGAGTACATGGTAATTCGTTAACTTTTGGTCATTAGGCTACTTTTCGTCCTGTTTGTAAGCCTTGATCCAAACTTTGCTTAATCAACATAATTCAGTTAACATCTCAAATATAGTCAGCATAAATTCCTTTGTAGAAGAGATTGCTTGTGTATTGGAGCTTCAAGTGGCTGCCTTGATAGCCAATTTCTTAGAAATTCCGTGAATTCTAAAAATAAAATTGAACTTCAGCAAGTTTGAAATTTGATAGGGTAAATAGCTCAGGAAAAATGAGATCAGTTATTAAGATTGTAGAGATCAAGTCAAATAACAATTAAGAAATAAACTTGAGAAAAGTTTGGCGTAAATACATCTTATGGCTATGATACATGGATTTGCGTTCGACTACTGAATTGCAGCTGGATTCTGAGTGCCGGCAAGTGGATAAAATACAAATTTCTCCGAAAACAATGATCTTTGCAGCTTTTTGGAGCGAATCGTTGAAATTTGTAATGACCTAAGAAGCTGTGTCTCTTGTTAAGAAGAGCTGAACCTGTTCAAGGCCTTTCTTTAGGTTTCTTGCAAGATACAATTTAGATTGCTACATTTCTTTAAGAAATCGAGAAAGACCCATCATTAGCAGTTTAACAGATTCCTCCGAATCAACAAAATTTAGGTTTCCTCTGTTCAAACTGTCTTCAATTATTTTGTTCCTATAATATCATCATGGGATTTGTTTTTCGGAATTTTTTTTTTTGGACTCTGGTGGGATAAATGCCGGATTTGGTTCGAATTTAACTTAATGAAAAATTTTTTAGAGTAACTTATAAACGTCTAATTAAATAATGAAAAATCTTATTGCATACAGTTAGTTAACGGAGTAATAATGAAAAATAATTTTGTATTGGTACTGGTGCTCGGTCTCTTGATTTAGTCTATTTCATCTAAAACCATTAAATGATTTTGCTGATTCTACGTTCAGCCTACATCACAGATTTACTGTAATTAGCTGTATTCGACTTAGAACCAGCAGTAGCAAACCTCTGCATACGTGTATGAGTGTTTAGAAGCTTTCAATTACCTTTCATCACACACCAAATTTAATTTTCTTATAAGAGCTTAGATGCTATACGATAATATATTTAGATTGCATTTAAATTTTCTACTTTGTGAATGTAGATGAATAGTTCGAGTTACTATTATTTACGGAGAACAAGTTCCAATCACAGGAACGATCACATTTTCAATTGAGGAGCAGTAGAGAGGTAAATGCGAGTATATTTCGAATTACTCAGGATTAGTTCTTTATAAATTATCAAATTGAATTACTTCGCGTTCCTGTGGACATTTCTTGTCGCCAACTAGGTTGCTTTCTTTCATTTCATTACAACTACGTTTCATTTGTATGGATCAAATGGATTTCTAGCGAGTCTTTGGCATGTACACTACTTCACAGTTTGTTGGAGTTATTGCCAAGGACGGCAAGTGTGCGATCGTAACAGTGACATTGTTTGCTGCTATCTGAACACCTATGCTAAAAGAGAGTAATTTCTCCATATCATGCTACAAAATGCATGAAGCTATTTATCAAGGAGATTCAATTTCTTCATGCATATTACGATAAATCATATGTTGTTGAGGTATTAATGAATACGCTAATGCTGAGTTGATTCGATGAACTGGGTGAGACAATGAAAATAATCTCAAATAAATCATTAGACTTTGATTAGAACAATCTCAAATTGGTAGCATAGTGAAAACAATTGGTTCGAAACTGTTTTGTTGTAGAGGAATGCAACTTTCAAATCCTTGAGAGATTCACTTGCTTGATAATAGTAAGGGTATATGTTGAATTTGAATTGCATCTTTTCCAGTCGGAACCTCAATATATGTTAAAGAGAGACAACCTCGAAAAGAACTGTATACACAAGATCAGCAGGAACCAGCAAGAGGCTCAAGTTCCTGCAATATCTTGTAACTCAATCCTTCAGTACTGAAAATGAGTTGCTTATTGGATTTGGCAGTAAGCTTTCTCAGAATAATTACTCAATCTCACACAATAGCTTGAACTTAGTTTTAATAATTAAAAAATTTTAATTTCTCACTGTCATTAACAAAGTAAAAAGTAATGCTCTCAAAAAGAGAGGCTAACAACGGCCAGAAAACGACTCACGCAGTCCTTGAAGAGTCAAATACCAAAAGAGAAACACAAAACGATGATTTGCTTAAGCAATCAAGAATTTCTGGTACTATTAGTTTAATCGAACTATTATAATGAAAATTCATTTTCCACTTGTTCAATTTTCCAATCATAAGTTCAGAGACGCATTCTCGCGGCTCCAGCGTCGAACCTAGATTCTCTGTATGCATATACGGGCTATCGGTGCTAAAATGATCTTTTTTCTCTTCATATTGCTGCAATCATAATCTAACTTTAAATAAAAAATGTGCCATCAACAGCTCCAACACGATTTGCCTGGTGCTCACAGTGGGAGAATAAAATCAGCATTTTTGAGCTCGAAACGTTTCAAGAGTTTTCGACTTTTGATGGAACTTTTCTCAACAAGATCAATGGTATCCTTATTTTTTCAAACTTAGCTCTGATTTTGATAACTATATCCAAAGAGTACGAACCAGGGTGGGCTCATTTGAAAGAGATCCCAAACACAGAACTCATAGTTTCTGTTCACCACAGCTGGGACGTATCTGCTAACTTAGAAGTATTTGATGTCTCCCAGAAAGAACAAGTGAAGAAAATCTATTCATTTGAGGAAATTCCTGGATGTAGAATTATTGATAAATTATCTCATAATATCACATCTTTTTAGTGACTGGAATAGGAGATGTGACTTATAATTCAAGAAGAGGTTTTCTTGGCGCAATTCCTGTCACAGGAAAGATAGCTTATCATCTTTACAGTTTCAGCTCTTCGAAGGTTGGTAATATTGTAAATCTCATCCGAAAATCGAGATGGCATCTTCAATATGATACCGAAAGTATTTAATAATTTTTTGTCCATGGGAGACTCATTTACCAGATTGCTATGGTGAAAACTTTATTACCGCCCTTGATTTCAACCCTACTGGAGACACTGCAGCAGCTTTGGACCGTAATGGAACCTGCCTAATATCAGATATCAGCACCAACAATTATCTCTTCCATCTAAGGCTCGGAGATGGTAAGTAGCTTTTTTAAAGGCATATAATTTGTTGTCATCATTTTTCTCTCCTCCTCATATATTAATAGTCTACTGGGAGCATGAATATTTCCTGTTTTCTTATAATTACGTTTTAGATCCTACTGCTCGTTGTAGATGGAGTATTAATCCTGAAGAACCATTATTATTCGTCAAATATGATCAGAACAGACTCAATATCTTGGACGTTGAGAAAAGCACTCTCACTTTGAAGGAACCGATTCAATTAAATTCACGTAAACAAACGCATTTGATTTTTATTTGACTTCTTCTTCGGTTTGACCTTCACATCTTTTAGACGTCTCAAGATGGATTGATGTTTGTCAGAACAATGGAAATCTCCTGGCTTTATGTGGTCTGGATAAAATTGTGATGATATTTGATAAACGAGAAGCAAAGATTATCCAATCTTTCGATGACATCCACAAAAGTAATCTTCATGACTCAACTCGTTAAGAAACTTTCTCGTATCTAATTTACTAGATCAAATCAATTGTGTGCGATGGAATCCAAATGGCGATATGCTCGCTAGCGCTTCGAGTGATACAACAGTCAGACTACTGGATTTCAAGACTGGAAAAGCGTTTTATACTGGAGAGACTCTAGACGAGGGTAACTTCTTATTGTTTTAACAATATAATAAACTCTTACTTAATTGCTAGCACCAGCTTCGTCTGTCTGTTTTATTTGAGAAATAATCAAAGTTAATAATCACTCGAGGAGAAAGAGATCACAAGAGATCGCGAGGAGAATAACTGGTTTCATGAGAATTCTTTCTGACAGCGATTATATTCAGTCCTACTTTATATATCAGAATTTCATGATACATTCCTCTTATCAAAAAGAAAGCTTATAAGAATGAGAAAAAATCTGGCATTCGGACAAGAAACATAAGATTTATCTCATTTTAATTCATAAACAAAGGTGACCCAGGGTAATATTTTATAAAAACTACAGTCTAGCAGAATATCCATCAAAGAAAAAATAGAAACTTTTCAAAATTATATAGATGGGCCAAGCAACCAAGATGAAATAAAACTAAATGGAATCCGCTTGGGAATTTTCTCTATTTCCGCTCCTTCGTTCTCCGACGACAATTAGACTTTGGGAATAAGAAGAGATATTTCATGTCTCCAACGCTACTTGCCTGATAGGCTCCATTTGAAAACTGACTTTCAGTAAAGTTAATAAAATGATAAATTGTGTATCAATAGATAACCATCTAATTTGAAAAAGAATGATAAAAACTGTTCAATCAGAGAGAGAGATATGCTATAGATATACTACATTTTTCTTTTTTCCCAAGTGAAGATCGTTTGCTAATATTAATACTTTGCTGACTCGCCATTTATTTTTTCCCTCGATCAAAATAAAATTTAGAATAGCGTTTCTAGGGTTTATACATTTTTCTTTTTGTTGAATTTTGAATGTGAACTTAGGATGATAATGATGATTATTTTACCCTTTGGCCTATCGCATTGCCTAGTTTATTAATGATCGGGTTAAATAAAAACTTATCTGGAAGTCTAACCCTCAGCCAGTTCGGAAAATTCTTACGATGTTGATTTGAATGAACTTCCTTAGAAGCATAAATAAATCTAATGATTAGCATTATTTCAAAATTGATTCCTCATCTTCCATCCCTCGGAGTAGTAGTTGCTTTCATCGCAAGATATCTTGATATCAAATTCAGGAGTTGTAGTTAGGTATAATTTTCGATGACATGACGGATATATTCCCTCCCAAACCAGCTTTTCTCTGCTCACAGTTGAACTCAGCGAAAGCAATGATTTCCTTACTATGAGCTAATTAAAGCTGCCGGTTCTAACCTCTTCCACAATTCCAAAAAAATATTAGCTTCTCTAAGTATATTCTTCTTTAATTATTGTGAATTACTGTCAGTTAACTGAGAATTGATTTTGTCTTAAGACTTCGTTTCGAAGTTAAACATTAGTCCATAGTTTTGTGGCTAAGTAAGCACGAGATTATTTTTGGGAGATCACTCTTATGTTTTCTGGTTAGAATTTTCAATTTTAAAAAAAAAACTCTGAGAAATTTGAAATTTCTTCGAATTCTTCCATTATTTTTTTGCTTCTCTCACCTTACAATATATAGGTTGCTTACCGCTCTGTTTTATTTATTTGAATTTTATTTTGTCACTGTTCAGTTGTCTTTGAAAAAAAAAGAGCTCATTATGTAGCTCCAAAACACAACTCTTTCTTCACTTTTCTATCGCTGAGCTGTTAAGTCAGATACTCTCATTAATATATTGAATTACATTGGAGAAATGAGTTTCGAAATTCTAGTAATATCTTTTTCAAATAAATGTAGCAAGAATTTTGATTCTCTAAGGCATCTCGCAGCTTAGAGACGATGCATTATTTCTTGTTCTGAGAGTTTGGAATTCGCCTGCTATCACAAAGAAAAAGTCACCAGTTTTCGAAATCAGAATATTGATCAAATTGGTGCTATTTTATTAATTAAGGAATTGATCATAGGAAACAGATGTAGTTTGATTATAATTCCAAAAAAAAAACAAAACACGTCTTTCATTATCAGATCAAATAAAATTTATCGTCGATATGCAAGTTCAGCAAAACAGAAGAAAAACTGCAAATTCTTCCAAATCCGCTCAGAGAGACCCCAACAATCCACTGAGCAGTCTAACACAAGGTCAAAGCCAGCAGCAGACAGCAGAAAACCACCAA
>ENA-UOTX01001251-UOTX01001251.1-compost-metagenome-genome-assembly--contig:-NODE-1251-length-20408-cov-6.431902_pt1 | contig 20408 bp, 12 predicted proteins | sample MGYA00238143_ERZ746982 | MGnify/ENA primary metagenome ERZ746982 (study PRJEB28758, sample SAMN06268862) | compost metagenome | isolation source: single cell | place: USA: California, Emeryville, Joint... | reverse complement strand
TGGATGTTCTGGCCAGGTTTCGCATACTATTTCTACAGAAAATACAACCCGGAGGCATCATGGGTTCTTATTATACCAGCTATCGCAGCTTGCTTAATCTACCTTATCATTGGGTAATAAATTTATGTGTATTGGACTGGGTGCTAATTTAATATTCGAAACAGATATAAGGCCATCAACAGAGTGACCGAGAGTGCGAGAAGAGGAATCAAAGTTTCTGACCTCATTAGAACTCAGAGAAATAAATTGTTCTAAGCGTTGGTAGCCTAATATTATCGAATAGTACGAAGCTTCGGAGTTAAATCATAACTTATTAAAGTTAATCGATAATCTAAGAAGAAAACAAATTAAATATTTCTTCCATTTTATGAGCCTTTAAGCAATTTCATACATAAACAGACTTCAATAGCATTCAAAAATAATTTTAGGGATTTTATTCAAGAAAATTACAGGCGATTGTTGACAGCACAATGGCATGGATAGATTCATGAATTAAATGAGTGGTTTGTAACATCTTCATTGAATAAAGGGGCTTCCCTTATAAGAACAAAGAAATATTTAAATCACTTGTGAGCAAATTATCAGTAAAACTTTGCTCATTTACAAATTTGATAAGCATTTTCATTAGATTAACTAGAACCAAAAAAATTACGTCTCTTCATGGTTCTCAATATTCCTCATTCAAATTGAGCTCCATTAGTTTCTTCTCCAACGCTTTGCGTTCCTGATGTAGAGTCTCGATGTTCTTTTCTATGGTAAGCAGCTGTTGCTGCCTCTTCAAAGTTTCATTTTGATGACTCATTTCTAGCTCTTTTAGCATCCATTTGAGCTTTCTAATTTCACCTTGCTCTATCTGGAGAGAGCTACGATTGTTCAGGTCCATATTAATTTTGTAGGAAGCAAGCAAATCCTCACACTCAATCATGTGCATTTCCATTAACATGAATAAGATAACAGCAATATCCTCTTGCTCATCATGCATTGTTCTACTTATCAGCGCCGAGTGTAGTGAGAGGAGACTGAACAAATACTCCTGAACCGATGTCTTTGATATTTTCTCACCTATTTTCACTCTCCGCGTCTTTTCGTCCAAAAAATCACTGATTTTATGGTTGAAAAAATTGTTTATTGGCAAATAACTCGCTATTCCTTGATCTTTATTGAAATGAGTCTTTTCATCATCACCATCGTCAGCCTTTTCTTCAAAAAGATTCTTTTTACATAATTCATCATAAACTGCCTGATGCAATTTGTCTATCTGTTCTGCGGCATCAGTAAGGTGGGAAATATTAGCCAGCAGTCTGCCATGCGTTTCATCGGATTGTATTTTAAATAATTTCATCAATTTGCTTTTTTCGATATTATTTATTGGTTTCTTCGCTTTTGGCGATTTTTCGTTTGCCATTATCAGCGGTACTTCTCTGATAGATCCTTCAGGATTTTCCAGTCTCGAATACGTTAGAGAGGAGATCTTAGATCTCTTCTTCAGAGAAGTTGTTGTAGTCGGAGGGCTGCCATTATAATAACTTGTCATAAAAGTAGACTTTAACTCTTCGTTATCTGCACAACTTGTTCGGATTTCAATTTTGGGGCTATTGTGAAAATTTTCCTGCTCTCTAGATCGTATTTTTAGTCTCTTCTGCGGAGAAAGAGTCCATCTGTCATGCTTATTTATCAATAATGGAGAACCTTTACCCGGAGACCCTCGAACGGTGGATTTCGAGCGTGGCTGAAAGAAATCCACACCCGTTTTGGCTTTTATGTCGTTTTTAATTGGGGTACCCGCTTGACTTTGTTTGAATTTACTCTCAATATCTTTGTAGGAATTGTCCACTGTCTGATGATTTTGAATAATTTTCTCAGGTCCGAGATCAATCAAAGTGATTTTCTTCGTTTGTGTAACGATTGGACTTCTTTTTGATGAATTGTTTTCAATAAAATAGCGTTTGAGTAACTGTTCTGCTCTTTTGTCGTGGACTGATGAAGCATTATTTGCTGATTTTCTTGGAGGGATAAAGATAGGAGTGCTTGGTTCGGCGGCTGAACTATCGTAGGAATTACTACGTTTGTGCTTGGGAATGAAATTCTCAATCATGTTTCACAATTTGTCAATTAATTAATCAGCTGTCAAGATATCCTTTTTAGGCGGCTCCGGATCAATGCTGACTTAATTCGAAATTAGATAAAAACCAGTCTATATTTATCATAGAATGATAGTCATCTCAAATTTTGAGAATGCCAAATTCTGCTTTAGATGTTAGAAGGCATGATGAAAACTCAAACAAAACGTTCATACCAGCAAAAACCCACCGCACCACCACCCCTGGAAACTTTTTTGGTTCATTCCATTCTGATGACCCATATGGGCTTTTCTAGTATTAAAACACTCGCTGATATAAACCTGAGCGAAGCTGAGACTCGTCTGCTTATGGATCAGCGATTTCTGAGATCATAAATGTCAATACAGCTCTCAAATCCATTAGGCGGTCACCTTAAAATATGAAAGAATGGTATAGAAAAAATGTAAAGCAGTAGAGAGTGCGCCGCTAAATTAATAAAATCAATAAAATTTAAATAGATTCCCATAAAATAGAACCTGCTGCTGTCTCTGTGTTCAGTAGCTGTAGACTGATAATTAATCGGTTGCAGGAGCTCTCTCTCAGAGAGCTTAGAGGGATTTCAGTATTTATCCTTAATGAAATCGATTCATACAAATTTCAACTCTGACTCAAACCTCAAAGGAAGCAGTGTATTTAAATTCACGGACCATTTATTACGAAAGAAGCCATAATTAGTTTGAAAAGTAGAGGCTAACACTCCAGCCATGGTCTTAAGTGGACTCTCTTCTATCCATTCCATCTAAATTAAAGAGAATAATGACTACTGATTCCTGCTTAATTTTTTCATTACGAATAAAAAACTCACACAAAGCAAAGATGCATTGGTACATAATGAACTCACTTAAAAGGATAATTACCATCTGTTGTACCATTTCATGATAAATTTATTCGATCAAAATAAAAGTTTTCTTTCCCAAACTGAACCAGATGGATAAGCAAAATAAATTTTATCTATTAATTTATCTAAGGTAACTGCCACTTTGCTGTTAAAGCCTCGAAGTCAAACAATACCAATAATAATTGAAAAAACTTTCTGTTAATAACCCCGATCTTTCATTAATAAGACTCCATGGCTTCCTCTGCCTACAAAAAGGTATCCCCACCCTCTCTAACTCCTCTAATCTTCCCCACTTGAAAAGTATTACGATCCTTCCCAAGTTGAATCTGACCAAAAAGATCTCGTGATCTCACAACTGAAAGCTGAGCTCTTCGAGTTGAGACAAAACGATAAGGACTACAGCGAACTCCACACCAAGCTCAACAACCTTGAACATCGCTACAACCTCCTTCAAGAGGAAAAGGTACACTGTCCCCTTTGAGATACATTGACTAATGAAAATATTAGACCCTCAACGAGCGAGACTTCAAGAACAGAAACGAAATCAACACCAAGACGATCCAGAACCTCAAGTCCGACGTTGATGCTTTGAAGAGCGAACTGAACGCCATTAACGGAGACTTGCAAGAGCTGAGAATCGATAATAACGGCGTCAATGAGCTGATCAACTCAAGAAGCGCTGAAATCGCGAGACTGAAGAACGAGCTTGCTGACCTGTTCGACAGCAACCAAGGCCTCCAAGGCGACAGAAGAGACCTCGAGAACGCTGTACAATTAATGCTGATTGGCAGTTAATCCTCATTATTTCTTTCTCGATTAGATTCAAAGAACGAAGGAAGAATGTGAAAAGCTCGACCGCGATCTCGATGGTTCCAACTCTAAGATCAACGAACTCAATGACAAGAAGCAACAACTCGAAAAGACGATCAAGGACTTGGAATACGATCTTGACAAGCTCGATGGACAGAACGCCCAGCTCCAGAAGACACAGGACGGCCTGAGAATTGAGATCAAGAACAAGAACGATAATATCAGATATGCTGAGCAACAGCTCACTGACCAGAAGAAGCACATCATGGGCTTAGAAGCTGATATTCAAGACCTCAAGCGACTTCAAGAAAAGCTCAGATACGACACTCAGACTGTCCAAAAGAACCAAGAGAATGAAAACGCCAAGAACTCTGACGCTCAAGCAAAGCTTGAGAAACTCGGCCAACTGATTGAGTAAACATACCATTAGTGTGATGTTGATTAATCGAATGATTAGGGATCGTGAAGCCCAAATTGCTGATCTGAAAAAGCAGTACGAAGACCTGAAACGTGAGCATTTGCAGTTGGTTGACTCGAACGACGACCTTGGTCACGATATTGACGCCCATATCAGACACCTTGAGCTGCTCACTGCTCAAAATAACGAGGTTAGATCTTACATATGATATTAGAAGCCTTACTCTTGTTTTCTTTCTTCTTATAGCTCGTTGCAGAGTTAGACAGATACAATGAGCAAGATGAGCGAGCGAGAGCCCTTATTGACCGAAAAGATAGAGTGTACGAGCTGAAAACGAAAATTGAAGGAAGGATGAGGCAGTCTGCTTCTAATATGAACAGCTCTCTCAAAAGCCCTGGAAAAAAGAGAGATGTCTAATTTGATCTTCCAAGAGTGAATACCCAGAAAACAAAAGAAATTATGAACGAATTATAACATACAGAAGTTTATAACCTATTTTTCCTACTTCTTCTTCTACCTCCATATCATCCATACACTCTTGAAGTAATGAGAATTCGAAATATAGTTACGCCATTATAATGATGAACGAAATACTTTGCCTTTTTAGCTACTTCGTTTTCCCCTCATCTCCTAAGTTAATGGTAGTTTCGGTTCGAGTTCAATGAGAGTAGTATTCTACTTTCGGTAGCTTATATAATAAGTTATAAGACAGCGTTTATGAATTTATCATTTCAATTTCTCTAGCCATTAGTACAGTCTTAAAATCATACCCCACTGAAGTATTTGGTCATTCTCTCAGATTTAAAATGCTGCCTCAACCTGTAATGCCTGAGTTTTTCTCTTCAGTTCCATCTCCTATGACTAACATTGCATTTCGTTATCGAGGAAGTTTTCTCACTCACTTCTGCTGCCTGTTTTGGTCGAAGAAATCGAAGAATTTTAGACTTGCCTGACCATCTTGGTTAGAATATTTTTTCCTTTATCTAAAGACAGATATTATGCTAGAGATAGACGAATTTGGTAATTTCTCGAGGAAAAAACTTAAATTTGAAAAGTGAATGAAGCATTGAAGTCTCATTTAATCTCTCAGGTCAAAGATAGTCAGACTAGGTGAGAAATTCTCTTATAATACAGGGACGTAAAAGTTTTAAATATTGCCGGGATCAAACAGAACTAATTCTAATCAAAAAGCACGTAAGTAAAATGCAAAATAGTCCCAAAAGACACGACGACAAGGACACGTCTGATTCCAGAGCAAAAAAAGACGATTCGAGTGAAATAGGAGAAATCATTTATGAAAAGTTAGCTGACAAAGGGAAAAGTAAAGGAGATGGAAAAGGAAAATCAAAAGCAGACAGCGACAAAAAAAATGAGAGGAAGAGAGTTGTGAGCGAAAATGATAGCGATACCTCAGGCGACGCTAATCTTTCTGAGGACGAATATATCGTCGAAAAGATCATCGACAAGCGGGTTTGGCACGGCAAAGTGAAATACCTTGTCAAATGGGACGGATATGATACGGACGAAGCCACATGGGAGCCGCTAGAGAACTTGGAGACGGCAAAATTAGCCGTAGAAATGTATGAGCAATCGGTGAAAGATAAGGAAGGCAAGAAAAAGGGTGAAAAGGAAGGAAAAACAAAGAAATCCGTAAGCAATTCAGTAGATAACTCGTGAATAACCAATTACTAGGATAAAGCGAATGCGCAGAGCGCTTCCAAGAAAAAAGAGCGTTCAGAAAAGAAAACTAGCGCTGGAACCAAAAAGGAAGCTGCATCGATCGGTACTAATATCCCTGCGAGCAACGGTGCGACTGTAGGTGAAAAAGAACACGTTATGGAAGAAGAAAATAAGAAAAAGACAGCTCCCAAGAAAAATGGTAGCAAAAATTGGCTTGCAATAATCTCTTTATATTCTTTTGTTAGCGGTGCAAGAAGATTCAGCGAAAAAGGACGTTAGGACCTTAAAAGAGAAGCTTGTTGCTGGGATTGAAGCATCAACGACAAACGATGCTAATGAAAGCGAAGGTAGTCCCAAAAACGTGCCGAGTAAGGCTGAAAAATCAGCTCCTCGCGCTGTGAAAAAAGTAAAGAAAGGAAAGAGCAAGCTGTTTCTTGAAAAGAACGTATTGTTGGATGATAAGGCCGAATTGCCAAGCTTTGGACATTTCTTATGGGATAAGCCGAAAGATATAGCATATATTGACTACGACGCGAACACGAATGATTTGGAAGTTTACATTAATTGGCAGACAAGAGAAAATGGTGTTACTCCGCAACCTTCAAAGTTTTCCAGGCTAGATGTGCTGAAATATGATCCGCTTTTCCTGATCTATCATTACGAAAAGAATTTAACACTTGATAGCTCACCAGGAGTAAGTCTACAAAATTTATTGCGTTGTGATCAAGATGATGAGTGATAGGACATTTTTGATTGTTTTTTTAACGTTATTTTGATAAGATTATACTATTAACCATTGATATCACAGAAAATTTGAAAAAAAAGGCTTTGATAAATGGCTCATTATGAATTACCATGAATTATTTATCAACTCAACACAACGACAACAACTGAGCAGCCTGATAGTTTAAATGCTTGCTTTTCATCTCATCATTTTCTTGGAATAGTTTTTAAGATTCTAATAGCTTATCGAATTGTTATTCTTTTCTTTAAGTTCTGCTTGGAGATTTCAATCATAAAACAAGAATGAATAGCATTTCTTATTTCCAAAACACCATCGGGCTTTATATGGTTGGCGCTGGAAGATGATCAATTTCAATAATTTGAATTGTGATCCTCTCCTAATTGTCATCAAGAAAATTTAGAGAGCTATCTTAAAAATTTAAATGAACTAGGTTTAATTTGCTGGATAGATATAGATTGTTTGGTGTTTTTATCTGCTTGATATTCACCAGCATATCTGCGGTATCTTATTGTCATCGACATGCAGACTTGTAAATAAAAAAAGCGCTATTCTAATGTGCATAATTTTCATCAGATTAATGTAGTTATTAATTAATTCGATAATTTTTCATAATATCTTTGAACAAACGGTAAATGTACGCTTCCGACGAAGTTTCAAATTTCGAACAGCTCTACGAGAGTTATCTCCACAAAGAAGAAATTTTCATTGATGAAGACTTCCCTCCTCAGCATGACATCATGCTCTCAAACCACTGGGAAATTTCTGAGAAGAGCTCCTACTGGAAAGACTTGATATTCGTCAAAGCTTCTAAGATCTTTCGAACAGACAAACTTCAAGTCCTCCCGCCAAAACTACTTCCAAGCAATATCCAACAAGGTGAGCTTGGCAACAGCTATCTTTTGTCAGCATTAGCTGTGCTTGCTGAAGTTCCCGACCTTCTGTCTCGATTATTTATTGTAAAAGATCCGAATCCTTCAGGAATCTACTGTATTTGGTTATGTGACAACGGTGAATGGCGTCCAGTAGCATTAGATGACGTGCTTCCTGTGCGCGAGCATGGAGGAAAGCTGCTGCCAGCCTTCTCTCATTCAAGTGCCCCTGAATTATGGGTTTCGCTTATCGAAAAAGCCTACGCAAAAATTCACGGGAGCTATGAAAACATTGAAGGCGGATTTCCTGAAGAAACATTGCGCGACTTAACCGGCGCACCATATGAGTTGATATGGGGCGAGTCAGATTCCGATAAAGTTCAGAACACCATTAGCAATGCGCTTCGCCAAGGTTTCTTAGTTGCGGGCTGCACATCAGTCTCAGAAAATCCTGATGAGCGATTGCCTAGTGGGCTGCGTCCAGGGCACGCTTATGCAATACTTAGGGCTGAAGACGTGAATACGGTGAGAGGAACAGAATCCTTGCTGCAGATAAGAAATCCATGGGGAGATTTTGAATGGAATGGTGACTGGGGGTATGAGAGTCTGTTATGGTCAGAAAAACTGAAGAAGCAGCTTGGAGTGACACAAAGAGAGGAGGATGTGTTTTGGATGAGCGCGGAGGATTACCTCGCAAACTTTGAAGCCACCTGCGTCCTCAAATATAACCCGAATTACGAGTATTACTCGGCCCATTTGTTGCATGAGGAAGAGAACTATACGATACTCAGGGTCACTGTGAGTCAGCCTTCAAACGTGACATTTTCGATGAATCAGAGAGATTCGCGGTTTTTCTCGGGCAGAGAAGGAGAAGAATACTCATACTCATGCGCTCGGATGCTCGTCGCTCGCATTGAAGGGAAGAAAGGCCTGATTTACATTACAGGCGCGCATGGCCAAGAGCGAAATCTGCAGTCAAGTGCTCGGCTTGAACCAGGCGTGTATTTGGTCGCGCTAGAAATCCATTGGAATCAGTCTTTCCATCGAGCGTTTAACTTTAGCGTCTACACGCAGCATCCCGTCAGCATGGAAGGTGTCGGTAAGGCTGACCTCCTGCTCATTCAGAAGAATATTATAAAAAATATAATCTTGACCAATCCGCCGGAGAACCAACAGACTGACAACTATGAAAAACTAGGGGAATCTGATGTGGTCCGACGAGTGGGCTACATACACGGTTTGATCTATTATTACTATGAAAATGACTCGACGCAGTTGATGCAAATTAACGAAGCTGTGGAAGTACAAGGCAAAAATCTGAAAATTTGTAGTCCGTACACAGACGATTCGAAGTTCGAGCTGATATTGCCTCCAGGAGGCGAAGAACTCGTGCTTTTTAAGATTATTTCGAGCTCTTGGTCTTGGAAGACGATGTATTCGTTTGCAGCCGAGCAAGTCACTGAGGATGAAGTCCTAAGAAGAACCTCCAAATATATCTATTTCGATGTGCCAGCAGACTGTTATCCACTTGAAATCAACGATAATTATAATAAGTACGTGAAGAAAGGGTTCACCGTGGGAGGACCTAAACACCAGAGTCAACCCCGCGCGAATCAGAATATAGAAAAAGCTAGCCAACTTCAACCTAGCTTCTCTCAGAAGCAGTCGTATAAGCCCCAAACCCATAAGTTAGAGCAGCTAAAGGCCTTAGAATCACAACTTTTGGCATCCCGTGAGATGTTTGTTGATAACGAGTTTCCTCCTGATCCAAAAAAGACCATACACCACCCTTTTGAAGAAGATCCTGAGTGGCAAGAGATAAAATACAAGCGACTCTCAAGCTTATATACTGGAAACGATCTCCAAATCATAAGCTCCAGAATCCTGCCTGGCGACTTGCAGAGGGGAGAGCTTGGGAATTACTACTTCTTGGGTGCTTTAGGCGTTCTCGCTGAGAATAAGAAGCTTATTGAGAGATTATTTATCATCAATGAACCTCACCCTGCCTGTATTTACGCCGTTTGGCTCTGCGTGAATGGCAACTGGACACCTGTAATCATTGACGATAATATTCCCACGAGATCCACTGGAGGCCAAACTTTCCCAGCCTTCTCACACTCAACCACTGGGGAGGGTTGGGTCGCTCTGCTAGAGAAAGCCTATGCGAAGGTGCATGGAAATTATAAGGCTATTGAGTCTGGTTGGCCTGAAGAAACTCTCAGAGATCTTACTGGAGCGCCATATGAGGTAGTATTCAGAGAGCAGGAAGCTGTAAAGATTTGGAAGACGATTTACGATGCGAAAAGAGCAAGATTTATCCTTTCTTGTTGCACGCCACAGAATCCTGAGGAATCCGAAGCAAACCCTCTACTGCCACCCGGCTTCGCTTTCTCAATCTTAGATGCAAGAGAAGTAGCGAGTACTAGAGGTACAGAAAGAATTATTTGCGTAAGAAATGTGTGGGGACATCCTGGCTGGGAGGGTGACTGGGGAGCAAATTCGAAGCTCTGGACTCCGCAACTGAAAAAGGAGGTTGGCTCTCTATTTGGCAAAGAAGACTGCTTCTGGGTCTTTCTGCAGGAGTATCTTGAAATATTCGAGGCAACGATAGTGTTAAAGCATAATCCCGACTACTTCTACTCCTCAGTGAATTTTTCGCTTGATGAAAACAGCACTGGCTTGATGCGATTGAGAGTCCATGAGCGTTCAGAAATCACAATATCTCTGAACCAAAAAGATAAAAGGCTCTATAATCACCTGGGACAAGATAGCGAGCATCAATACTCGTGTGGGCGAATACTCGTCGGTCGGGCAGGGAAGAAGGGACTTACGTTTATAACTGGAGCACATGGGCAGGACCGGAACCTCCATGCGACTGGGCTGTTTGAACCAGGCGATTACATCATCACTGTCGAAGTTCATTGGCTACAAGAGACTGATGATAGAAAGTTTAACGTGTCATTCTACAGCAGCAGCGAAGTCAAAGTCGAAGGAGTCGAAAAGGCTGACGCTTTGCAAATCCAAAAGAATATTATCCGAAGCATGATCCTGGACTCGCCTCCTGACGATCAACAAGAAGATGACTATTCCCAAGTCAATGAGCCAAATGCGAAAAGGATTATGGGATACGCTCATGGAGTCCTCTATTATTTCTATATCAACCAGTCGAGTTCAGGCAACAGAATTAACGAAACAGCGATGGTGACTGGAAAGAACCTGCAAATCTGCTACCCCTACCACGACAGCGAGCAGTTCGAAATTGAGATAGTGCCTAACGACGAGGTCCTTGTGCTTTATAAAATCACCTCCAGCGCGTTCTCGTGGAAAACGAAATATTCGTTTGCAGCCCAGGATGTTTCCGACCGATTGGACCCACCGTCGCATAGAGATGAATATGTCTATCTGGACAACCCAACCGACAGATATGAGCTACAAGTGAACTCGGATTACAATAAATATCTTAGGAACTACCCCGGGCTACCGGATAAAGGGTATATCACAAAGGGAAAAGGCGCTATCTTACCAGAAGAAAAGAAACCTACGCAACAAATGAGTATACCTTTTGAAAAGGAAAGCGACTACACTCCGCTTCTTGAGCAAGAAAAAGACAGTTTATTACAGGATTTAAGTCCGATAGGAATTAAAGAGAGCGCGACAGTCGAAGAAGAGATGATTCTTCAAAACACCAGTTTTCAGCCCAAAGAAAAAGATTATGTGATCGAAGAAACGAGCCTTCCTATGCGAAAGAAAGAGTCTGATCAGGCAAAGAGTTCCTTTGAGGATGAGGTGAAGCCTGAAACTCTATTTATACAGAACAAAAAGCCTGAGCAAAAGGTAAAAAGTGCTTTTGCCTATGAAAGGGAGCCTGAGATTCAGACCCTAGAGAAGAAAGCATCCGACGAAATGGTAAAAAGCCCTCTTCCTTATGAGACGCAGACGCAGACTCAAACTCAGCCAGGCAAGAAATCGGAATTTCCATCGAAAAGCTCAGCGAGGACCATTGAGGTTCAACCCGAAGTACAGTTCAATAAGCAATTCTTAAATCCTGTTATTGAAAAACCCGTTCCTCGAGTGAAAGCAGAGCCTAAGAAAGAGGAGCTTCCAATTAGAACCGATCCGCAATTCCACTACCCTGACATGGAGAAGCCTCCAAAGGGGTATCCTCCGCTTGAGATGAAGTATGGGCAGACCAACTCGAAAAAAATCAAATATATCAACTATGATGAGATCAACAAGACGCTTGAACTTTCTACTTCACATCCGGACATATTGAACATTAAAACTCCAGTTTTGAAAGTTAATGGGTATAAATCGGAGTTTATCAGATTAAGATTTATTGCTCCTAAAGCGCCAGGACGATACAATATTATCTTAGAAATTAGAGCGAATGGCAAGTATGTTCCTGAAGAAATCTTGAAATTCCAAATAATTTGTGCTTAGCAGCTATTCATAGAATGTTTGTTATTGATCTCGTTTAATCAAATTGGAATTTTATGAATTTTATGATTTTTCGAGGAAAAGTTTAATTCAAATTTAGATTGCCTCTAAACCTTCTCTTTAATATAAGAGTCATAGCTCACTGCTAACATCCAAGGGTAGGGTATGCACAGTAAGTCGCGAGTCATCGATTCCTTTGAGTCAAATTTTATGTATGTATAAAACAGGAGTTATAAAAAAAAAACTTATTCGTAGAGTTACAACGAGTATCTCCAAAATGAATTTGAAAATAATCATAATTAGTGCGTGCAATTCAATTTTTACAATTTATGAGGCTCGTTTCATTAAAAACAAGCAGCTTCCAATAATCATTCCCATACCGATGAGCGTCAGGAATGAGGGCAAAGTATGGAAAATCAGGATGTCAGCCATAATGGCAAAAATGATCTCACTATAGCCCACGATTCCTACAACGCTTGGCTTTTCATACTGTAAAGCTTTGATGATGGCCCATGTCAGGAATGAACTACAAGCTGCCAGCAACGCTGAAGTCACAAGGCCTTCAAAACCGATAGATTGAACGTTTCCTCTAAAGATTAAATAGGCGAGGCAGAGCGCTCCCATTATTAAGTTGTTTTGGAAAATGGCAGCGAAGCCCGTGCATTTATTTCTTACCCCTCGCAGAACGATCTGCATCAAAGACCAAGTAGCTGCTGACCCTAAGCATAGCAGTCCTCCAACGTATCTGGGGATCACTGGAGTGTTGGCAGCGCTATCCGAAAGGTCTTCTTCTCCAAACAAGAATGGAGGCTTTACAATTAGAACTACGCCCAAGAAGCAAATTCCTCCCAATAGTCGTTCAGAGATAGGGTATGAATCTTTGAGGAAGATTAATCCAAAAATGCCGTTAAAGATACCAACTGTAGCATAAATCGTAGTTGCTTCGCTGATTGAGAGAGAAAGCAAGCTCAAGGCGTATGTTAAAAGACTTAAGGAACCACAGAGCCCAACATTCAAATTTTGAGGGCTAAAAATCTGGCGTAAAGAGGCTTGAGGATCAAAGTACTTCATAAGGAAATATGAGGAGAGACAACCTACTGTAGCTCTTGCAGTGAGTAGCTCAACAGTTGGAAGACCAGGATTCCATTTCCAGACTGATGCTCCTGCGACTGTGCCCATAACGCTAAGCACTGTGAAATATATCCCAAGTTTGCTGTATTTAGGTTTGGCATCAGAAATCGTAACTTTGGTGGAGGATGGGCCAGAATTGTGAAATTCATTGAGATCAGAACTGATTAGTAGAAGTTCAATGTCTTTCTTGCTACTTGCTGGCTCCATCATCAATATTTGAAAAAAAACCTTTTAAGATGAATAAAATTTGAAAGTTATAAAAGAAGTCGTTCTCTTTAGAAAAATACTCGCACTTTAGAATTTTAGAACAAAGTTTTCTCCAAAAACGAATAAAGAAATATTTATACATGCGATAAATAAATTTATCCTGGAAAATTTTGATGCAGAAAAAGAGAAAGAGACGGGAAAAACAAAAAGAAAAAAAGAAGAGGAAAAAGTGGGCAGAGAATTTATCTTTACATCGATTTCAATGATGTATTATTACAGTGAATGCTTGATTTACAACAACTCATCAACCGCATTTTCATCATCCAAGGAAATAATGTTTCAATGAAGCGCAAATGTGCGAGTATTCTTGATAGAGGGTCTTTGAAGTTCGAAGAGTTAGGCTGTGATTATTCTGTTGAACGAGGATAGAAAGTTTAAAATAGGGAGTTGTGAAAGGTAGCATCATAATTTCGAAAGTTCGTTGCTGACATTGAATAATTCTGACTTATTCGATTTCAGGAAATAACCAAAATTTTACATCGATGCTTATGCCTGTATGATCAAGTTTTTTGAAGGCCATTGACTATTCCTATTGGAACACAGTCTGGTACGAGTAAACACCCTCTAAGAGGGTATATACTTCCATTATGTTAATGCCATGAGCCACCTTATTATCATTCTCATTTTTCGCCAAATTTATTGAACACAAAGACTTGTGACACAGATGGTTTTCCAAGATGAAGCTTAAACAAACAGTAAATCTCGAATCAAGCCAGCAATAAAATAGAATTAATTAATAATGATGATTAATATTACTACCTCGACTAACTCCTCCAAACTAAGACGCTCGCTTTATCAAAAACAAACAGCTTCCAATAATCATCGCCATTCCAATTACCGTCAGCAAAGATGGCAGTGTGTGAAAGACTATCACATCAGCTACAATTGCGAAAATAATTTCACTATAGCCAACAATTCCAACAACGCTAGGTTTCTCGTACTCCAAGGCCTTGATTATAGCCCAAGTAAGTATCAAGCTGCATGCGGCAAGCAATACTGATGTCACCCATCCTTCAAAGCCAATGGGTTTGATATCTCCTCTAATGATTAAATATCCACCGCATAAGACTCCCATTATTAAATTGAGTTGGAAAATGGCAGCGAAGCCAGTACTTTTACTACTTGCTCCTCTCAGAAAAATCTGCATCAGAGACCAGAGAGCTGTTGAAGCAAGGCACAGTAAGCCACCAGCAAATCTCGAGGTCACTGTATTCGAAGTAGAAATATCTGATAACGCACCTTGTCCGAACAAGAAAGGGGGCTTTACAATTAGAATCACACCTAAGAAGCAGAATACTCCCAGTATACGCTCGGAATTTGGATAAGAGTCTTTTAGCAAAATCAGTCCAAAAATCCCATTGAAGATTCCCAAGGTAGCATAAATTGTAGTGGCCTCGCTTATTGAAAGAGAAAACAAGCTAATGGCATAAGTTAATATACTTAGTGAACCAAAGAGACCGACAATTATGTTCTGTAAGTTGAAGAGAGCTTGCACTGAGACATCTTTGTTGTAGAATTTCATTAAGAAATACGAGGATAGACAACCGACTGCGGATCGTACAGTAAGCAGCTCGACGGTTGGAAGGTTAGGGTTCCATTTCCAAACACAAGCTCCCACAACTGTGCCGAGAACGCTCAGAATAGTAAAGTAGATTCCAAACTTGCTATATTTTTGTTCCGTCACCGGAGCGGTGAGATTCGTGGAAATTTGAGCATAATCTTTTTCCTCATTGATATCCGGACTAATTAAATGAAGCTCTATCTCTTTTGAGTTTCCGTTTTGAGCAAACATGGCAGTATAAATTTATTTACTATTTGAAGTGTTCTGAATGAGCAATTTTAATATAGAATTTATTTCGACCATGAAAAATAAAACATTTACATTCATTCTGACGAAATTTGTTAAACATACTTACGCTAATCGAAGCATCTAATTTCCCCTTCTTTATGGCAGAAAATTATCAAAACAGCTAGAGAATTCACCTCTCCCAGCAGCTTATGATTGTATTGACCATTCCTCTTCACTACAAACTCTAAGAAATGATTTTGGGATTATCATCATGAATAATAGAATTTGAAAATGTTAAAAAGAATAGCTGGTTATTTCGTGAATAACCTTCCTAAAGATACTCTCATACAGAAGAGAGAGTGAAAAAGAGAGTTGGGAAAGGATTAAAATTTTTTTTTCTAATATCAGCTTGTGAATGATTTTATATCTAAACTCAAAAAGGTTGTAGAAGCCTAGTGGTGAATGGTCAAGTGAACTTACAACTTATATTCAGTGATAAAAGATGTATGGCCTGCCTCCTTGCACTCCAGTGACGTTTGAAAGAAAGAATATCAAATCTGACTAGAATGTTCAATTAAGACATCCTTGAATGCTGTTTCGCATTGTATGAATCTTCTGGTCATTCAGGTTTGTATCTTAAGCAAATAAGGTATCATTTATATCGTTGCCAATTTTTGAGTTTACAGAAAAAAGGTAGTTATTATAGTCTTACAACTTGGCAAAAAACAAATCAAAAGAATATGCTATGGATTAATTTAACTGCTTTGGATTATATGAATCGGTACTTCGAAGGCGACTGAGGCGTAATCTCACTCAAAAACTCCATAAAAGAAACTCTACCATCCTCATCTTTATCGAACCTTCTGATGAGCATGAGGAGTTCGTTCGACTTAAGGTAAATCTCGTGATCTGCTAAAACTTGCTTAAACTCATTGACCGTAATAAAGCCGTTATCGTTTATGTCAAGAGCTTTAAACGCATCATAAACATCAAACAGCGGCCTTTTGCTCAGTCGCTTTCTTATATCCTCAATGATTGCCTCGTTTTGGAAAAGAAAAGTAAAGAATCTTTGAAGTATCTTGCGTGTTTTCAAATTGAACAACTAGAGATTCAATATCATAAGTTTCACATAAAGAGTTGTAAGAAATAATTACCATGCTGGCGTCCGACGTCATCAAGTAGCTGGGAATCCGATTAATTAGTGGGCGAGCCGATTCGTCATTCCTGGGCGCAAAAATCTCTGTAAATTCGGAGTATCTATTATATATTAATGTTAGATCAATCAAATATTCCCATGAAAGTTGTGTTTACCTCAGCCGCCCATCTTCATCCTTATCAAATTTTTTCATTACAAGAAATATCTCGTCTTTGGTTGGATACACACCAAGTTCCTTCAATCCCATTTCGAATTCCCTACTTGTTATAAAACCTCTGCCGTTCACGTCGAAAAGCTTAAAAGCGTCTAAGAGATTAAAATCGCTTCGGAAAATCAATTCATTTCTGAGCTTTTCGATATCTCTATCCAACTCAGTCTCATTTCTTAAAACTTTTGCCAGATGCTCTTCTTCATCCCCTCTCAACGGTGATTGCCTTCTCGGAGAGCGAGGACTAGTCCTTAGACTCATTCGACGCGGCGGTGACCGGTAGCTCTCTTCTTTGTTAATCATCTGACTTCTTTTCGGTGTTTGCAACATATCTGGCCTCGCTGACGTTTCTCTTTGAAATAATCTTTTCGAAACTGTCTCGTTGATCGAGTGTTGATAGCTACTCTTTTTCTGGGTCGCCAGAAATGGTTTAGATGGAGATCCAGGCCGCTTATGAGGCAACGTAGCTGTTTTATTGGAAGAATCTAACAGCATCGAATAACCTCTAGGACTTGCTGCTTTTGAATTAGCCAGAGATACCGCTTTTGAATTAGCAACAGATACCGCTATTGACTGCACCGGACTTCTCTGAGGAGATTTTGAGCGGTGCACTTTGGTTGAAGCAATGGGAGTAACTGTATCTACGAATTCAGCAAACGACACCTTTCCATCTCGGTCTTTATCAATCCGGTGAAATAACGCCGCTAAATCACCCTCAGTTGCAAACCAACCGTTTTTTTTGAAAAACGCCTCCAAGCCTTTCTGCTCCAAATACCCGCAGTTATTGACATCAGCAGCTCTAAACATTCGTATATTATCGAAATCTCGATCGTCCGAGAGGTCCTCTTTGAGAAACTCTATCTTATTGCTTGTATCCATTTCTTTTTCGAAGATTTTAGCGATAAGATCCTCAACGTGTAAAGGGAGAGGGTTATTGCCATCTATAGGTGAAGGCTTACGTTGGGTGACCAGTTGACGTAGGTGATAGTTCGTGGCTGTAAGAATGGCTGATATGAAATCTGCGTAGGTCATCCGTTGGTCCCTGTCACTATCTAATTGATGGAATATTACATGCATATCTTCTTCAGAAGCGAAAACATTGTTGTCTTTTAGAAATTGATGGAGGTCTGTGATTGTAATATAGCCGAGACCTGAAGAATCGATTCTTTTGAAGGCAGCGTAAGGTTCGAAATCGTGTTTCTCGGCGAGAGATTGACGTAGTTTTTCGATTTCTGTCTCGGACTCAGCAATGGCTTTGAAAAGCTGAGTAAGCTTTGTTTCAACTTTCGAGCTGATCATTAAGAAGTAGAGAAGGTAGAATCACTTTTTTTAATTGACATATTATTCGAGTGCTGAGATTTATCGATAAATTTATTGGAATCCTTTTGATTGAATCTAACGTAAAAATAAGTAGCAATAATGGTTGCTTTCAAAGGTACTTCAAAAGTGAATTTTGAGCCTAGATGAGGGTAAATTACATAGGATTCATATTGTTAGACAACAGCAACAACAACAAGTCCATCACTTAAAAAGGTACTCGAATTGTTTTGAGATCGAGTTCTGCGTTATGATTTTAATCATTTTCTTCAAGATAAATCTTTCTATTTCTTGCAACAATCTACAATATGAAGCTGAAGTTTCACAATAGTTTAACAATTCAATAGTATTCAATTTAGAAAGCAGCAAACTGAAATTCAAACACAAATGCCAATCTAGCAGCCAAAAAAATTTTGCTCTTGAGCAGTTAATATCAAATTAGTGAATTAGAAACAAGAGGGTGCTGCTTCGCTATGGCATTAGACACCATGCTTATGATGCTCTTTTAACCAAAAATAAGCAACTTCCTAGAATTAAAACCATGCCAGCCGTTGACGTAAGAGTAGGCAGCGTATGGAAAACAATAACATCAGCCATTATTGCAAAAACAATCCCACAATAGCTAACAATTCCAACAACACTGGGTTTTTCGTATTCCAAAGCTTTTATCAAAGCCCACGTCAGGATGAGAGCAGTCACACCAATAAAAGATGAAATAAAATACCCATCAGCGCCAAGAGGTTGGAATTCCCCTTTTATGGTGAGGTATCCAGCACATAGCACTCCCATTAGTAAATTAGTCTGGAAAACGACTGCAAATCCGTTGTTTTTCTTGTTAGCTCCTCTTATGATTATCTGCATCAAAGACCAGAAAATCACTGAGATTAAGCAAAGTATTGCTGCGATATGAGTAGGTAGCGTTTCACTGCTAACAGAGTTCTCGAGAAGAGTTCCTTGTCCAAATAGAAATGGTGGTTTTATGATTAAAATCATACCCGCGAAGCAAATTAGTCCAAGAACCCGTTCCGACCTCGGATAAGCTTCTTTCAGGAAGACTAACCCAAAAATACCATTGAATATCCCTTGAGTTGCGCTGATGGTAGTTGACTCGCTCATTGTTAGAGAAAGTAAACTAACGGCAAAAGTTATCATACTCAAGGCTCCGAGGAGACCAACAATGAGGTTTTGTAGCGTAAACAACCGTCGTAGTGAGGTCTTTGAGTCAGATTGTTTCATGAGGATATATGAAGCCAAGCATCCCACAGCGGACCGTACAATAAGGAGCTCATAGGTTGGAAGATTAGGATCCCATTTCCAGGCAGTGGATCCAACAGCTGTAGCTATTACACTGAGCAAGGCGAAGTATATTCCGAGTTTGTTGTAATTTTTTGGCTGGAGTTTAGCTAAATCAAAACTTTCCAAGTCTGCAGTGGAAGCCTCTGATGCAATATCATTTGAGCTATCCAGAATAAGCTTTACGTCTTTCTCTTGTTCCAGAGGTGCAAGCATTGAAAATCAAAAGAATATTTCCATTATTACACTTTAGTTTCGCTATCATTCTTTTAACGACTGGATTTTCAGGATAGCCCTCAAATTCGAAGTTTCCAAAGCTAAATATTTTAAATTCTCAGGGAAGTATATTCTGGTTAGTTTATATTCCATAATTTATGCAGAAAGCACAGATAAGATCCTTTCGAACTACCAATGCAGGTTACAATAAATATTTTCATATTAGTAGAATGAGAATCTGCTCCAGCTTTGAGAATAGCCTGACCTCTTATCAAAATCCCATTTGCTTAGAGAACATCTTCTAGGCTGGAAGACTTTTCACAAGGAGTGAGAAAATGGCTAAGTGAAGGAAAGCTGTTCGAAAGTATTATAAGGGTGTTTTATATTTGTTTTGAGCGCTCTGCCTAGCCTTATGATATACAAATAATAGGGACTTGTAAGACCTTTTTTTTTTTCTTTGTTGCCAAACTGCAGCGAGATCGAATGTGTTTTGAAGAGGTTAGGGGAAAACCAGGGACTAATTTTATACACACCGGGAAATTTTTGCCTCTTTACTAATGTATGAATATTGAATACAATCTAACTTTATGAAAGTCAAACCCCTAAGTCAGTTGAGTGCTAATTTAACTGTAGATGTCTTCGTCTTCCATCTTTTGGTTGCTCTGGAAGACGTTGCTTGCCTGACCTTGATTTGGCCAGTTGATTTTAATGCCAGAGCCTCCAGTTTGCTTAGTAGCATAGACTGGATCGAACTTTCTTCTGAATTGCTCGTATTTTTCGAGATCCTTTATTTTATAAATGCATGATAAGATGGTTGTTCTGAAAAGGAAATACATACCACGTTGGTAACGGATTTTCTTGCGTGCTTGAGAGCTTCTTCGAAATGCTTTCTTGTGATTTCAGGAACTGGATCACTGACCACATCGATTTGTGCGTTAGGATTCAAAGCCTGAGCAGCCTTTCTTCTGGCTTCAGCTTCAATGGACTCTCTTACGGCAGCTTTAGCAGCTCTTTGTGTAAGCTCGGACAAATCGGCACCTGAGAATCCTTCGGTGAGCTTGGCAAGGAAATCGAGGTCAACGTCCTTGGCAATTGGAGTCTTTCTGAGGTTGGC